>Ga0306926_10001895_pt1 | contig 20994 bp, 16 predicted proteins | sample flu12Cox44000178_FD_203759 | JGI IMG/M metagenome (GOLD analysis project Ga0306926, IMG submission 203759) | Lab enrichment of tropical soil microbial communities from Luquillo Experimental Forest, Puerto Rico - flux8day.12C.oxic.44.000.178 (v2)... | ecosystem: Environmental > Terrestrial >...
CGCCATCCTCGCGAGGTTTTCTCCCGTCGTCGAAATGGTCTCCATCGACGAGGCCTACCTCGACCTCGCGGGCACCGAGCGTCTTCAGGGCCCGCCGTTCGCTGCTGCAGACACTCTACTGCGCACGGTCACCCGCACGACCGGCCTTCCCTGTTCCGGCGGACTTGCCACCACGCGTCTGGTCGCCAAAGTTGCCTCCGATCAAGCCAAACCGCGCGGGCTCGTGTGGGTCCCGCATGGCGGGGAAGCTCGCTTCCTCGCTCCACTCCCCATCCGCAAGATTCCCGGTATCGGCGCAGTGACCGAACGTGCCCTCCGCGCCCTGGGCATCGAAACCGTCGAGCAACTCGCCGCACACGAGCGGGAAAAGCTCGAAAAAATCTTCGGCCAATGGGGCACCGCGCTATTTCGCAAAGCGCGGGGAGGAGATGCCTACGAATTCCTCATCGACGCCGAGCCCAAATCCATCTCCCACAATCACACCTTCGGCGAGGACACCGGCGATATCGCACAACTCGAATCCCTCCTGAGCCACCTTTCCCAGAAAGCCTGCAAACGCCTCCGCGAAGCCGGGCTTTCCGCCCGCACGCTCACCCTTACCATCCGTTACGCCGGCTTCCAGACTTATACGCGTTCGAAAACGGTTCCCGAACCGGTCCACCTCGATTCCGATATCTGCGCCATCTTCCGCGCGCTCTTCCGCGAACATCTCGACCGAGGGCGCAAAGTCCGCCTGCTTGGCGCGGCCCTCTCCGGGCTCTGTCACGGCGCTGGCCAACTTGACCTCCTCGAAGCCGACCGGCGCAAAAAAATTGACAAGCTGACCAAAGCCGCCGACCAACTCCGCGACAAGTTCGGCTTCGGATCCGTCCAATTCGGCGGCTCCCTCCGCCACGACGAATAACCGACCGCTGGTCCCTGCGCGGCGGACCGCAAAAGTGTCTTATACTGACAAACTCATGAGCACCCCGGCCCCACCTGCTACCGACCCGGCCGCGCGCCGAGCTCCCCCTCCGGGCTTCTGGCAACGCCTCAGCGAAGGCCGCGATATTGACGATCTGTGGTCCCAGTTCGCCGCAGACGCCCGCTCGAGCTACGGTTTCTACGGTAAAGACGTCGATTGGGACGAGGTCAACAAGCTCTCCCCCTGGAGACGTCCTTTCCGCGTGGCCTACCAGCTTTTCTGGGCCATGATGAACAAGCTCTCCCCGGCGCGCCGCGTCCTGCTTCTCATCGCTCTCGTTCTTCTGGCCATCTCGGGGACGGAGATTCACGGCAACAACGTCAACGCGACCTTCGATTTTCGCGTTATTTCCGCGCTGCTGCTCCTTTTGCTGCTTTCCCTCGAACTCGCCGACAAAGTCACCATGAAACGCGATCTCGAAATCGCCCGCGAAATCCAGAGCTGGCTCGTTCCGTCCGAGCCCCCGGTCATTCCCAACGCCGAAGTTGCGTTCGCCACCAAGCCACAAAACTCCGTCGCCGGCGATTACTACGACGCCTTCTATCCGCTAAAAACCGCGGACGATCCCGGCAAGCTCATGCTCGTTATGGCCGATGTCGCCGGCAAGAGTGTCCCTGCGGCTCTTCTCATGGCCACGCTGCAAGCCAGCCTTCGCACCATCGCTTCCGAAGGTGCTCCTCTCGATCAGCTCGCGCAGCGCCTCAACCATTACGCCTGCGACCACAGCCTCGGCGGCCAGCGCTTTACCACCGCGGTCATCGGGGAATTCGATCCCGTCACTCGGCAACTCGCTTATGTCAACGCCGGCCATAACGCTCCCGTGGTCCGCCGCGCCAACGGCGCCATCGAGCGCCTCGAATCCTGCAGTCTGCCTCTTGGCATTCATGAGCAGGCCGCCTTTCCCGCGGCGCAGATTCAACTGAGCTGCGGCGACACCCTGATTCTCTTTACCGACGGGGTCATCGAAGCCTTCAACGCCGCGGGCGAAGAATTCTCGGATCCTCGCTGGATCCATGCCATCCGTTCTCTACCCAATCTACCCGCCCAGGGCACCCTCGAGACGCTCATGAAATACGTCCATGACTTCGCCGGCGCCACCCGCCAGTCCGACGACATCACCTGCCTGGTTTTGCAAATCAAATAATCCCGCGAGTACTCGCAAAAGGGTACACTCTGCAGGCGGCTCGAAGGCACCCTTCCTGCCGCATTTCCCAAACATTTCCCGCGCGCATGGCGCATAATCGTCGCATGCCCTCGCGCGAGCTCGCCAATGCCGTCTGCGACACGCTGCTCGGCGCTGGCCAGCAAGCCTTCCTCGTCGGTGGCTGCGTACGCGATCTCCTCCTCGGCCGCGAACCTGCCGACTTCGACGTCACCACCGACGCCCACCCCGATCGCGTGCTCCAACTCTTTCCCGACGCCAACACCGTCGGAGCGCAATTCGGCGTCGTCCTGGTTTGTCGCGGCGCCGCCAAGGTCGAGGTCGCTACCTTCCGCCACGATCTCAGCTATTCCGACGGTCGCCACCCCGATCGCGTCGAATACGCCGCCAGGCCCGAAGACGATGTCTCGCGCCGCGACTTCACCATCAATGGTCTCCTGATGCGGCACGATTCGGGCGAAGTCATGGACTTTGTGGGGGGACGCGACGACCTGCAATCCGGCCTCATCCGCGCCATCGGCGATGCTCGCCGCCGCTTCGCCGAAGACAAGCTGCGTATGCTCCGCGCCGTGCGTTTCGCCGCTCGTTTCGGCTATGGCATCGAACCGCTCACCTTCAAAGCCATTCGACAGCAGGCCCACGAAATCCACGTCGTCTCCGCCGAACGCATCCATGAGGAGTTGACCAAACTCCTCACCGAGGGTGCCGCACGCCGCGGTTTCGAACTCCTGGAGGAAAGCGGCCTTCTCGAGGAAATTCTCCCCGAAATCTTCGCCATGAAAGGCGTCCCCCAACCCCCCGAATTTCATCCGGAGGGCGACGTGTGGATCCACACCCTCAGGCTTCTCGAAGGCCTGTCGATCCGTGTTTCCCCGACGCTCGCCTGGGGCGCGCTCCTGCACGACGTCGGCAAGCCCCCCACCTTCCGCCCGGCCTCGGAAACCGGCGACCGGATCCGCTTCGATTCGCACGGCGAAGTCGGGGTCCGCATGGCGGCACAAATCGCCAAGCGCCTCAAATTCTCGAAGGATGATACGGAGCAGATCGAAGCCCTGGTGGCCAACCACATGAGGTTCAAAGACGTCTCCCAAATGCGCAAGTCCACTCTAAAACGCTTCATCCGGCTCCCGCAGTTTTCCGAGCATCTCGAGCTTCATCGTCTCGATTGCCAGGCCAGCCACGGCCGTCTGGACGCCTACGAACTGGTTCGCGATTTCCTCGCCGAAACTCCTCCCGACGAAGTTCGCCCAACAAGATTGTTGACAGGGGACGATCTAAATGAGATGGGTTATGCGCCAGGACCGCAGTATCAGAAGATCCTGGCCGCCCTTGAAGATGCCCAACTCGAAGGCACCTTGGCGACCAGGGAAGATGCCAAGGTCTTCGTCAGAAAACACTATCCATTGGCGGCGGTCGGTTGATAAGGAAACTCTGGACGCGTCCCGCCTCTACGCCGTCCATGCTGTAATTTGCTGATTTGTTACATAGATAGTTCATAGATTTGCATCTCTTGGCGTGCTTTGCTAGCATATGAGTATAATAGACTAAAGTTTATTGCTCGTATCAGTTGCAGGTTGGGCACCTTTTTACCCACCCCGGCATCTAATGCTTTGCAGGGCGTTTTCCCCCTGCGCCTGAGGAGAGTTTATGGCTGACCGAAAACATACTTTGCCAGAGACACTGCCTATCCTGCCGGTCCGGGACACCGTCTTGTTCCCCGGTGCGGTTCTGCCGCTGACGGTAGGTCGGGAAAGCTCCCTGGCCCTCGTCAATTCCTTGACGGGGGAAGAAAAACTGTTGGGCGTGGTGGCCCAACTGGATCCTCGCATTGAGGATCCCGCGGCAGCGGACCTGCACAAAGTGGGTACCTTGGCCAAAGTCCACAAAACCGTAAAAATGCCGAATGGCAACGTGGTGGTCTTCCTCGAGGGCCTGCAGCGCATCCGCATCGTGGATCTGTTGGGCCTGCGCCCCTTCCTGCGCGCCAACATCGAAGCCGAGCCCGATATCACCGGCGAGAACGACACCGAACTCGAAGCCCTCGAGCGCAACGCGCAAGACCTGTTCCGCGATGTCGTGAGCCACTCGCCGCAGTTGTCCGATGATCTGCAGAACGTCGCGATGAACATCGACGACCCTTCACGGTTGTCCGACTTCATCGCCGGAACCCTGCCGAGCCTTTCCACTTTGCTGCGCCAGGAACTGCTCGAGACCTCCAACGTTCGCAAGCGCCTCGAAATCCTGATTCGCGAATTGTCCAAGGAATTGGAAGTTCTCGAACTCCGCAGCAAGATCAACGAGCAGGTTCAGGAACAGGTGAGCCAGAACCAGCGCGAATACCTTCTGCGGGAGCAGATGAAAGCGATCCAGAAGGAGCTTGGCGAAGTCGACGATGCGCAGGCCGAAATCGAAGAACTTCGCAAGAAGGTCGAAGAAGCCGGTATGCCCGCGGAAGCCAAGAAAGAATGCGACCGCGAGCTGAAGCGCCTCGCCAAGATGACTCCGGCGTCGGCCGAGTACATGGTGTCGCGTACCTATCTTGAATGGATGACTTCACTGCCCTGGGCCAAGTCTTCGGGTGTCACGGAAATCGATATTCCCAAGGCGCACGAGATTCTCGAGGAAGATCACTACGACCTGCAAAAGGTGAAGGAACGGATCCTCGATTACCTCGCCGTCAAGAAGCTCCAGCCGGGCATGAAGGGACCGATCCTGTGCTTCGTGGGACCTCCGGGTGTCGGCAAGACCTCCCTCGGCAAGTCCATTGCCCGCGCGCTCGGACGCAAGTTCGTGCGCATCTCGCTGGGCGGCATGCACGACGAAGCGGAAATCCGCGGCCATCGCCGCACCTATATCGGAGCGCTGCCCGGCCAGATCATTCAGGGCCTGAAGCGCGCGGAGCAGAACGATGCGGTCATGATGCTGGACGAAGTCGACAAGCTCGGCCGCGACTTCCGCGGGGATCCCTCCGCGGCGCTCATGGAAGTGCTCGACCCGGAGCAGAACGCTACGTTCCGCGATCATTATCTCGATGTGCCCTTCGATTTGTCGAAGGTCATTTTCATCGCGACCGCCAACTGGATGGACCCCATTCCGGATCCTCTGCGCGACCGCATGGAAATCATCGAACTTCCCGGCTACACCGGTGAAGAAAAGATTCACATTGCGCGCAAGTACCTGATCCCGAAGCAGGCTACCGAGCATGGCATCAAGGAAGGCGAGCAGCTGGAGTTTACCGACGCGGGCTTGAACGAGATCATTCACAGCTACACGCGGGAAGCCGGGGTGCGTAACCTGGAGCGCGAAATCGCGACCCTGGTTCGTAAGCAGGCGCGCCGCATTGCCGAGGGCAAGACCGACAAAATGGTCGTGACCCCCGAAGTCGTTCGCGAATTCCTCGGTGTCCCGAAATTCCGCACGGAAAAGGAAGTCGAGGAGCGTGTCAAGCGACCCGGTGTGGCGGTCGGACTCGTTTGGACTCCCGTCGGCGGCGACATCGTCTTTATCGAAGCCAGCCGCATGCGTGGTGGTAAGCAGTTCACCATGACCGGCCATCTCGGTGAAGTCATGCAGGAATCCATGACGGCGGCGTTGACCTGGACTCGTGCGAATGCGGAGCGCTACGGCATCGATGCGGATTTCTTCCGCAAGCAGGACATCCATATTCACGTGCCTTCTGGCGCCGTTCCGAAAGACGGCCCGTCGGCGGGTGCGGCGATGGTCACCGCGCTGGTCAGTTTGCTTACGAATCGACCGGTGAAGAACCGGCTCGCGATGACCGGCGAAATGACCCTCTCCGGGGTGGTGCTGCCGATCGGTGGCGTAAAGGAGAAAGTCCTGGGCGCCAAGCGCGCGGGCATCACCCACGTGCTGCTACCGGCGGACAACGAGCCGAACGCCGTGGCCGATCTGCCGCCCGACATCCTCGGGGACCTGAAGATCACCTACGTTCACACCCTCGATGAAGTCCTCGAGCACGCTCTCGAGAAGGAGCCGATCGCTCCCGTGGTGCCGGAGCCCGAGCCAGCACAATCCGGCGTAAGCGACTCTCCCCGCGCCGTGCACTAAGATAGGTTGGTGGGGCGCGGCTCGGCCGTGCCGTAAGCGGCCGAAAGCGAACCAGCGGCTTTGGCCCGCCAGGAAGGCCCGGCACCACCGGGCCTTTCCTTTTGGAGTGGGGAAGCCTGACGGTCTTTCCCTTTTCTATCCGAGAGTGCTGCTACTATGGGACTCTTGAAATGGCCGCCACCGCCAAATCCAAATCCGCTGGCGCCGATCGCGCCGCCACCCTCGCCGAACACCTCCGTGACGCCCTGGTCCGCGAACGCCTCGTTCCCCGCTTCGTCGATTCCTACGTTGTCGACCACGGCCGCTACGGCCTGCAAGTCCACGCGAGTCTCTATAAAGATCTCCTGGCCTTGTTGCAGCGCGAAGCTCTGATCGCCATGTGCGCGCAGGCTCTCGACCTGGTCAGCAAAGGTGCCGTCCCCGCGCCGGAAAAAAATCGCCGACCCAAACCGATGACCCGCAAAGATGCCACCGCCTTTCGCCGCAAATTTCTCGCCGCGCTCACTCGTCAACAGCGCTGGAATGTGGGAACCGCGCTCGAATTTCAATCCGACCTGCAACTCTACGAAGGGATCCTGGCACATGCCGCGACACGTCGCCGCGGTCGCAAGCCCTTCGAAGCCGCCAGCCACCCCTTCGTCGATCGCGGCGCTTTCCTGCTCGATTCCTCTTTTCTCGAAAACGCCCGCGTCGCGGCAAGCCGTGCGCTCACGAGTCTCGAAGCCGTCACCCAGCAAATCACGGAACAGGTTTTCCGCTCTTAACGAAACCCGGACGCGGGGCTGCGGCCCGCCGGTCCTGCGGAGCTTGCGAGATTAACAGCATCTGTAATGTCCAGTCAGAAAACGTCTTTCCGAACGAGGTCTGCGAGGTAAGGAATCTCTCTTGCTTCTACTCGGCACGCGCCTCACTCGAGCGCTTCTGCCCCGAACAGCGGCTTGCCCCCCAGGGAATGCCGGAATCCGTACAAGGCGATCGCCGCAATCGCCAAAATCCCCGTCAAGGCTTCGCTCGCATACCAGCGCGACAGGTGCGACGTCACCGGAAACACCGTCAGTACGTTCTGCACCACCAAGCCTGTCACCATCGCCAACAATCCAAATCGTCTGAGGATCAGAATGATGGAAAGCCAGATCAGTGCACTGGCAACAAACGTAAACCACGGATAATCCCCGCCGGTGTTTGTCGCCGCTCCCAGCAGCACCACCATCACCGCCGCAATCCACTCTTTTCGCACCAGCAGCCGCAATAAAAACAACAAAAAGAAAAGCAACAGGCCCCAAAGCACATAGATCAACACGTAAAATACGAGCAACCCCAGCGCGGACCTCACGCCGTTCAGCGCATCCGTCGCCAGCAGGTTCGGCGACGGTGGCATCCACCCGAACAGGGGAAACAGCACATTGTCCGAGGCTTCGAACAGTGCCAGGCACACCCCATACGCCGCTCCAACCAGCAAATCTCGCCCCACCACGGGATCCTCGAGTTTCCCCGCCAACAAACGGCTCCACGACACCAGCAACTGTGGGTGCCGCCGTCGCACGGACGGCTCGACGGCCAGATACATGGTGCAAACCAGCGCCGTCACCAGCAACGCCCAACTCAGCGCGAGGATAAACAGCGCCGTCTCGCTCTCCGACCACACATGGTGCGCGCGCAGCACCCACGCCGCCAAAAAACCAAAAAAGGTGAATGCGCCCAGCCGCAACGCACCCTTTGCATCTCCGCGTTCCATCTTCATATTTCGATATACGACGAAAACGCTGGCCACAATCAATCCGAAAAACAATCCCAGCAGGGTCGCGATGGCCAGTTTCTGGTGCAGCGTCGCACTCTCCGGCTGTTGCCGCTCCGCGCGCGACCACGGGTACACCACATCAAAATACACCGGCTTGCCTCGATACGACGCCGCCTCCAGACGCTCCGGAATCTCCGCATGTCCCGGCGTCGGTCCCGTCCAAGCCACGCGCGTATCTCCCCACAGCGGCGGTGTCCATTCCGGCGCGGCTTGCTGATAATTGCCAGGCGTCAATCCCGCCGCCGAAAACAGCGCCGCCCAGTTCGCCACTGCATTACTGCTGGCCGGGGGCTCCTGCTGCGGTGGGATGGCTTCGAAATGCAGCAGCCTCCCGTCCAAATCCATGATCACGAAAATCATTCCGGTGACATTGGCGCGGGGGTCGTCCGGCGTGACCTCGCCTGCTCCCCCACTCCCGTAAAAACCCTCAGGCAACAACTCGCGCGGACTTTGCCGGTACCAAAACACCATCGAGGCCGGCCGGTCATCCGTCAGGTTCTTCCAGCGATTCGGTCCCTTATCATGGTTTCCGAGATACCGCAGATAATCGTTGTCCACCCCGAATCCGTATGCCGAATCTTCCGGCGCCTGCGGGTAGCCCAAATCGCCGAGAATGCCGCGTACCCGCGCGCCGAGCACTTCCGGTGATTCTTCCATGGCCACCAGATTGTTCAACTTGAAGCGGTCCGCCAGAAACAAAAACGAAATCAGCCCGGACGCCAGCAGCGCCAGCAAGCCGATGGCCCACGCCGGACGCAATCCCTCGGTCTCACCCGACGCCGCCACCATTTCCGGCGAGGGCGTTTCTCCCGCCGCCAGGGCGGCCGCCAGCGGATCTCCACCCGGCAACGCCGCCGCCACCTGGAGCGCCGTCGCCGGACGCTTCGCCGGATCCAGGTCGAGACATCGCAGAATCACGCGTTCCATCACCGGATCGAGGTCCTTCACCAGCGTCGACGGCTCGGTTAGTTTTCCGTCTTCCCGCGCCTTGATCAGCTCTGCCATCGTCGCCGCTTCGAACGCGCGTTTCCCGGTCAGAACCTCGTACATCACCAGTCCCAGCGCATAGATGTCGCTTTTCGTGCTCACCTCTCGGCCCGCCAGTTGCTCGGGCGCCATGTACGCGGGAGTTCCGGCGCGAATTTCTGCGCCCTTCATGTTCGCCGCAATTCCCGCGAGCCCGAAGTCCGTGATGCGCGCCTTTCCCGCACCGTCCAGCATCACGTTCGAGGGTTTCAAATCCCGGTGGATCACGCCGCGCTCGTGTGCCGCCGCGAGCCCCGCACAGATCTGTCGCGACACTTCTGCCGCCTTGTCTTGCGGCAATCTTCCAATCCTTCGCACCAGCGACGACAAGTCCTCCCCGTCCACATACTCCATGGTCAGGAACGGAACGCCATTCTCGCCGCCGATATCAAACACGCGACACACGTTCGGATGCGACACCTGCCGCGCGAAACGCACTTCCGCGTGAAATCTCGCCAGAGCGGTCTCGTCCCTCGAAAGCGCCTCCGGCAGAAACTTGATCGCCAGCACCTGGCTCAACTTCAAGTCTTCGGCGCGGTAGACTTCGCCCATCCCGCCGCGCCCCAGCAGAGCCACGATGCGGTACCGCTCCGCAACGATGGCTCCGGGCGCAAAGCGTCCTCCACTGATCGGATCGGAGGTAACCAACATCGGGTTGCTGCTCGCGGAAGCAACGCGTGGCCGCGAAGGCGGGCTCACCGGGCGAGGCGTGGATTGCCGCGCCGGCGGCAGATCCGGCGCAAGGGTCTCCAGATTTGCATCACCCGGCAAATCACCGAGCACCGTGGCGTTCGGATCGCTTTCCCCCTCCACGCGGCTGCCGCACTTCGCGCAAAACCGCGCCGTCTCGGAAACCGATGCGCCACAGGAGGTGCAGAACATGGAAGCCGGATTCTACCACCGCGGCAACTCGGTCATGAAATGGCGCAGCACGCGTGCCTGACTGCCCGTTCGGGACCGTCGGCCGCTCCACGACCGCTTCTTGTCGTTCGGCCATCACCGCAGTCGCCAAACCGGTAGCGCATCTGCTGTCCACGCGGCAGGGCAGCGCGAAAGGAGCCCCATGAAACACGAATGCGATCTCGCTCCTGGCGAGGCGCTCCTCGAGGATACCTCCGGCCCGGGCGCCGAGCCGGCGAGCCCGTGTAGCACTTCACCTCGCGCTCAGCTGATTTTCTCCAACTGCACTGCCGTGCCGTAGGCCAGCACTTCCGTCACTCCCTGCATCACCTCATTTGCGTCATAGCGCATCGCCAAAATGCCGTTCGCGCCGTGTTGCGCTGCGTGCATCAGCAGCAATTCGTAGGCTTCCTCGCGCGCTTTCTCGCACAACTCCGTCAGCACGGTAATATTTCCACCCACGATCGTCTGGATTCCCGCCGCCAAATTGCCCAGCACGCTTCGCGACCGCACCGTGATCCCGCGTACGATTCCGAAATTGCGCACCACGCGGTATCCCGGCAGCTCATTCGCCGACGTCACCATCGAACTATCCACTCTTCCGTTCATCTTTCGCTCCTCGGTTTCAGGGGTGTTTACCGCTCGGATTCTACCTCTTTACATCCGCCTTCAGTCCTCCCGCACCTTTGTTACTCTCATCGTTAGTGGAAACCCTCGAGACTCTGTTCGACGTTCTGGCCCTCGTCCAGATCGCCGCGGGCTTATACCTGCTTTGGCAGGGCATCGAATGGCTCGCCTACGTGCGCCGCCGCCTGGGCACCGACCCCGGCTTCTTCGCGCCGCGCACCGCGGTTATCTGTCCGTGCAAGGGAATGGAGCCGGGCCTCGAACGCAATCTGGTCTCTCTTTGCGAGTTTGACCATCAAAACTACGAAGTCTTCTTCGTCCTCGCTTCCGAAAAAGATCCCGCCTACGCCATCGTCAAGCGCGTCACTTCCACTTCGCGCGTTCCCGCCCACGTGGTCATCGCGGGTCCGCCGGAAAATTGCAGTGAAAAGGTCAACAACCTGCGCGTCGCCATCGAGCAACTTCCCCCGGAATTCGAAGTTCTGGTCTTTGTCGACTCCGACGGACGCCCCGGCAAGACTTGGCTCCATCACCTGGTTGCGCCGCTCACTGACTCGCGTTTCGGCGCCACCACCACCATGCGTTGGTTCATTCCCAACGACAACGGCCTGCCCACCGCATTGCTTGCGGCATGGAACGCTTCCGTGGTTACGCTGCTTGGCGCGCGGCAGAAAAACTTCTGCTGGGGCGGCGGTACCGCTATTCGGCGAGCCATTTTCGAACAGATCGGCATGCTCGATGCCTGGCAGCATGCCTTCAGCGACGATTATTCTCTGACCGACATGATCGAACGCTCCCGCCGCCAAATCGTTTTCCTTCCCGAATGCCTCACCCCGTCCTACGTGCAAAGCGATTTTCCCGGAGTACTCGAGTTCACCACGCGCCAGGTTCGCATCACCCGGGTCTATCGTCCGCAGATGTGGGCCGCGGCTTTCGCCACGCATTTTCTCTATTGTTTCACTCTGCTGCTGGGTTTGATTTGTGCCCTTGCTCTGGCCTTCGCTTCGCGCCCCGCTTTTCACGTCACGACCTTGTTGGTCCTGCCCATTCTTCTCGCGGCCATCCGCGGTGCGCTCCGCGTTATCGGCGTCACTGAAGCCCTGCCTTCATTTCGTGCTCAGGTCATGGCGCAATCCTGGATTTATATTTTGCTCGCCATATTCGTCCCCTACCTGTACCTGTATAATTTCTGCGCATCCCTCCTTGGTCGCCGCCTGCGCTGGCGCGGGATTGAATACGAATTGATTTCGCCGGAGCAAACCCGCGTGCTCAGCAACCGTTGATTTTTTCCACAGCCCGGCAAGAGAAAAAAATTCGGACCTTACGAAATTTCTACCCGTACCCCGCGGCCAGAGATGTGCAAAAGTTTTCCTAACTTGTTGAAAAATATGCCATCGAAAAAACTACCCGTAAGGCATACAGGATGCTTAGTATGAAAATCGGTCAGGTGTAGCTTTCGCAAGTTAGATATCGGGGACCTTCTCTTTTGCCCTCCGGTGGTGAGGTGGCCGTCTTTTTTTTGAGGGTAAGCACCCCGACCCAGTCCACGGACCTATCTCAACTTGCCCGGGTGAGTCCGGCCAAACCTCCTTGCGAGGTATCTGTTAAATCAAAAGGAGCGTCTCGTTTCCCACCACGAGGCACCCACGGAGGAGTGCACGTGAAGTTAATCCGCAGAGCTGTAGCGACGCAGTCCGTCGCTCAACCCAAGTCCTCTGAATCACCCAGTGTCTACCTGTTCTATGAGAAGACAACCGGTACGGCACACTTTCATGTCGACGCAGGACCCGATGGGGAACTCCCCGTCGACCATGCCGCTGGTTTGCTTGCCATGCATTGCATGGTTCGCGGCCAGTCCCCCAGCGATTACCTCATCATGGTCCCTGCCGCTCCGGAGAATCTCCGAGACCTCAATTCTAAGGCCCAGAAATTGCTCGACGCGGGCCACAGCGTCAAAGCCAGTGTTAAGCTGACTCGCCGCGAAGAAGAGGTCCTCGACGGGATTCTTCGTAGTCTCGCCAATAAAGAAATCGCTTCCGAACTGAACCTTTCTGAACGCACGGTCAAGTTCCACGTTTCTTCCCTGCTCTCCAAGTTCAAGGTTCGTAGCCGTATGGAATTAATGCGGGAGGCTTCCAACCAGGTTATGAAGCCGCTGCCCGCTGCCGCTGGTGCAACGGCGGCGCCCATCCGTTCCTATGATCATGAAGACGTTATGCCTGAAACTCTTTTGAATTCCGGAAAGGTTTTGCCGCTGGCCCGCGCTCGCCTGATGGCCTGATTCGGCTCACTTTCAATTTTTGAGACAAGAAAAGCCCGGGCGGGATGAAACCCTCCGGGCTTTTCTTTTGCAGCGCTGGCTTGCCTGCGGCAGGCAGCTCCCGCAATCCGCACCGCGCGGAACGGGGGCTCTCACTCATTCCGTCTTTCCCGACTTGGCTAGCTATTACTTCTTCGCCGCCGCGTACATCTCCGCCGCTTTATCCCAATTCACGACGTTCCACCAGGCATCGATGTAATCGCCGCGCAGGTTTTGATATTTCAGGTAATACGCGTGCTCCCACACGTCTATCCCCAGCACCGCTTTTCCGCCCAGCAAATACGGGGGATCCTGGTTCGCCGTCGAGTCCACCGCCAGTTTTCCGTCTTTCACGACCAGCCATGCCCAGCCGGAACCAAACCGTCCGAGTCCCGCCGTCTTCAGCTTGTTCTTGAACTCCGCGAATGAACCGAAACTCGATTGCATCGCCGTGGCCAGGTCGCCCTTGGGCTCCCCTCCTCCGCCTTTCTTCATCAATTGCCAAAACAGCGAGTGATTCCAGTGCCCGCCGCCATTGTTGCGGACTGCCGTGCGGATATTTTCCGGAATCGCGTCCAGGCTCTTCATCAAGTCGTCGATGGACTTCCCTTGCAGGTCGGCATGACCTTCGAGGGCCTTATTCAGGTTGGTGACATACGCGCCGTGATGCTTGTCATGATGGATTTCCATCGTTTTCGCGTCGATGTAGGGTTCGAGTGCGTCAAAGGGGTACGGCAAAGGGGGTACGGTAAATGCCACGGGTTTTTTCCTCCAATTTGAGATGGGAATCTGTGTTCAACCTGGTGGCGGCGTGCAACCCTCCCGTGCCGCCGTCTTCGTCCTGCGCCGAGAATTCCACCGTTGACGAGGAATTTCCGGCGCTCCATTGACTCCTCAGTTCGATGGGCGTTCGGCCTGCGTGCCGAAGTATAGACCGACCCCACCTGTAGGCTCAACCGGGTGAAAGCCGGAGGGGCGTCAAACCCCACCGGGCGCGGGCCTTCGTTCGATGCGCGAGAGTGCCCAACGGGCAGATTCGGCAATCGTAGGATTCTCGTTTGCCGCGAGGCGTTCGAGTAACCTTACCGTACGCGCGAAGGTTGGCGTGCCTTCCTCGATCGTGGCGTTCCCCAGCGCGATACAGGCATTTCTCACCAGGCCCGACCACTTCGTTCGCTTCATCGCGCTGCCTCGAAATGCTTCGCGGAATTCCCTCTCCGTTAATCCGGCCAGCCATTCCAGACTCGGCATCAGCAACGATTCCCTCTGGTCTGCGAAGGTCCTCGGTTCGAAGCCCGCAGCCGTTGTCCTCGGCGCGTCGCGGTTCACGGGACAAACCTCCTGACAAATATCGCAGCCATAAACCTGCCATCCCATGGCCTCGCGAAACTCTTCGGGAATTGGTGCGCGCAGCTCAATGGTCAGATACGAGATACACCGCCGCGCATCGAGCACATACGGCTCGACCAGCGCCTCCGTCGGACATGCATCGAGACACTGCCGGCAATTCCCGCACAAATCCGGCGGAGGAGTCTCCGCCGGTCCGAGCGATGAGGGCAACTCCAAAGAAGTGAAAACCACGCCCAGAAACAACCACGAGCCCAGAGATCCATTCAGCAACAAGGTATTTTTCCCGAGCCATCCGAGCCCAGCGCGCGCCGCGAAAATGCGTTCTGCAACCGGCCCGGTGTCCGCGTAAGCGCGAGCCGCAAACGGCTCGGGGATCTTCTCGCGCATCGCGGCCACCAGCGCATTCAACGGCCTCCACAAGACTTCGTGGTAGTCGTCGCCCCACGCGTAACGCGAAACCCAGCCCCGGGGCTGTTCTGCGTGGCGTGCGTGCAAAGCGGCAGCCTGTGTCGAATACGGATGTGAGGTGTTGTAGTTCACCGCGCACACAATCACGCTGCGCAGATTTTCGAGCGCCCGCGAGGGCTGACGTCGCCGCGGATCCTCGAGGTAGGCCATCTCCCCCGCATATCCGCGCTCCAACCAATCGCCGAATCGTTCGAGTTCCGGAAACTGTTCGGCGCGCACCACGCCGCACAGGTCAAACCCCAGTGCCTTGGCCTGTTCGACAATCCACGCGCTTTCCATTCTTCGATTGTCCCGCAATCCCCCGGTCTCGCGCGAGTGCCGCTTCCTGGTGCAGGGAGGGCGTTTCCGGGCAGGCCACCGCGTACGATTCGCAAGGAGCACCTCGGCCTGTCGGTACGGCGGGTATCCTCGCTTTCAACTGGTGTTCTTTCTTGTGATTCGTAGCGGCCCGGCACAGCTCGCCGTCGGCTCCGCCACCACGTGGGCACCGTTTTGGCTCCCTCCGCGCAGTGAATCGAATACGGTGACAATGAAACGGACCGCGGGCTCACTGATAGCTGCGGATTGCGGTTCCTTCTTCCGAATAGACTTCAAACACGGTGAACAATTTCGTCAGTTGCAGCAGGTCATGCACTTTTTTCGTCAGGTTCAATAGCTTCAATTCACCCGTGCGATTCCGCACCGCCGTAAACGCGCTGACCAGCTCGCCTATCCCGGAGCTGTCGATATAGTTCACGTCGCCCAGGTTCAGCAGAATGCGCGTCTGCCCTCCGTCCAGCAGATCGCGAATCGTCTTGCGCAGCAACGCGCTGCCTTCGCCGAGAGAAATACGTCCGCTCAGATCGACAATCGTAACCGGGCCAGAATCCCGGCAAGTCAGATACAAAACAGCCATAAACGTTCCTACGCTTCCTTCTTTGGTTTGGCTTCGGAGTCGTGGTGCCCGTTGCGAGAGCCGCTGGCGGACGGAATCTTCTTGGACATAATCAGCTCGGCGCCGCCGGTTCGGCCTGCCACGACGCTGAACTCATCCATGAACGTGCGCATCAGGAAAATTCCGCGACCCGAGGTGCTCAGCAGGTTTTCCTCCGCCAGGGGATCGGGCACGTCTTCCAGGCGGAAGCCCTTGCCCTCGTCCATCACGTGGATGATCATCTTTTCCCGGGTCAAATCTACCGCCAAGTGGATCTTCTTCTCGGGTCTTTCCTGGTTCCCGTAATGAAAGGCGTTGATTACCCCTTCGCGCACCGACATCCCGATACGGTAACACTCGTCTTCATTGAATCCCACCGCTTCCGCCACGCGAAGACACATCTCTTCCGCGAGATTGACGCTCTCGACGTGCGTATCTAGGACCACTTCTAGGTGCTTTGCCTCTGGCGTCATTCCCGTGTCGTTGCGGCCATATTGGAAGAAATGCGTATTTACAGGTAACACAGCGGCCAAACTGAAGTCAATGGAGCCACGCACCCAGGGTGCGGCTTTTTTGCCCCGACCGTAATAACTGATACTCTGTAGGGCTTTCGATTGAGGGTTCGGCGGGGAGCTTCGAATCCTCCGGTTCTGATTTCATATTTCTACGACGACACTTCAATTGTGAAGATCGATGCGGTCGCGCAAGGGCCCGGAGATCTTCCGGGCGCAGCGCTGCATCCTCGGCGCTGCAGCGACACGCACCCGTCGCCGCATAACCTCAAACGCTTCTTACCCTCCTTTACTCCCTCCCGGCCCGCACGTATAGTGAATCTGTTCCGGGAGTTCAATCCTCTCGAAGGAAAGAGGTTGGCTGATGCTTGGTTGGATTGTTCTCGCCATCCTGGTACTTCTCGTTCTGTTCCTCATCGGGATGTACAACGGGCTCGTGCGCCTCAAGGTCCAGTGCGACAACGCCTGGGCGGACATTGATGTGCAACTCAAACGTCGCTACGACTTGATCCCCAATCTCGTGGAAACCGTGAAAGGCTACGCGGCCCACGAGAAAGGCACCCTTGAAGCGGTCATCAACGCGCGCAACCGCGCCATGACCGCCACCGGTCCCGCCGATAAGGCCCAGGCGGAGAACATGCTCAGCGGCGCCCTGAAGAGCCTGTTCGCACTCGCCGAAGCCTACCCGCAACTGCGCGCGGTCGAGAGTTTTGCTTCGTTACAAAATTCGCTCTCGCAGATCGAAGACAACGTTCAGAACGCGCGCCGTTACTACAACGCCGTGGTTCGCGACCTGAACACCAAGATCCTGCAATTCCCGACAAATATATTTGCCGGCATGCTCGGATTCAAGCAGCGCGAGTTCTTCGAGATTTCCGCGCCCGCCGAACGCGAAGCTCCCAAGGTCAGCTTCGAGAATCCGGCGGCCCCGAAGGCCTGATACCTCCGTTCTCCGGCTCCGCTCATGCCCGTCTGCCACATCTCTTTTCGCCGTACGGCCTCCCGGCTCTGTGGCTTGGGGCTGCTGCTGTGCGCCGTTTCATCAGCCAGCGCGCGCGAACAGCGGCTACGGAAGTTCGACGCCGAAATCGCGGTATTGGCCGACGGATCGGTCGATGTCACCGAAAACATCACCTTTCAGTTCATCGGCGGGCCGTGGCACGGCATCTACCGCGAAATCCCCGTCGAATACGCCGGGCCGGGCGGGCTCAACTATTCGCTTTTTCTCACTGTCAAGCGCGTCGAGGAAGACGGGCGGAGCCTGCGCTATCAGTCGAGCCGCGACCGGCAGTACCGCAAACTGAGAATTTACATTCCTGACGCGGACAACAGCACGCGCGTCATCACGATTGAATATGTCGTCGAGGACGCGCTGCGCTTTTTCGACGATCACGACGAGTTCTACTGGAATGTGACCGGAGACGAGTGGACGCTGCCGATCGAATCCGTCCGTGCGCACCTTGTATTTCCGGAAGGAACGTCGAATATTCGCACCAACGTTTTCACCGGCGCGTATCGCACCGTCGGGCGCAACGCCGTCGCCGAAGTGAACGGTACCGGCGTAGAGGTCCACACCACGAGCCCCCTCGGACTGCGCGAAGGGCTGACCATTGCGGTGGCGTTCGACAAGGGTGCGGTCCGCGAAGCGACCGCGTTCTCGCAATTTCTGCTTTATGCCCGCAGCAACTGGCCTCTGGTGTTGCCGTTTATCGCCTTCGCGCTGATGTTCTGGCTGTGGTGGAACCGCGGCCGCGATCCGCGCCTTCGCCCGATTGCCGCGCAATACGAGCCTCCGGACAAACTCACACCCGGCGAAGTCGGCACGCTGATCGACAATTCCGTGGACATGCGCGACATCACTGCGGGCATCGTCGATCTGGCCGTGCGCGGATACCTGGTCATCGAGGAAAAGCAGACACCCCACATGCTGGGGCTGACGCACAGTAGCGATTACACGTTTCACCTGAAAAAGCCCCGCGCCGAGTGGAGCGACCTGAAGCCGCACGAGCAGGAGTTGCTCGATGGTATTTTCTCGGGCGGCAACGCGGGCGACGGGGTCACGCTGGCGGAATTGCACAACCAGTTCTACAAAAACATACCCGGCATCAAGAGCGAGATTTTCGGTTCGCTGGTGGAACACGGCTACTACGCGCGGCGTCCGGACAGCGTGCGGTCCGGCTATGTCGGCATGGGCGTGGTCATCGGCTTGATTCTGGTTTGGGGCGGCGTTTCGCTGGGCAGCAAGATGGGCATGGCGCCGCTGCCGTTTGTTGCGGCGGGGATCCTGAGCGGGCTGGTCATTGTGGGTTTCGGATGGGTCATGCCCGCACGCACGCCATCGGGAGCGCGGGCGCTCGAAGGGGTTCTCGGGTTCGAGGATTTCCTTGCCCACGTCGAAGCCGATCGTTTCAATCGCACCATCAAGACGCCGGAAATGTTTGAAAAGTTTTTGCCGTTCGCGATGGCCCTCGGGGTGGAGAAGAACTGGAGCAAGGCCTTTCAGAACATCTACACGCAGCCGCCAGCATGGTATCAAGGCGGCAACTTTGGGCCGTCGTTCTACCCGTACATGTTCGTCCACAATTTGAATACCCTCTCGTCGCAGGCGGGCACGGTGATGTCATCGGCCCCACGCAGCTCCGGCGGTTCCGGCTTTTCCGGCGGCGGTGGCTATTCGGGCGGGGGATTCGGTGGTGGCGGCGGTGGCGGATTTTAGGGTTGCTCTCCCGAGACACCACCGAAACTCCGTTGCCAGCGATGCCTTTGCTGGCTTCCCGCGATTGCCGGGCCCCAAGACGGAGCAGCAGTCTAGTTCAGTCGGGGCATTTGCGGGAGAGTTGATCGGCGGTGAAGATGGCCAGGCGGCGGAAGAGCCATTCGGCGTGAGTCTCCTTCTGGTCCTGCGGTAACGATAAATGGTTTTGTACTTCCGTCCGCATTTCGGTTACGCCCTCTACCGACGGAATGCGCACCAGTTCGTCGAAGAGCATTTGGTGGGCTTGCTGGCGGTCCATAACTTCGAGGCCGTCGAGTATCTGGCGGTGCGAGGTGCCTTCCCAAATCGCCAAAATCATAGCTTCGCGCAGCCAGCGCTCGATGCCTTGCTCGGCGAGCGTGCCGAGCCCGCCATGAACTTCCATGGCCCATTTCGCGGTGTGCACCGCGAATTCCGCGGTCCAGTATTTCGCCAGATGCGCGACCAGGCGGAAAAGATGGTAGCGGTCGGAATAGGGTGGTTTCTCCATCCACACTTCGTTGAGCAGTTGCACCGCTTCCCACGCGAGCGCGAAAGCGGAGCGGAGCGTTTGCAAGCGCACCTCAAATTGATGGCGAAGCAAAGGATGATCGAGAATGCGCTTGCCGAACGCGGTGCGGCACTCGGCATAGTTGAGCGCATCCGCCATGGCGCGTTGCGCGAGTGCGACGCTGACCACGCTATTGGCGACCCGGGAAAGATTCAGTACTTCGAGGAGAAGATAGATTCCTGACTCGGCGGTGCCTAACAAAAAGCCTTGGCTGTCGCGCAGTTCGATTTCGCCGGTAGGTACGGAATGCGTCGCGATTTTGTCTTTGAGGCGGCGAAGGAAAACGTTGAGCGTGCCGTCGGGCCGCCAGCGCGGCACGAGAAACAGTGCGACTCCGCGCACTCCCGCGGGAGCGCCTTCGGGCCGGGCCGCCACCACCGCCAATTCCGCGTTGGCGTTGCTGGTGAAATATTTGTCGCCCGTCAGGAACCAATGATCGCCGGCAGGCCGCGCGACGGTTTTCACCGCCGCGCCTAGATCGGAACCACCTTCGATTTCCGTCATCCATGTAGCGCCCTGCCAGACCGCATCATCCTTGCGCAGCAATTGCGGCAGGAAACGCGCCTGCAACTCGGGGCGGCCGTACTTCGCGAGCGGGGTAGCGGTGGCCAGCGAGACGGTGTAGGGGCAACCGACGCCGGGATCGTAGAAGGAAATGGTATGCATTAACTGAAAGCTGGGAAGGAGCGCCTTTTCCTCGAAGGCGCGCCAGACCACACCGGCGCGGTAGCCGCGCTTGAGAATCGTTTGATATTCGGGAGGGTAGAGGATTTCGTCGACGCGTTTGCCCTGGCGGTCGAACGTGCGTAACCAGGGAGTGCCGGCACGATCGATGGCCGCGGAGATCGGAACACCTTCGGTTCTCCACCACCGCTGTTCGGCTTGGAGGAGCGGGAGGTTTGCCAACGTCGGGAGCCGGCTTTGCAGAAAAGCGAGCGGGGAACGGAGCTGCTCGAAGCCCGTCATTGGGCGCATGTTAGGTCGTGATCCGGAGGCGCGTCAAGGGAGGGGGGGCGTACTACAGGAAATTTGATTGCTCATATAAGTTTTTTGCGGGTGCGCGCGTTTTCACGGCGTGTATAGTTCGTTCCAAACGGCCCGAGCCGGCCCTGGAATACCGCCGGACGGAAGCTGTCGGGCAGCAAGCCGTCAGGCCGGGGCCAACGGAGGGTGCAACGATGTTGAGAGGAAGGAACCGGGTTACCGCAATGGCGATCCTGTCGGCGCTGCTCGTGGCGGGCGGCACGTTCAGGACCGCGTTTGCGCAGAAGGCCTCCGTGCCGAAGGTGCAGAACAGGCTGGCCCTCGGAGAAGAACAGGTCAAGCAATTGCTCTTGCTGATGGACGCGAACACGCAGGGGAAAATCTCGAAGCAACAATACATGAAATTTATGGAAGCGGAATTTGAGCGCCTGGATAAGGATAAGACCGGCGAGCTGGACGTGAAGCAGATCGCGCACTCGGACCTGAGCGCCCGCCGGTACGCCGGGAAGTAGCCCACGCGCAGAAGAGCGATTCCGCGTCCGCTCGGTATGACCGGTTTGCTTGGGGCGTGGGAGGCGGGAGTAGCCAAGGAAAGCACCGGTCGCAAGCCCCGCCGCT
>Ga0306926_10001896_pt1 | contig 20990 bp, 18 predicted proteins | sample flu12Cox44000178_FD_203759 | JGI IMG/M metagenome (GOLD analysis project Ga0306926, IMG submission 203759) | Lab enrichment of tropical soil microbial communities from Luquillo Experimental Forest, Puerto Rico - flux8day.12C.oxic.44.000.178 (v2)... | ecosystem: Environmental > Terrestrial >...
CCGGTTCGGGATGCTTATAACCGAGGCTCTCGATTTTCTGAATAAACTCCGGCGAAACTCCGTGAATCCGGAAGGCGATCAGCTTGTCGAGGTCAATGTGCTCGTAGCCTTCCTTTTGCAGCCGTTGCATCCATTCCGGCGATGCGCCATGAATGCGCATGGCGATGAGTTGGTCTTCGTCCGGCTGGTATCCCGCGTTGTGCAGGAAACGGACCATCTCCGGAGTGACACCGTGGATCCGGAAGGCGATCAGTTTGTCACAATCTTGGGCACCGAGACCCGCGTCACGCAACTCCTGGATGAATTTCGAATTTACGTTGAAAATCCGGAAGGCGATCAGTTTGTCGAGGTCCAGCCCTGCGAGATGCTCGTTACGCATTTGGCGCGCGAAATCAAGACTCACATCCAGCACCGCCATGGAAAACTGTTTTTCCTCATCGATGCCGGTGAAGCCGATCGCTTTCATTTCCGAGGTGTACTTCGAATCGGCGAAAAAATGGAACACCCCTGCTCCTTCGCCGTTATTCAGATAGCCCTCGCATTCGAAACGCCCGGCATCCCGCGTCACCGTGAACCTTACTTCCTGCTTGCCGGGTTTCGTCAGGTCAACGCCCACGAACGCGCTGGTGGGCCAGCTCGATTCATGATTTGTCGAATGGCCTTGCTGCTGGTGAATCAGCGTAAACTCGACCTTGCCCGGTTCATCGGAATGTTGAATCGTCCAGCTCCCGTCAAACGATTCCGCCGCGCGCGACGCCAAGCCGGCCAGCATCGCACAAGCCACGAGGATGTATGCGGTTATCCCGTCGCGTCGATTCATGGTCCCCTCCGCTTATTTCTCGTCAAACACACCCGCGTTTTTCAGCGCAATTAGCTTGTCGAGGGTCAGATCCTTGAAGCCATGGCTGCGCACTTTGGCGATAAAGTCCGGCGTGATGCCTTGTACCTTCGCGCCGATGGCATCGTCGATGCTCAATTTGAACCCGTCGTTCTGCAGTTCTTTGATGTATGCCGGGGTGACCCCCTGCACTTTCATTCCGATCAGTTCATCGGTATCGGGTTTGAGACCCATGTCCTGAAAGCCCTTCACATACTCCGGGGTGATGCCCTGGACTTTCATGCCGATGATGTCGTCGGCATCCACGCGAAGACCGAATCCTCTCATGGCTCGCACATATTCCGGCGTTACGCCCTGCACCTTCATCCCGATGATCTCGTCCGCAGCGGTCTTCAGGCCAAGGTCGTGCATCTCGCGGATATATTCCGGCGTCACACCCTGGACCTTGAGCCCGATCAGGTCGTCCGAACCGAGCGTCTGACCCGTTACCGTGCGCATTTCCTTCACGTACTCGGGCGTAATGCCTTGCACCTTCATGCCAATCAACTCGTCGGCTTCGATCTTCATGCCCAAGTCCTTCATGGACTTTACATACTCCGCCGTGACCCCCTGCACCTTCAGTCCGATTAGTTCATCCACCGACAGATTCGTGAGACCGGCCTCTTTCATGGAGTCGATATAGCTTTGCTTCGGAGTCGAAGAAGATGCTTGCAGCGTCGTCGACGGAACACTCACGCGGACGGCCAAGGGAACCGCGATGGGCGCGGACTCTGCCGGGCTGCCCGCAGCCGAAGGAGTTGGCGATGCGGCAGCAGCCGGAGCCGCCGGAGTGTCTATCTCCGCATCGCTCGGCCGGACCACAAATGCCGAATCGGGGATACGGGAGGCTCGCGCCGGTGGCGCTGGCCGCGCTGGATCCGGAGCGGCTTGCGCAGCCGGCGCAGTTGCGGCCGTTTGTGCATTTACATGGTGCACATTTCCCACAAATGCGCTTCCCACCAGCATCGCCGTGAGCAGGCACAGCACACCTGCCGACAGGTTCGCCGCCCGGAACGATTCGGCCGGGCGTGTCGCGCCAAGCAATCGCGCGATCCGCTCCACCAGCGGACCGCGGTTCGAAGCCATTACGAATTGCGGCGCTCCCTTCCATTCCGCCATGCGGGTCAATGCGCCGGCATAGGTAAACGCGTTTCCACACAGTTCGACCGCGACGTCGTCACAGCAGTTTTCGCGTTCCGCGCGCACACGTTTGCCGACCCACCACACTGCCGGATGGTAGAAGAGCAAGGTTTCCACGCCAATCTGGAATAAATGTACCAACGCATCGTGCCGCTGAATGTGCGCGAGTTCGTGCGCGATGACCGCCTCCAGTTGTTCTTCATCGAGCCCGGAAATGGCGGTGATCGGAAGCAGTACCACGGGACGAAGCCATCCAGCGACTGCTGGCGCGTCCAGTCGGAGACTTTCGCAATAACGCACGACGCGGTCCAAGCCCATTCGCCGCTGCAACGAAAGGCACATCTCCAGAAGTTCATCCGCAACCGGTGCTGACTCTTTACGCCGCAAACGCTCCACAATCACAAAACCGCCGACGGACCGGAGACTCAGCAGCATCACTCCGGCAAACCACGCTTCCACCAACCACAAAAGGTAGGGCGCCGGGTGTGGCGTTGCGGCCGCGTGTTCGGCGCGCGCGAGCACCGCCCGAGTGGCGGGCGCCGCGGAATCTTGGGCCGCATCCGCCGAGATCCTTCGGGCTGTGCCGTCGTTTTGCGCGCGAAGCACGAAGAACGTCCCGACCGGTGCAACGAACATGAGAAGAAGTGTGCCAACCCCGATGGCGTAGCGGGTCGAGGCGCTGCGAAACAGGGCCATCGCCACATACGCCAAGGCGGCCAGTGCCGCGCCCTGCCACAAGAAATGCAACAGCGCCTGCGCTAGCAGTCCGAACGCTTCCGGTGAGAGCCAATTCACGAGTTGCATTATCGCAGCCTCCTCTCGTAGTCGCTGAGCATGCGCCGCATTTCCTCGATTTCTTCCTTGGACGCTTTCTGGCCCGCCAGCGCGTGCATCATCAAGTCGCTGGCCGACCCGTCAAACACGCGCTCGAGAACGTCCATCGCCAGTTGCCGCTTGGTCTTTTCGGCCGGTTGCACCGCTTCGTACACGTGCGCCCGTTGCTCTTCGTTCCGGCGCAAGGTCCCTTTGGCGGTCATGATCTGCATAAGTTTCAGGACGCTGGTGTAGCCAATCGGTTTTTTGGCAGCGAGCGCGTCGTGAACTTCGCGAACCGTGGCAGGCCCGCGCTCCCACAGCACGTGCAGTATTTCCAGCTCAGAGGCGGTAGGTTTCGGAGTTGTCATGCGGGGAGCATACTACGAAGGAATTCGTAGTGTCAACGAAAATCTTCGTACTTCCGGAGGCCGCGCCTTTCCGCGGTGCGTCCGCTTTATGGTGCGACGATGTCCTTGAATTGCGGTTTTACGTGCACCGCGGAGAGACTCGCGGCATCCCACCCTCCGCCGAGAGCCTTCACCAGCAGCACCGTGGTAACCAGGCGCTGCCCCTGGATGACCGCGGCTTCCTGTTCATTGCTCAGCAAGATCTGTTGTGCGTTGACGACGTCCAGGTAGTTGACGAGTCCGCCTACATAGCGCGAAGTCGCGATGTCCAACTGCCGGCGCGCCGCGTCGATGGCGTCGGCTTGTGATCTCTTTGCGGTGTCCAGTACCTGCAAGCCGGTAATGTTGTCCTGCACTTCGCGAAACGCATTCAGCACCGTCCCGCGGTAATTGGCCACGGTGGCGTCGTATCCCGCCTGCGAAAATTCCACCTGCGCACGCCGCGCACCACCGGTAAAAATCGGCTCGGCGATGTTCGCTCCCACGGCCCAAATCGCGCTTTCCGCATTAAACAACTGCGCGACATTGACTGAATTCCAGCCGCCCTGTCCAAACAACACCAACGAGGGATAATACGCAGCCTTCGCCACGCCGATCTGCGCGTTCGCCGAAGCCATTTGCCTTTCGCTCTCTGCAATGTCCGGCCGCCGCTCCAGGAGGTCGGAAGGCAGGGAAGTGCCGATATTCGGCGGTTCGGCGGTCAGTTCCCGTGGCGGGATGTGAAATTCCGGCGCGCTCTTGCCTACCAGCACCGCGATGGCGTCTTCGAATTGTTTCCGCTGTTGTTGCAGAAGCGTGGCCTGCGTGCGCGTGGTATTCAGCAGGGTTTCCTCCTGGGCCACGTCCAGCCCAGAAGCGATTCCGCCCGCGTGGCGCGATTGCACCAGTTGCAACCCTTTCGTTAGCGCGTCCACGGTGTTGTTCAGAATCACGATTTCGCTATCCAGTTGCCGCAAAGTGAAAAAATCGCCCGCCAGTTCCGCGGCCAACACCAATCGCACATTTTCCAGGTCCGCGGCGCTTGCTTGGTACGTCGCTTGTGCGGATTCGATCGTGCGGCGCCGCTTTCCGAACAAATCCACCTCGTAGCTGACATTAAATGGCAGCAGCCAGTTGCTCTGCGTGACGGCACCCGGCAACACTATCGTCGACCCGGTGGGCCGGTTTCCCGAGTATCGTTGCATTCCGACCGATGGATTGACGCCGACCGTCGGGAAATTGCTCGCGTTTTGAATTGCGGCGGTCGCGCGCGCCTGTTGGAAGGTTGCGGCCGACGCCTTCAAGGTCTGGTTCGCGGCGAGCAGGTCGTTCTCCAGTCCGTTCAACTCATCGTCGTGAAAAACCGTCCACCACGCGGTTTTCGGAATCGCATCTTTCGGTTGCGCTTCCCGCCAGGGCTCCTGCACATCCCATTTGCCAGGTACGGGAGCGGTTGGGCGGTTATAGTTCGGGCCCACGGTGCATCCTGCGCAGCCGAGGGCCACAGAAAGGCCCGCAATCGCCGTCCACCGGCGACCTTTGCAAAATGCTTGGCGCGGCATCAGGACTTTTTCTCCGCCGTTCCAGGGGGCTTCGCCATGCCGGGGGGCGTTTGGCCTCCGTCCGCAGGCGTGGTCGGCGGAGCGAGCGGATTCGCGACTTCCTTTACGTGCACCTCTTCCCCATTCTCAATCGCATCGGGCGGGTTCAAAACGATCCAGTCCGCCAGTGTCAGGCCGTCCAATACCTCGAGGGATGTTCCGTAGTCGCGCCCGATCTGGAGCGGCTGCAAGTGCACACGATGGTTCGAGTCGACCACCACGGCGCGAAGCCCTTCCGAGCGGAACAGCAGCGAATTTACCGGTACCAGCAGTCGCTGGCGATCCACCTTGACCTGCAGATGCACCTGCGCGTATCCGCCGGGCAGCAATTGGCCCGCCTTGTTCGGCACATCCACCTCGGTCAGCAAGGTACGTGTCGACAAGTCGATGGCCTCCGCGGTCCTCACCACTTGTCCCTGGAATTTCTGCCCCGGAAACTGCGTTAGCTCGAGATATCCGCCGAGTCCCTTGCGGATCGACGGCGCGTACGCTTCCGGTACGTTCACATAAACCCGGATCGGGTCGGTTTGCGCGAGATAGAAAAGCTGTTGCGAAGTTCCCCCATTGCCTGCGTTGATCAGCGTTCCGATATCGACGTTGCGCTGCGTAAGCACTCCGCTGAACGGCGCATACACCCGCTGGAAGGATTTCAATTCCTCAAGTCGCCGCACGTTCGCTTCCGACGACTGCGTAGTGGCCCTCTTGGCTTCCAGATCGCCGTTTGCGTTGTCTACTTCCTGCTTCGAAACACCGTCGGTCTTCAGCAGTTCCGTGTAGCGCGTGGCGGTAATCTGCGATAACCGTTCGTTGGCCTGCGCGGTAACCAGGTCGGCGCGTGCTTGCATCAGCTGCTGGTCCACTTCCGGCGTGTCGATATCCGCGAGAATGTCGCCCTTCTCCACGTGACTGCCGATATCGTGATACCACTTTCTCAGATACCCGTTGGTCCGCGCGTAAATCGGCGATTCCACATACGCCTGCAGGGTTCCCGGCAACACCAGGTCCTCGTCTCCACTCTGCGGTGCGGGATGAATGACCGCCACCGTCGGCACCGCCATGGCTTCCGTATTTTCCGCCAGCGCTTTGAATTGCGACCTGCGCTGCAGCATCAGCAGCCCGCCGATCAGGACCAGCACAATCACCGTGGCAAAAAACACGAGAAACAACGGTGATTTCCTCGGCGCGCCCGCACCCCGCCCGTGCCCCTCCTGATTCGCTGCCTCACTCATGGTTGCTTGCCTCTTCTAAGCTAATCCCGTTTGCACGCAATGTCATCAAGCTCTGTTCACCTAAGCCGCTACCGGGTGATGCCGCCGGCGCGCCAGCCAGCCGTGAATAATCGAAAACACGCAAGGCACAAAAAACAGTGTGGCCACGGTTGCGAAAAACAGCCCGCCGATTACGGCACGGCCGAGTGGCGCGTTTTGCTCGCCACCCTCGCCTAATCCGGTCGCCATCGGGAGCATTCCAATCATCATCGCCAGCGCGGTCATAATCACCGGCCGGATGCGCACGAAACCTGCTTCCAAGGCCGCATCAAACGCGCTCTTTCCTTCGTTCAATTGTTCTCGTGCGAACGAAACCATCAAGATACTGTTGGCCGTAGCCACGCCCATGCACATGATCGCACCCGTCAACGACGGCACGCTCAACGTGGTATGGGTGAAAAGCAGCATCCAGCAAATTCCCGCCAGCGCGCCCGGCAGCGCCGTGATGATGATGAAGGGGTCCAGCCACGATTGGAAGTTCACGACGATCAGCAAATACGCCAGGACGATTGCGCCGATCAGCCCAATGCCCAGTCCGTAGAACGATGTTCTCATCGTTAGCACTTGTCCGCTCAAGAGGGTGTGGCTGCCGCGCGGCAGATCCTTTTGAATGCCATTTACCAGTGTGTTAACCTCGTCTGCCACGCCGCCGAGATCTCTTCCGGACACGGATGCATACACATTGATCATCGGCTGCACGTTGTAGTGTGCGATGGAGGCGGGACGCGCCACCGTGGTTGTGGTAACCAGATTCCCGAGGATTTGCGGGGTAACGGTGCTACGTCCCGCGGCGCTTCCTGTGCTCGTTGCGATCGGTGTATTTTGCAGTTCCTGGAAGGTGTCCAAACGATACTGCGGGGTTTGCACCGCGATGTTGTAACTGACGCCATTCTTTGGATCCAGCCAGAAGTTGGGCGCGGTCTGGAAGCTCGACGAAAGGGAAATCAAAAGGTTCTGCGCAACATCGCGGGCCTGCAATCCTACGTACTGCGCGCGTGTCCGATCGATATCCAGAAACAGTGTGGGTTCGTCGAATTGCTGCTGCACGTGGACGTCCACCGCTCCGGGAATGTGCTCGATCTGGTTGGCGAGTTTTTGCGCGACCGCGTAGTTGCCGGGCTGATTCATGCCGATGAACTGCACATCGATGGGTGCCGGCGTTCCAAAATTTAGAATCTGCGTCACGATGTCCGCGGGTTGGAAGAAAAACTGCACTCCGGGATATTCTTTCGGAAGCCGCTTCCGTAAATCGTCGATGTAGGCACCGGTTGGCTTGCCGTGCTCCGGTTTCAATTGCACCAGAATTTCGCCGTCCGCCGTTCCAATCGTTCCCGAATTGCTGTAGGTCAGGTTGATACCCGAATACGGCAGGCCCATGTTGTCGAGTACCGTGACCAAATCCTTTTCGGGGATGGTCTCCCGTATTGTCTGATTAAGCTCCCCGGCCAAGCGAGCGGTCTCCTCGATCCGTAACCCGGTCTTCGCCCGGATGTGCAAGCGAATCTGTCCGGCGTCCACGGTGGGAAAGAAATCCCGTCCGAGCACAAAGACCAGCCCGACCGAAAGCACGCAAAACGTCAGGAAGCATGCCGCGAACAGCCAGGCATGTTGCAACGCGGTCATTAGCGTTTTCCGATAGCCTTCGCGAATACGTTCGAAGTTGTGCTCGAATTTCTGCTGATAGCGGCGGAAGAAACCTATCTTCTCGCCCCGGTGCTCCGCGGCATTATATTCATCTTCGGCACTCAACAAGTACATGGCCATCGTCGGCACAATCGTGCGCGACCACATGTACGACGCCAGCATCGCGAAGATCACCGCTTCCGCCAGCGGCACGAACAGATACTTCGCGACTCCCGACAGGAAAAACATCGGAATAAACACGATGCAGATGCACAGCGTCGAAACGAACGCGGGTACGGCAATCTGCTGCGCGCCATCCAGAATGGCCTGCACCGTTTCCTTGCCCATCGCCAGGTTGCGGTTGATGTTCTCGATCTCGACGGTGGCGTCATCGACCAGGATACCCACGGCCAGCGCCAACCCGCCGAGAGTCATGATGTTCATGGTTTCGCCCAGCGCGCTCAGGCACAGCACGCTCACCAAAATAGAGAGTGGAATGGAGATGGCGATGATCAGCGTGCTTTTCCAATTGCCCAGGAACAGCAAAATCATGATGGCCGTGAGGCAGGCCGCGATCAGGGCCTCGCGCAATACACCCTGTATTGCTGCCCGGACGAAAATCGATTGGTCGAAGAAGGTAGTCATCTTCAACGACTCCGGCAGCGACGGCGCGTAGTCCTTCAACACCTGTTTCACGCGGTCCACAATGGCCAGCGTCGAGTTGTTGCCTGTTTTGTACACGCTCATCAGCACGCCGCGCCGTCCGTTTTGCACCACCACGTTGGTCTGCGGGGAGAATCCGTCACGCACGTGCGCCACGTCGCGCAAATAAATGGTCGAGCCATTGACCGTTTTCACCGGCAGGTTATTCAGTTGCTGTACGCTCGTCGGACTCGCGTTCATTTCCACGTTGTATTCGAGCGCCCCCATCTTCGCCGTGCCGGTGGGCAAGATCAGGTTCTGTGCATTCACCGCGTTAACAATGTCTATCGGTGAAAGGCCTTTCGCCTGCAGCGTATTCGGGTCAATATCCACGGAAACCAGGCGGATCTTGCCGCCGTAGGGAAATGGCATGGACGCGCCGGGTACCGTCGAGATTTGCGTGCGAATAAAGTTGTTTCCGTAGTCGAAAAGTTGCTGCTCGCTCAGACTGTCGCTGGTCAGCCCGATCTGAATCACCGGCACCGTCGATGCGGAATAGATAATGACCAGAGGAGGGGTCGTTCCCGGTGGCAAGGTTCTCAGAAAGGTCTGCGAAATCGCCGTTACCTGAGCCAAGGCCGTCTCGATATTTGCGCCCGGGTGGAAGTAAATTTTGACGATGGCGATGCCGTTCAACGATTGCGATTCGACGTGCTCGATATCGTTGACCAGCACCATGATTCCGCGTTCGACGTTCGACGTGATGCGCCTCTCCATTTCCTGGGGGGCCAATCCGGTGTAGGTCCACACTTGCGCGATCACCGGGATGTTGATGTCCGGGAAAATATCCGTAGGCGTTCGCGGTACCACTACGAAAGCCAACAGAACGATGACCATCGCCATGACGATAAACGTGTATGGCCTGGAGAGGGCTAATCGGACGATCCACATAGTCTCAGTAAATGCCTTTGATTTAGGGCAGTGCGTGGCGAGCCGCGGCAACTCGCGCACGTTTTTCTTCCCAGTGTAAGGTCTCTTATTAGACTACTAGCGCGGGCGATTTAGGTACATAAGTGCAGCCCTAGGTCGGGCCTAAGCCGTGAGGTCACAATCCAAAATGGCTCGCTTCTCGTCCACATGCGAGCGGTCGCCTTACTTGTGGGTCATCGTGAACACGCCGTCCCAGTCTGGCAGCGGTTCTTCGGCCAAATACTCCTGGCAACGTCGAAGGTACAGCGTGGAGGGTCCGTCATCGCCCCAACGTTCAAGAATGGCCTGAAAGCCGGCTTGCGACTCGGCCCATTGGCGCTGTCGGTACCATCCCCGCGCTTCGTTGAATTGCCGCACTTGCTCCTGGACCTCGCCGAGCGTGCCATTTTCCCGCAGGTCCGAATATCGCGCGACCAGTTCATAAATCGTGACCGGTTGCAACTTGCCCTTCACCCGGATCAAATCCAATTCCCGGAAGACAAATCCGGAATCCTTCGCCGCGGCATGGGTCGATTCGTTCACGAGGATGTGCGTGCCGTATTCTTTGTTAAGTCCCTCGAGCCGCGACGAGAGGTTCACCGCGTCTCCCAACGCGGTGTAACCGTAGCGCAATTGCGAGCCCATATTTCCGACGCTCGCCACGCCGGAATTCAATCCAATCCCGATGTCCAGCGCGGGTTTGCCTTCGGCAGTCCACTTCTTCCGCAGTTCCCGCATATGTTTCATCATTTCCAGCGCTGCGAGGCACGCTTGCACGGCATGCTGCGAATCTTCGTAGGGCGCGCCCCAGAAGGCCATGACGGCGTCCCCGATATATTTGTCCAGTGTGCCGCGGGTGTTGAAGACGATGCGCGTCATGTCCGACAAATAACCGTTCAAAAACAGTGCGAGTTCCTGGGCGTCGAGTTTCTCGGAAATCGTGGTGAATCCTCGAATATCGCTGAACATCACGGTGATCTCCGTCTTGCGCGGTTCCACCAATTGCGGATTGAGCAAAAGCCGTCGAATCACCTCCGGGCTCAAATATTGACCAAATGCACTGCGCACCTTGCGCTTCTCTTTTTCCTCCACGAGGGCACGGTAGAGCGACACCGCCATGACGTTGGCCGTCAGCGTGCCGGCAGGCAGGGTAAAATTCAGCCACCACCCGCGCAGAAACGCGGAATACGACAAAGCCGCGAAAGGAATCAGCAGTGCCAGGCCAAACCACATCCAGCGCGGTGAAACCAGCGCCAGCGCAAATCCCAGCGGCAAGCCAAATGCAAAAATCAGGAGCAAATCGAGCAGGATCTGATGCGCCCCGCGCACCAGAAATCCGCCATTCAACATGTTGTCGATGACGTTTGCATGGACTTCCATACCGGGGTAATCGATTCCCCCGAACGGCGGGGTGCGCAAATCGCCGATACCCGTTGCGGACGCTCCCACCAGCACAATTTTGTCTTTAAAAGCTCCGGGCACGAACTGACGTTGCACCACGTCGGCCAACGAATAGTAAGGATAGGTTCCGCGCGGACCGCGGTAGTTGATAATCGTCCGCCCCAAATAATCCGGGCGCACCGTCAGGCGGTCGCCAAATTGCAAGCTGGCGATTCCCGCGGGTCCGTAGTTCACGGTGATCTGGTCGGTTTTCAGCCCGAGATACAACCGCAGCGTCTGCACTTCGAGCGAGCCATACAGATCGATGTCGTCCGCTCGGTTCGACCGTCCGAAGGGAAGCAGCAGCAGGGAACGCCGCAGCACGCCGTCGGCGTCCGAAGAAATGTTAAAAAAACCGATGGCCGTTTTTTCGTTGTTTTCCGGCGGCGCCAGTTCCGGAATGTTCGCGACCGTCGCGGTGTAGAGCGTGCCCTCGAACTGATAGCTGTTTAGCAGTGACGCAAAATCTGCCTGGCCCGATGAGGGGTTCAGAGCGACGCGGTTCAGGGCATACCACTGGACCATCTCGGCATACTTGTCCAGTACCGCGCCATCAATCCCGCGCACTTCCTGCGGCTCCAGGAAGAAGTTTCCCAAAACCACCGGACCGAAGCGACGGAGCGCCGTCGCGAATTGCGCATCGGAATCAAATTCCGTCACCAGTCCACTGACTTCTGACGCGAGCTTGGGGTCAGGCGCGTGGCCCGCTTTCTTGTCCGCCTCCAGTCGCGCCCACAGTGCACTTACCGGCGCGGCGGTCTGATCCGGCTTGTCAAAGGTGACATCAAACGCCGCAACCTGCGCTCCGTCCTCGTGCAGGGCATCCAGCATTTGACCGAAGTATTTTCGCGGAAACGGCCATTTGCCGAAAATTTCCTGAGACCGCTGATCGATGGCCACAATCACAATGCGCGAATCGGGCGGCGTGTAGCGCGCCGGACGGTAGCGGAAGCGTGTGTCCAACGTGTCGTACTCGAATCGTTTCAGGAAATCGAACAGCGGCGTGCTTCGATCGCCGAGGAAAGTAAAAAGATAGACCGTCAGAGCGATCAAAGTGATGCCGAAGCTAATCAGGAAGGAAGCGCGATGCTGCCACCATTCGGAAAGCAACACGCGGAGGCGAAAGGAAGCCTCTTCCCGCGACGCTCCTGGTACGGCGTTGGAATTGGCCATGGAAAATCTGGTCGGCTACTCGCGAAAAACAAAATTCATGCGGATGCCGCAGACTTCGATCAAATCGCCGTCGTTCAGGCGCACCGGTCCTTGAATCGGCGAACCGTTTACCGTCGGGATCTTCGCGCCGGTTCCCAGATAATAGCCGTCGTCGCGCTGGTTGATTTGCGCAGCGACTTGCGGCTTAAACCATCCGCGCAAGCGAATGGTAGCCATCGGCGATTTTCCGATGACCGTCAACTTGTTGGTGAGGACATATTCTTTTTGCCCGACTCGCCCGCTCAGAACAATCAGCGTCGGCATCTTCAGCCGGGCAGGAGAAAATTGCGAACGCTCGCCCATCGCGGCGGCCTGCTGCAGCATCTCGCGCCGCGCCTTGGTATCGAGCACCATGGTTTCATTGATTTTCGGAGCGGCGGTCTTCTTACCGCTGTCCCACGGGATGACGCTATCCGCGCTAGCGTCCACCTTAATATGGTGCTTGCCGATCCAGATGGAGTCACCGTCGTGCAGCGTGGCGCGCTCCACGCGAAGATCGTTCACGAACGTGCCGTTCAGGCTATCGAGGTCCTCCACGACCAGGCGGCTGCCTTCGTAATAGACGCGGGCGTGATGATTCGACACCGCCAGGTTGTCCACGGGAAGATCATTGTCCGGCGAACGTCCAATGGTGACCGGCCGGCCTCCGATTGGAACTTCTTTCACCAGTTTGCTTTCAAACATCAGGCTGAGCTTCGCCATTCGCTGTTCCTCCCGGGAGCTATCCCTTACTACCCGAGTCTCGGCGTAACCAGGAAAACCAACTCTTCGATTCGTCTTGTACCCGCGCGACCACCACCGTCACGTTGTCGAGTCCGCCGCGTTCGTTCGCCAGATCCACCAGTTTTTGTGCGGCCGCGACCGGATCCGTTTCTGCCTGCAAGGTACCCGCAATCTCCGGTTCCGTAACCATTCGTGTCAGACCATCCGAACAAAACAGCAGGACATCGCGCGGAATCAGATCGATTTCTTCGACGTCCACATCCACTTCCGGATGCGCCCCGAGGGCCCGCAACAACACGCTCTGCATATCGCTTTCTTCAGCTTGTTGCGGCGTCAAAATTCCCCGGCGGACTTGCTCTGCGACCAGCGAATGATCGCTGCTGAGCTGTTGCAGGCTGCCCGCGCGCAGTAAATACGCGCGGCTGTCCCCGACGTGCGCCAAACTCAACTTGTTGCCGTTCACCCATCCCGCGGTTAGCGTCGCGCCCATACCGCGTTGCTCGGGATGCTCTTGCGCGGATTGATAAATCGCAAAATTTGCCTGAAACACCGCATTCTGCAGCTTCTTCGTCTGCGGGCCCCAACTCTCGAGCGCGCTTCCGTGCAGCGTCACGCCTTCGTCTTTGGCTTCGCTCGGTTCCGCGCAATACTTCGCGATGGTGTCCACGGCCATGGCGCTGGCGACTTCTCCGTGCGCTTCCCCGCCCATTCCGTCTGACAAGATAAAAAGGTTTTGTGCCTCGACGATCCGGAACGAGTCCTCGTTATTGGTGCGCACGCGCCCAAGGTCGCTCACACCACCGCTGACGATCTGCACGACGTCTCCTTCCAAGCTTTTCGTGAGCACCCGCAGCCCCCCTGGCGTGTACACCCCGACCTACTGCTTCTTATCCACGCTAGCAGACGCTTGTGCACCATGAAAGGCTTTGCGCCCAAGTGATTAACGACTCCTTGGCAAAAACCGCAAGGCCGGACTGGCCGAACGGCCAGTGGGAAAGAATACCCGAAAAGGTAGGAATCCCGCAGCATTCTAGGCACTTACCTCCGTCGGGGGCTGCCCTTCTGCCATTCCGAAATCTCCACTACAATCGCTGTGTGCGCCGGCTCTGCCCCCTGCCCGTCCAAGCTACCTGTTTTTTGGCTCTCTCGCTGTTCGCCGCGACTTTGTGCGCTGGGCAGCATGCCCCGCCGGCCTCGGGAGCACGCGTACTGCTGATGCCGAAGAAGTTGATAACCGGGGAGCGCGCAACCCTCGCGGTACTCGACGGGAACGGCCGGCTCACGCCGGGCGTGGACGTGAAATTCTCCGACGGCGAGAAGGTCACCACCGACATCACGGGCCGGGCACTTTTCGTGGCGCCGCTCAATCCCGGCACCCTCACCGGGGCAATCGCGGGCCGCAGCGGACGCGTGTCGAGCACGATTCTCTCTTCGGCGGGACTCTCCTCATCGGTACACGCGGTCACCGCAGCGCCGCGCATCGCGTCGATGACGGACCGGTTCGCGCTCGACGGCGAAGGTTTTTGTGGCGATGCGGATGCGAATCACGTCATGGTGGGCGGCCTGGCGGGATTGGTGCTGGCTTCGTCGCCAGCTTCGCTTATCGTGTTGCCTCCGGCAGATCTGGAACCCGGGCCGGCGCAAATCAAAGTGAGTTGCGGGCAAAAGAATGCCGACCCGTTCGTGATTGTGTTCGTGAGCCTGGAACTGGAAGCGAAGAGTGGCTCGCTCACGCCCGGGGAACACCGCAGTCTGGTGGTGCGCGTTCGCGGCAGCACGGACAAAATTAATCTCGAGGCCCGTAATTTGTCCGCGTCGGTTGCCGATTTGCGCGGGGGGGCAACCGTGCGTGCGACTTCGAGCGGCGGCGACGACAACGTTGCGAAGTTTGAAGTGGTGGGCAAGGCGCGCGGCAATTTCACCATCGCAATTCGGCTCCTAGCGCCACTCGCTGGGGTGCAACCGTAAGAGACCTGCGCGAAATGGCCGGTCGCGAAAAGTACAGGAATTCCCGGCCTCTTCGGAATGAGGTGCGTCGATCTTACAAGTGGGTCAGGCTCCTTTTTTGGCGGCGGCGGGCGGAGAAGGAAGCGCCAGGGTGCCTTGGGGATCGTCGCTGACCGGCAGGCTGGTATCGCCTGTGGCTAATAGGCTGTCCAGGGTGTTGGAGGCTTTATCGAAGCGCTTGTCAGCTTCGGTATAGCAGCCCTGCGCATTTTTCAGGTGCGTGCCGAGACGCTCGAATTGTTCGCTGAACGTGTCCATCTGCTTGCGCATGCCGGTGAGATTGGCGGCAAGGCGCTTGGCGTTTTCTTCGATTTGCATCCCCCGCAGGCCCATGGCGATGACGGAAAGGTGCGCGTAGAGCGTATTCGGGGAGACCGGGATGATCTGCTTGGTGCGGCAGTAAGCGTCGACGGGCAGGCCGCGGGAATCGTTGCTGCGCAGTAATTCGTAATAGACGGCTTCGCTCGGCACGAACATGAGCGCCAGGTCGAGCGTGTCTTCGTCCGGGACAATATATTTTTTGGCGATGGAATCCGCGTGGAGCTTCACGGCACTGACGAAGCGTTTGCGCGCCTCTTCGCCTTCGGCCTCGATTTGCTGGAAGGCGTCGAGCGGAAATTTGGAGTCGATCGCCATGAGCTTGCGGTCGCGCAGGTGAATGACCGCATCGGCCGCCTCGCCGCTGCGGAAGCGATATTGCTTGGAGTATTGGGAGGGAGCGAGAGAATCTTCGAGTAGGCGCTCGAGAGTGGTTTCACCGAAGTTACCGCGAGTTTTCGTGCCGCCAAGGATGTTCTCGAGTTTGTGGGCGGTCTCGTGCATTTGTTGTCCGGCTTGTTGCACTTCGCCGAGTTGTTTCTGGATCTGGTTAATCTGCTCGCGCGTGTTTTTCAGCTCGTTGGACATGGCGGTTTGCGCTTGCGAGGTGATCTGCGAGGTGATTTCGGCGGAGTCGCGGACACCTTTTTGTAGCGCACCGGTAATGGCCTCGAGACGTGAAGCGACGGTTTCGGCCATGGCTTTCAGGGAGCCGGAGGATTGCGCTTGCACGGTAGACAGGTTTAATAAATCGTGGCGCAGCTCGTTCATTTGGGTTTCGAGCGCATCACTTTTCTTCTGGTCCTGGGTGTTCTGCACCAGCACCCAGATCACCAGGCCGAGCAGGGCCAAAGCAAAAACGGCAGCGGCAATCCAAAGAGGATCCATGGCTTCTCCCCGGTTCACGGCAAACGGTCGTCCCACTTTAGCGCGAGCAGGCGCGAAAGAGAAGCGAAGGGTGGGGAGGGGCCACCCTCCGGGGTGCACTTCGCCGCGAATTCCGTAATTCTATGAAAATAGGGCATATACCTTCTTTGTCGGTAGTACGTACCGAGAATTGTGATATCGAGTGGAAAGGGAGAGCGGGCAAAGTGAGTACAGCCGCCTGGGCTTCGTGCCCGAGAATCGGTCGCCAAGGCGCCTTGGCATTCTGGGCGAGGAGGGGAAGGGAGGCTTGGCTCGCGGAGTTTGCCAAGTTTTGAGAACGGGTGCGAAAGGTGGTGAGTCGGGTCAGCAAAGCAGCGTTGCGCACGATGCGGGACGAGTGAAGCCCTGGAACGGGCGCGGAACCATGCAATTGAGGCTCAGGACGCTACGGCGCGGGACCTAACCCGAACGACTCGATGCGAGTCTCAATCCCTGAGATCTACAAACCTCGCCCGAGTCAGCCGTAGAATGAGGGTAAAAATCATCGCCGTCGAAACGCCGAACATCATAATTCCGTTTGCCGCTTCGAGGGGTCCCAGCAATCTCCATTTCGGCGACATGATCAGGTCACCATAGCCAAGGGTTGTGTAGTTGACCGCGGAGTGATAGTACGCAATTCCGAACTCGTGGAATTCTCCGCAGATCATAAAGGCTGCCGCCCACAAGGCGATCTCGATGAGGTGTGCCACCAGCGAGAATAAGATTATCAACGCAACGATTATAAAATCGCTCCAGAAGCTAACTCCCGCTAGACCAAGCCTGGTCTCGCGGCGAACAATGGTAACCGTCGTACCTAAAGGCAGCACGTGGACAAAAATCGTACATGTGAAGGTAATTACGCCCACCGCCAACGGGATCAATATGGGGATTCGATGAATTTGTGTCACCCTTCCGCCGCCAGAACGGCAGCCGAATGTTTTCTCCAGCCGGGGGCAACTTTAGTTGCTCCTCCTTGGGATTGGATGTTTGAGTTGGCCTTTGGACGCAGTTATGGCAACCACTGTGTAAAGGCGACCAGACCGTCCCCGCAGCGGTTCAGCCGTCTTCGCACCGCGCGACACCACATTATTTTTCCCGCCAGATTACTGTCACTCCCAATATCTTCCTGAATCTGCTTTAGCTCGACCTCGATCGCGAGCAACTCCGAGCGCAGGTCTCTTAAACGGTTGCGAAGCTGGCGCGATTCTTTCTTGAGGTTGGAGGCTGCTTTGAGGCGAGTCAGCAAAGCAGCCTTGAGTTCACTTTGAGTGAGATGACTGAATTGCGTGGAGGGCATGGCGGTCAGGCGAAGTTATTAATCCTGCGCTGAAAAGGGGAGTGCGAATGCGAGAACAAAACCGAAACCGACCAATACTTTCTTCATGGCTCATCCTCACGTTACTAGACGTCTGAAGCCGAGAAAAAGATATACGGTTGACCGTGGCGGCGCGGAGCGGCTGGATAATATCCCTTCAATTTGTAATGTTCCAGCGGAACGATGCCCGCCGCACGATTCCGGGAAGCGGAACCGTCTTCCCCTTTTCCGCCCGCAAGGAACGAGGAATCCGCGATAACGCGCTCGCCGTCGAGCGGGTACTGGGCTCCCGTCGATTGACTCGAGGAGCCTTTGGGGATCGTCACTTCGCGCTTCGGCCGATTCGTCCCTTGCGGTACCTCGCTCTAGCGAAGACCCTCTTCCGTGCACGTTGGTGCGCGCGCATTTGACGCAACCCGTCCCTTCTTTTTCCAACACGACCGCGCGTCGTTTGATCAATTCCCACAAGACTTGCTTTTCACTCTTCTCCTGCTTCCCTCCTGACGCGATATTATGCCGCCACGCGACGGGAGGACCGTCAATGGGTGACCCCGTCAAAGTGAACCTGCACTCCCGCAGGATCCTCGGACCCACCAACAAGGGCGCGGTCGTCGACGCGGACGGCGACACGAGATACGATGTGCCTAGAGACGCCGACGTGCGCCCAGCGCTGTTGAACGCAAGGTGTGACATGAAATTGATACGGGCGGCCCAGATCGTTTTAGTGATGCTTTGCGTGTTTTTGACGGCCCCGCTGACCCGAAACCAAGAGTTCTCGCGAAGAGACGGCAATTGGTGGAGGGGGATCAATCGCGTGGACAAAGCGTACTACTTGGCAGGCTTTATCGATGGCCTCGAGCTTGGAAATAGATGGTCGCTCGTCGAGATCGCCAAGAATGACAAAGCTAACAAGGAAGATTCGCAGCGGGTCACGCCTGCATTTTCTAGCCAGCGCAACAAGTATCTGGCGAATGTGACGCACATCCAATTATCGGACGGACTGGATGCCTTCTATGGGGACGCCACAAATCGCACAATCCTGTTGCACGACGCTGTGTGGTTGGTTCTGAATCAAATTGCCGGCACACCTGAAGCAGAGATGCAGGCGCTGATTGAAAGCTTTCGAAAGAGTGCGGCCACGGAATGAGGAACGGCAAACCGCTCGCGGATGCCCTGCGGTTCCGGGTCACCCGAGGCTTTCGGCACAATCGGCAGTTCCTCATTCGACCAAATTTCGCAATTCGGGATAGCGGCGCTGGATACAAAGGTAATTCCTGAACTGAAAATCCTCCATTCTCCAATCGTAATCCGCAAAGTCCACATAATTCGGAAGGATACGGCCAATGCAATATAGGTCACCCAGCATAGAGAAATAATCCTTCAGAAGGAACCGAGTTTGAATTGAAAATGCTCGATATTCGAACTGAATTGCACGTTACGCGACCCCGCTCGATAAGACCGTGCAATCCGCGCAGCGCTAGATATTCCGCGCCCTCGAGGTCTAATTTCAGGAAGTCGATCGAATCCGGTGATCCTCGCAAATTGCCGAGAGGGTCGTCGTTTGTGCGACGAACGGGATCGACGGCAGGGTCTCGTGGCGCGGAATATCGCAGGTGAGATCGGCTGAGTCCGGGGAAAAATACATCGCCTGCGAGCCGACACGGTCTGAAAGACCGATGCCGTGAATCGTAAGCCGGCCGCGGTCAGGATGCTCATCCGCTTTCGCGCTGAGTCTCTTGACCGTTTCGGGAGCCACTTCAAATGCATCAATGTGACAGTGGCGCCACCGTTCGAGCAATTGGAATGACCAGTCGCCCAAGTGGGCTCCGCCGTCGACCGCGAGGCGGAAATCTGCCTTGCGCAGGCGCTCCAGGACGTGCCTCTCGCCGTTGGTGGCGAAATCCGTCCCGACGTTTAGGTAGGAACTCTCGATGCTGGGGCTCGGCAGGGCGAAAAATGCGGTGAGGGTCGCAATTGCTATGCATCGCCGCTCTCCTTTGATTGGCGCTGTGCATCGGGTCGCGGCGTTGATCTCGATACATAAACTTAGCGTCACGAGTGCACCATGCGAACATCTTCACGTTTGAGAACGTTTGCTCGGCTATGGCCCAAGGGTCAAGAGCTATTCGGAAATGACCCGGTCAGACCATTCGACCAGAGAAACGAAAATGGCAGGACTGCCGAACTTTGCGTTCCAATTTGCAAGATCGTTTTCCGAGACCCCACGGGCCCGGGAGCACGCTCCTCAAGCAAAGACAGGAATGTGTTTGGCGACGACCTTCTCGCGCAACTCGCTGAGCGGCGGCCAACCAATGGGAATCACCGCGTCCGAGGTAGCCTTGCGCATAAGATAGTTTGCGTCAGCCGTCAGGAAAATCTGCACCTCGTGGCCGGCGTCGGCCAGCGCCAGCGCATGCGCGAATACGAATGAAGCTCGGGTCGGGTCGTCCGTCCCCCACGAACTTCTCATCAGGATCCGCAAAGTCTTTTTCGATTCTTGCGCCTTCGTTCCTAGTGCGAGAAATGGGAGACTGAGCAACTGCGACAAGAATCTGCGTCTCATGCTGTTTTTCTCCTGAATTGGGATGCGCCCTAAATCGGAGACAATACTTCGCGCTTTCGGCATTGTCAAAGCTGATTCGTTTGCATGGATCGGTGGAGGGAGGAGCGCTGGGGCGTAGATAAGCTGAACGCAAACGAGGTGCGGAACGCTCGGTTTGTGATTTTTCGATCAGCCGCGAGGAGCAACTCATGCGAAAGCTTATTTATGCCGTGGGAACTAGCCTGGATGGCTATATCGCGCGGCTGGACGGGTCGCTGGATTTTTTGCACCTGAGGCCCTCGAACTACTCGATGGGGCCTTTCTTCAAGACCATTGATGTGGGACTGATGGGGCGAAAGACATACGAGGTCGGGGTGCGCATGAGTGGAGGGAAGTTCGAGAGTCATGGCTTGCGCTGCTACATTTTCTCCCGGTCGTTGCCGGAAGGGGAACGCGACGGAGCTGTCTTTGTGCGCGAAGAACCCAAGAGAGTTGTGGAAGAGCTGCGCCAGAAGAGGGGGAAGGATATGTGGTTGATCGGCGGTGGGGAATTGACGAGGGAGTTCTTGAAGGAAGATCTGGTGGATGAGCTCTATTTGGGAATCGTGCCGGTGTTGATTGGCGAAGGGATTCCGATGTTCGCGGCGGGTTTTCCGCAACGGGAATTCACTTTGACGGAGAGCGAGACGTTTTCGGGCGGCCTGATTGCGCTGAAGTATAAGCGGGTGCGGGGGAAGGCTGCGGGTGAAGCGAAGAGCACAAGCAAAGGTAAGCGCAAGCGTACCCGTTCGTGGCTGCCGACCTCACGGCCAGAATCGCTTTGACCCACAGCGCCGGTCACATTGAATTACACTGCCTCACATGCAGATAGAGTTGGACCATCTGTTCGTTTGTACCGCTCCAGGCGCTCCCGAGGCTGAACGCCTTGTTCAGTTCGGTCTCTACGAGGGACCTCCCAACGAGCATCCCGGTCAAGGTACGGCGTGCCGTCGTTTCTCCTTCGTTAACGCCATGATGGAGCTGTTCTGGGTGAGCAATGCAACAGAGGCTCAAAGTCAAAGTACAAGACGCACCTTGCTTTGGGAAAGATGGTCCGGCCGACAAGGTAATGCTTCTCCTTTCGGCATCTGCGTGCGGCCGGTCCATCCTCAAGACACGGGATCACCTTTCCCGACATGGGAGTATCGGCCAGCCTATTTGGCAGA
>Ga0306926_10001897_pt1 | contig 20989 bp, 23 predicted proteins | sample flu12Cox44000178_FD_203759 | JGI IMG/M metagenome (GOLD analysis project Ga0306926, IMG submission 203759) | Lab enrichment of tropical soil microbial communities from Luquillo Experimental Forest, Puerto Rico - flux8day.12C.oxic.44.000.178 (v2)... | ecosystem: Environmental > Terrestrial >...
ATCCCCAAATTACCCGACCCGGCCCTCAATTGCAACAGCTGTAAGTGGCCGGTAACGCTCGGCATTCCAGTCCCGCCCGCACCCGCCGTATGTTGCAAGTATGTTGCGTGGAGCCGCCGGTAGTCGTTGACAGCCATTGATATTACTTGCAAATTTTTGCAACATGCAACATACGAAAAAGCCGCCGTTCGCGGCGGTCCAGAAGTGCATATTGTTGTGTGATTTCAACGTGGTGGGGGAGGTAGGACTCGAACCTACGAAGGCGTCAGCCAGCGGATTTACAGTCCGCCCCCTTTGCCGCTCGGGACACTCCCCCGCGCTCGAACCTCGCACCCAGCAGATGCATGTTCTGGCCGGGTTATGGGGAGCGCTTGGCATTTAGTCAACCGCGCCGAAGCGGCTGCTTCGGCGTCGCAACTCCTAGCAATCGCTTGATATTGGCTGCGCCGCGCGGGACTGTCGGGCCGCTCATGCGCCATCACCGTCCGCACCCGCCCGAGAGGCACCAGCAGCGTCGATCCGCCTGGAAGCGCAAGGGTCCTCGACCGGCACCCAAGGGCGAATCGGAGCAATCCGGGAGCGGCGCTGCGGTTCTCTACGGGTGGCACACGGTAAAAGCGGCGCTGGAAAATCCGGCGCGCCGCATCCGGCACCTCTACGCCACCGCGAATGCGGCGCGGCGCCTTGCCGACGAAGGAATGGCGCTCGCCGTCGAGCCGGAAATCGTCCGGCCGGACGCCATCGCGCGCCGCCTTGGCCCGGACGCCGTGCACAACGGACTGCTGGCCGAAGTCGAGCCCCTGCCCGCGCGCGAACTCGAGGAGCTCGAGCCCGCAGGAATCGTGCTCGTGCTCGATCAGATCACCGATCCGCACAATGTGGGAGCGATCTTGCGTACCGCGGCGGCCTTTGGCGTCCGTGCCGTGGTCACCACCTCGCGGCATAGTCCGCAAGCAACCGGCGTACTCGCGAAATCCGCCTCCGGCGCGCTGGAATACGTGCCGATCGTCACCGTGCAGAATCTGGCCCGCGCGCTCGCGGTGTTGCGCGAGCGCGGATACCTTCTGGTCGGCCTCGACAGCACGGGAGGGAGCGACCTGCGCGAGGCCGCGCTGCGCACGCCGCTCGCGCTGGTGCTGGGCGCCGAGGGAAAGGGGCTGCGGCAACTCACGCGCGCAAGCTGCGATGCGGTCGCGCGGCTCGATCTTCCAGGGCGGATCAAGGCGCTCAACGTGTCAAACGCGGCGGCGCTGGCGCTCTACGTCGCCACTCAACAGGCGAGTTGACGCAGGCCGGGGCGGGCCGCCCAGACGCATTGATTCTTCCCCGCTAAAAGCCACGCCTAGGCCGAAAGTCTAATTAGGTCACGCTCCCCGCAATGATACCTTTTTCATCATTTCCGACCCGTTCGCGGATGGGCCTGCGGAGGGCATGCGCCATACGGTGGGTTCAGGGAGTGTTTCGCTCCGGTGCCTTCAGTGCAGCTGTGCGCCTCGAAGCGATAAAATCTGGCAAGGGAGGTGGACAAGATGCAAATCCCGAAGAATTTTCGGCAAGTGATCATTGCCGCGGCAGTCGGCAACGTCATCGAGTGGTACGACTTCTACATCTTCGGAAGCTTGGCCGCCGTGCTGGCGGTCAAATTCTTCGAGAAGACGCACCCGGTCGCGGCTCTATTGAGCACGATCGCGCTCTTCACCGCCGGATTCCTGATCCGACCCTTGGGAGCGTTCCTGTTCGGATGGCTGGGCGACAGGGTTGGACGCAAGTACACGTTCCTCATCACGTTGAGTGGAATGGGCATCGGCACCGGGGTAATCGGGCTGATCCCCACCTTCGACCAGATCGGTTTGGCCGCCGCGTTTATCCTGTTCGCGCTGCGCATGATCCAAGGCCTTTGCCTGGGCGGCGAATATGGCGGCGCCATCACCTACGTCGCCGAGCATGTCTCGGACGAACGCCGCGGTTACTACACCGGGTGGCTGCAGACCTCGCCGACCTTGGGCATCGTGGTGGCGGTCGGGGTGGTGTGGTTCACCCAGTTCTATTCCGGCCCCCAACTGTTCGACGCGTGGACGTGGCGCATCCCATTCCTGGTGTCCTTCCTCCTGGTGGCGATCGCCATCTACATCCGCTTGCAACTCGGAGAGACGCCAATCTTCCAGGAGATCAAGGCCAAGGGGCTAATGACCAAAAATCCGTGGAAGGAGGCGTTCCTCAGCGCCAATATCAAATTCGTGCTGATTGCCAGCATCGTAGTGATCGGTGAAGGCGTGGTCTGGTACAGCGGCCAGTTCTGGGCGTTGTACTTCCTGCAGCAAGTCTCCAAGATAACCTTGGCCAACTCGTATCTCATCATTGCGATCGCGCTGCTCATCGCGACGCCGACCTTGATTCTCTGGGGCTGGGTGTCCGACCACATCGGCCGCAAGCCGGTGATCTTGGGCGGCTTCTTGCTGGCGTCGGTCACCTATTATCCGCTCTTTTCATGGCTCGGAGCGGTCACTCAGCCGGGTAACATCAACTATCCGATCGCGATCCTGATCATCGCCATCCTCGTCAACTATGTCGGCATGGTCTATGGGCCGATCGGAGCGTTCCTGGCGGAATACTTCCCCGCCCGCATCCGCTACACCTCCGTGTCCGTTCCGTACCATATCGGCAACGGCTGGGGCGGCGGATTGGTGCCAATTGTCACCACCGCGGCGTTTGCGGCCACGGGCAGCCTTGGCTACGCCCTGCTCTATCCGATCCTGGTCCCTGCGGTGTGCTTCGTGCTCGCCCTGTTCCTGATGCCTGAGACGCGTCACATCAGCATCTGGAAACCGCTAGAAGCGGAGCCGAAGCCGGCCACTTAACGGCGCCAGCTCCAGACAAGTCGAAGCCCCGGCGAACCTAACGCAGCCGGGGCTTCTTCATGTCGCGTATCGCAGGGGGCTGGGAGGGACGCGACACTGCCAGCTATCTAGGTATGGAAGCCTCGCGCACAAGCGGCGACGCTATGCCTCGTCATATTGACGCGGTATGAATGTGCCGTCCGTGGGGAGCGAAGGCGAAGAAGGCTGAAGGCTATGGCGCAAAGCATTCGCGAGAGGGCCAGAATACGTCAGGGCCGCGAGGAAGATCGGCCGAGCGAGGATGACGTGGCGCAGCAACGTCTCGGCTGGCGCGGCCAAAAGGGTCGGCCGCGCGCTGACCTGATGACCGAAGACAACAAGCTGCAAACTCCATCTCCCCTCGACCCGGGCCACACGGCTTGATGGCATTTAGCGGAGCGGTCATGCCCTGGCCGGGCGCGACGATGCGTCGGGCATGGCCGCTTGGTGCTCGCGTGGGCAAGAAAAACCCCGCCTAAAGGCGGGGCTCAAGTCTGGGACGAACGAGCTCAGAGGGTCGTAGAGCTCATCCCATCGCTCAACGGCCAGTGGCGCCGGAGGTTCCCATTCCAAAAAAGTTTTTTTCGTTGGCTGCCGCCTCGACGGTTCCGGCATCGCGCAGGTAGCTCGGACGGGGCTTTCCTGTTATTTCATAAGACTCCTGCTTATCTCATGAGAGTACCGCTACGCGGTTCAGACAAAGCTTGAACCTCTGTTTTGTAAGTCATTGATTTGCCGGGTTAGCTCAGTGGTAGAGCAGCGGTTTTGTAAACCGTTGGTCGGGAGTTCAAATCTCTCACCCGGCACCAATCCGTTCACCGCGCTCTAATCGTGTGGCGGCACGCTGAAGCTAAGCGGCAGACGTGCCCCCTAGCAGGGCGGTCGGCCGCTCAGCTTCTTCGAAAATATCTGAGGGCCATCAATGTTATCGCAGGGCGAGCGCCGGTTCTTGGCGCATCAACGCGTCGCGCATCTCGCTACCGCCGACAGGCGCGCGGTCCCTCACGTCGTTCCGGTCTGTTTTGCCATTTCGGAGCACACGCTCTACGTCACCATCGACGAAAAACCGAAACGACGTCCGGGCACTGCGCTGAAGCGCCTGCTTAATATTGCCGAGAATCCCGCCGTCGCAGTGATCGTCGACCGCTACGACGAGGATTGGGCGCGGCTCGGCTGGGTCATGCTGCGCGGGCACGCCGAAGTCCTCAACGAAGGGACGGAACACCGCGACGCGCAGGTGCGCCTGCGGTCCCGCTACCCGCAGCTCGGCGCCATGCAGATTGCAAAATATCCGGTCATCGCCGTTCGTATCGAGCGAGCAACGAGCTGGGGCAACCTGTCCGTAGGCGCGGCAAGCTAGCGCGCCTGCCGCCAAAGCATGCTACAAGTTTCGCATCAGCTGGACCGCAACGATCTCACGCAGCAGCGCGGACCTGACGCATCGACTCACTGGAGGCATCGCCATACTGGTTGGCGCTGTGGCTTGGGATGTGGCAAGCCGATGAAAAACTTTTCACCGTGGCAACAGATTTCGATCGCTCTCGCGATTCTTGCAGCCGTCTTCTATTTTGCGCTGCAAATTCCGTGGGTGGCCGCGCTTTTTGGTTAGCGTCGGTACGGATCTCTCACCCGGCACCTGAAAAGCAAGGGTTTAGCCGCGATTTTGCTGCCCCAGGTAACTGAATTTTGTCCCGGCAATCCATCCAACCTCTAAAGGCTTTTCGCGAACGAGATGGATGCGCGGGCATAAGCGCGTTCACGCGCGTCCATAGCCCGTCAAAGACGGGCGTGAACGCCCTTAAGGACGCGCTTCTGCCCGCGATGACGTAGACGAGGGAGTGAATCGCCATGCTGGTTGGCGGCTTCTATTTTCCCACAGATTACGGCATCGCGATCGACGAGCTTGCGCGCGAGCTCGAAGCGCGCGGCTTCGAATCGCTGTTCGTGTGCGAGCACACGCACATCCCAGTGAGCCGGCGCTCGCCCTTTCCGGGCGGCGGCGAGTTGCCCAAGCGCTACTCGCATACGCACGATCCATTCGTGGCGCTGTCGTTCGCGGCGGCGGCAACACGCACGCTCAAGCTCGGCACGGGCATTGCGCTCGTGCCTCAGCGCGATCCGATCATCACCGCCAAATCGGTTGCGAGCCTCGACCAGTTATCCGGGGGCCGGTTCATTTTCGGCATCGGCGGAGGCTGGAATGCCGAGGAAATGGAGAATCACGGCGTCCGCTACGAGACTCGTTTCAAGCAGCTGCGCGAGCACGTGCTGGCGATGAAGGCGCTGTGGACGCAGGAGCAGGCCGAATTTCACGGCGAATTCGTCAATTTCGATCCGGTTTGGCTCTACCCCAAGCCGAAGCAGAAGCCACATCCGCGGATCCTGCTGGGCGGCGAGAGCGACCATACCGTGCGCCGCGTGGTCGAATTCTGCGATGGCTGGTTCCCGCGCCCGCGCGCGGGCTGGGAGCCCAAACGCGCGGCTGAGCGGCTGCGCGAAGCTGCGCGCGCGGGCGGACGGGATCCCGCGACGCTGCCGATCACCGTGTTCAATGCGCCGGCCGATGCGCGGGCGCTTGCACCTTATCGCGATGCGGGTATCGCGCGGGTATTGCTCGAAGTGCCCGATTTGAGCCGCGAGGAGATTCTGCGCCGGCTCGACAAGTTCACGCCGCTCGCGGCGGAAAATCGCTAATGCCGTGCCGACGCCGGCGGGGCTTTCGCGCCGCCATCAAGAATGCGAGCGCGCGGCGAGCCCAAATCTCATATGCGCCCGAACCAAAATGCAATGTCATAGGCGAACGCGCCCACCATGCACACGCCGAGCGCGCCCCAGAGAATGCCCAGGAGCAGCAGCGTGTTCGCCCGCTCGATTGATCGCTTGTTGAATAGGTGGCTCACCGAAGCCTCCCATCTCCGATATTACCGGCGAGCCTAGGGATCCCGGGGGACGGCGAATGTGATCACCGTCACAGAACGGCGAGGGCAAGAGTTCACAGAATTGCGATCCCATCGGTTGAGCCGCTCTCTTTTTTTTCTACAAAATGAATATTTAGATTGACTACGAACGAGCCGCGAACTGGCGCGCGCAACCGTCCTCACCCTGAGGAGCGCGCGTGCCGCGGCGGTTGGCCAAAATCGAACGGGTGTGCGCGCGTCTCGAAGGGTGAGCACGTTCCCTGCGCATGAGGCCAGGAGCAGCAGGAGCGGTTGCTATTGCTTCGGGATGCCGGCGCGCTCGATCACTGCAGCCCATTTGCCGATGTCGGCGACGAGCCGTGCCTTCAACTCCTCGGGTGTGCTGGCCTTCGCCTCGATGCCAAGCTCGGCATAGCGTTGCTTCACCTCGGGGATGGCCACGATGTCGTGAACGGCCCCATTCAAGAGATTGATGATTTCCGCCGGCGTGCCGCGCGGAGCAAATACCCCGTTCCACGAAACTACCTCGTAGCCCGGGACGCCCGCGTCGGCGACCGTGGGCACGCCGCTGAAGAAGGGCGAGCGCTGCTTGCCGGTCGTGGCAACCGCGCGGATTTTGTTGTCCTGCAAGGTGGATTTCATCGGCGCGTAGAAATCGACCATGAGCTGTACGTCGTTGCGCATAACGGCGACGATGACATCGGGTGTGCCGCGATAGGGGATGATCTGGAATTTGAGCCCAGCAGAAGCCCTAAGTAATTCGGCCGCGAGGTTCTGCGTACCGCCCACATTGATGGTGCCGCAGTTGAGCGCGCCGGGTTGCGCTTGCGCGGCCTTGATGAACTCTTCGAGCGTTTTGAACCCGGACTCCGCGTTGGTGGCGAACACGAGATCGAACGCGCCAATGGTCGAGATGGTGTCAAACTCCTTGACGGGATCGAACGGCAGCGCCTTGTAGATGGCCGCGCTGATCGCGGTGCCGTTGGTGACCAGGCCGATGGTGTAGCCGTCGGCGGCCTGCGAAAGCACCGCGCGCGCCGCAGCGATGCCGCCCGGTCCGGGTTGATTTTCCACCACGAAACGTTGCCCGAGCTTGTCGCCGAGCTTCTCCGCTGCCAGCCGCGCCGTGATGTCGGCGACGCCGGCGGCAGCAAAGGGCAGGACGAATCGGACCGGACGGTTGGGATAATGCTGCTGCGCGCGCGCACGTATCGGCAACATCCCGGCGGCTACGGCGGAAGCGGCGAGGCCCCTCGAAACATGCCGTCGGGTAAGGTGACTGTCGGTCATTTGCGCCTTTCCTGTTCGTTGCACCCCGCAGCGATCATCCGGACCTGCCGCGGGGTGAAACCCGCATTTCATACATCATGCGCGGCAAATGCGAGATCGCATTTGCCGCCAGCGACGAAATCTCACACCTTTTCCTCGATGACACTGGCGCGCACGTCATCCTCGATCAACCGCCAGATGTGATCCACGTAGCGCACGAATTCGGACGTGCGCTTGATCGCGAGCGAGCGCGGACGCGGCAGCTCAATGAGAACGCTTTCTCGCAGTCGGCCCGGGCGGCGCGCGAACACAAGTACACGATCCGACAGAAACACCGCTTCGTCGATCTGGTGCGTGACGAACAGGACGGTCTTGCGGCCGGCTTCCCAGATGCGCATCAGCTCCGTCTGCATGATCTCCCGCGTCTGCGCATCGAGCGCTGAGAACGGCTCGTCCATCAACAGGATTTCCGGATCGATGGCCAGCGCGCGGGCAAGGTTGACGCGCTGGCGCATCCCGCCCGAGAGCTGGCGCGGATGATAGCTCTCAAATCCCTCGAGACCGACGAGTTTCAGCAGCTCCATCGTGCGCTGCCGTTCGGCCGCACCGACCTGGCCGGCGATCTCGCGGCCGATGATCGCGTTGGCGAACACCGTGCGCCAAGGCAGGAGATTGTCGGTCTGAAACACGAAACCGCGGTCGCCGCCCGGCCCGGTGACCGCGCGACCGTCGAGATTGACCTCGCCGGAGCTTGCCGGTTCGAGGCCGGCAACGATGCGCAGAAACGTGGTCTTGCCGCAGCCCGAAGGCCCGACCACAGCAATGAATGCCCCGCGTTCGACCACAAGGTTGATGTCTTGCAGCGCCCGCAATTCGCCGAACGACTTGCCGAGATGGGAGATTTGCAGCTTTTGCGCCACCTGGCCCTAATCCTTGGTCCAAGGGACAAGCCGGCTCTCAAGCCAACCGAAGCCCGCGGTCAGCGCGATGCCGGCGACGGCAAGGACGATCACGCCGGCAAACAGATCCGGCATGTTGAAGGCATCCGCCGACTGCGCGATCAGCCGCCCCAGCCCGGCGCGTGAGCCGAACAGCTCCGCCACCACGACGCCGATCAGGCCGCGTCCGATGCCAAGCTTGAGGCCGGCCAAGATGAAGGGCACGGCGGACGGCAGCGACACTTTGAAGAAAATCTGCCGCGGCGTCGCGCCGAACGAGCGCAGCATTTCGATCAACCGCTCGCTGGTCGTGCGCAGGCCGGCCTCGGTGTTGATGGTCACCGGAAACAGCACGAGAAAGATGACCACCAACACCTTCGACCAGATGCCGATCCCGAGCCAAAGAATGAACAATGGGGCGAGCGCGATCGTTGGGGTCGCGTAAAGGCCCGAGATCCAGGGCTGCAATACGCGCTTCATGGTGGCGCTTTCGGCCATAGCGAAGCCGGCAAGTATCCCCAGAACGCTGGCGATGGCGTAGCCGAGCGCGAACTCGATCGCGCTGATCGAGATGTGCTGCCACAGCTCGCCGCTCTTTGCCAACGCTGCGATCGCTATGAAGATCTGCGAGGGGGCGGCGAGAAAGAGCGCGTTGGCGACGAAAAATCGGCTCACCAGCTCCCATAGCAGCAGCCCGCCCAGCACTGAGAGAATGCCGGCGAAGTAGATGCGTGGCAGAGCAACGCGCACGCTCCGGCGCGCCTGCACACGCTGCTGCGCAACGCCTTCAACGCCGCTCATCGACAAACCTAGTCCGTCAGCTGGGTCACGCCAGGCAGCACGAAGCGTTCGACATCGGTCGAGCCGTCGATGTCACCGAGGTCTTTGAGCGCCTTGAGCAGCGCGGCCATCTTGGCCCTTGAGACTTTGCCCGTCTTCTCGAAGAATCCGTTCTTGTGGAGGAAGTCGTAGGAGCGGGCGACGTCCTCCTCCTTGAGCTTGCTCGCATCCACCATGATCTTGATCGCCGCGGCGCGGTTCTGCGGATCGGAGAACCAAGCCAGGCTCTTGTTGTGGACTGAAAGCAGTTTCGCCAGCGTGCTCTTGTGGGAATTCACCCACGCGCGGCCGACCACCGCGCCGGCGAACGGCAGTTCTCGTGCATAATCGATGGTGAGGCCGAGATTGGTGAATCCCGCCGACTCCGCATAGAAATTGAACGGCGGGAGCAGGATGGCGGCATCGACTGCGCCGCCTTGCAATGCCGAGAAGCGGGCCGAGGTCGCGCCTGCGAACACGGTGTCGTAATCGGCGGGCTTCAATCCGTTCGGCCCCGCCATGCGCTCGAGATAGATGCGCGTGATATCCTTCGGACCTCCGATCGAGATGGTTTTCCCCTTGAGGTCGGCCCATGTCTTGATGGCGGGTTTTGCCAGCAACGCATAGGGCGGAGCCTGCATTTCGATCCGGACGATCGCGATGGGCGAGCCCTTGTCGATGGCGCGCATCGGATCGGCGAGTCCCGTCGACAGCGCAACATCGATGGAGCCGGCGGTGAGCTGCTGCGACAGCGCCGCGCTCGACTGGATGAACACCAAATCGGGTTTCAGGTCCGCGGCGGCGTAGTAGCCATTGGTGAGGCCAATGTAGATCGGCCAATGGGTCGAGGACACCGCGCCCACCAGGCCGACGGTCACGGTTTCCGCCTTCGCGGCCTGCGGCAGCGCGACGGCCATCCCTGCGAGCAGCGCGATTAAGGCGTGTTTCGACAATCGAACCATACCCGTCTGTACTCCGTTATCGCTTGCCGATCTGCGCGTGATAATGCCGCGCAATCTCGGCGCCGGTCGCCTTCCAGACCCGCGCGTGATTGCAGATGTAGCCAAGGGCGGCGTCGAGCGCATCGATGCGGTGCGGCACCCCGGTCAGATAAGGATGCAGGGCGATCGCCATCACGCGGCCGGATTCCGCCCCTTCGCGGTAGAGCACGTCGAACTGGCGGCAAATCATGTCGTAGAATTCGTCGGCTGTGCGGTGGAAGCGTTCGAACGCCGGCTTGTCGTTGATCTCGTGGCTGTAGGGAACGGAGATGAGTTTTCCCCCGCCGTCGAGGCTCATGACGTAGGGCTGGTCGTCGTTGGTCCAATCGCAGACATACTCGCAGCCTTCGGCGGCCAGCAGATCGAGCGTGTCCCAGGTCTCTTGCAGGCCGGAGCCCAGCCAACCGACCGGCCGCGCCCCGGTTGCCTTGGCGATGGTCGTCAGCGTGCGTTGAATGATCGCCTTTTCCTCGCCTGGAGGCGCTTCGTTGAGTCGGCGCGTATTGCTCTCGCAGTGGCCCATCCACTCCCAATCGCGCTTTCGACCTTCTTCGATGATCTCGGGATGATAGGCACATAGCTCGCTGTTGAGCGCGACGGTGGCGCGCATGCCGTGACGATCGAACACCCGCATGAGCCGAAACACGCCCACCCGGTTGCCGTAGTCGCGCGCCGACCACGAGGGAATGTCGGGCACCGGCGTGCCGGGGCCTCCGGAGCCGGCCGGCACCTTCTCCATGAGCGAGAAGAACTCGATATTGGGGATCACCCAGAGCGCGACATAGGCATCCGCCGGCCAATTCAGCCGCGGGCGCCGGTCAATGGGCGAATAGGGAAAAGGGCCGTAAGGGGCGGGCTTCATCGGACGGCTCGAATGCTGATTGCCCTCTGCGGCATGCCACCGCCTGCGATCTCCACCCAGACGCAAGGCCGCTCCAGACACTAAGCGACGCAATCGCCGCGGCCAAGGGCACGCCCGCGGCGTTCAGCGATGCCGCTAGGCCGCCACGGGACGCATTTGAGTCATGCTTTCGCCGCCGGCGCGGTCTCCGCCATCAGCCAATCGAGATAGCCGCGGTCGACACTCTCGATCGGGATGACCAGGATCGCCGGCGTCGCGTACGAGTGCATCTCTTTCACCGCCGTGCTGACTTGCCCGGCGAGCGAGCTGCGGGTCTTGATGATCATCACCACTTCCTCGCCGCGCTCGAGGGCACCCTGCCACCAATAATGCGAAATCATCCCCGGGAGGATGTTGACGCACGCGCACAGCCGTTGCTCGACGAGTGCGCGTCCGGCTCGCTCCGCCTCGACAATCGATGGATAGGTCGTATAGACGAAGACCACGCGCTCCATGATTTTCACCTTGCGGCCGCGGACGCCCGCCCGCAGCATCGCCTCGATACCGAGGCGTCAACAACTCCCACGACGAGGCCTGCGATGAGCCCCGCGACCCCAAGCTTCCAGCGGATAGCCTTCGTCGCCAGTCCCATTCCCGAGGCGCGCGAGGCGTTCGAGCGGCTCACGGCCCGCTACGGCAACGTCCCGGCGGAAACTGCCGACGTCATCGTCGCGCTCGGCGGCGACGGGCTTATGCTGCAGACCCTGCACCGCTTCATGACGGCGGGCAAGCCGATCTACGGCATGCACCGCGGCACCGTCGGATTTCTCATGAACGAGTTTTACCCGGATCAGCTGCCGGAGCGCCTCGCCAAGGCCCACGTGACGGTGATCCACCCGCTGCTCATGCATGCCCACGACAATGAGGGCGATACGGTAGACTTTCATGCATTCAATGACGTGTTTCTCTATCGCCAAACCTACCAGGCAGCGCGGCTGCGTATTCTCATCGATGGCGAGGAGCGGCTCAGCGAACTCGTGGCCGACGGGGTCTTGGTTGCCACGCCGGCCGGGTCGACCGCGTACAATCTCTCCGCTCAGGGGCCGATCATCCCGATGAGCGCGCCGCTGATGGCCTTGACCCCCATCAGCCCGTTTCGGCCGCGACGCTGGCGCGGCGCGCTGCTGCCCGACACCGCGCGCGTGCGCGTCGAGGTACTGGAACCGGAGAAGCGTCCGGTCGCCGCGGTCGCCGACCACGACGAGGTTCGCTCGGTTTGCTCCGTCGACATCCAAATGGATCACGGCATCTCCATGCAGATGCTGTTCGATCCAGGCCACAGCCTCGACGAGCGAATTCTGCGCGAGCAATTCGGATATTGAATCGCGGTGAGTCGGCTCCAGGGCCAACGCCCGCCCCAACCTTCAGCAAGCCTTTGCTTTGCATCGCCAGCCACCCGTCAAACGGGCTGGCGGTCGACACGCGGCGGCAGTCGCGCAATAATTGATGAGTGATCCCGGGCGCCGGGTGGCGTCGTGCGAGTATCAGCCATGTTCTCGAAACTCAAAGCAACATGGAGCCGGCTCTTCGGCGGGGGCGGATTGCGCGAAGCCGACGGACCGCCGGCGCCAGCCGTCGAATACAAAGGCTACCGCATTCGTCCAACCCCCTACCGAACGAACGGCGTCTATCAGACCGCGGGGATCATCGAGAAGGACACCCCGGAGGGCAGGAAAGAACACCGCTTCATCCGAGCCGATACCCATCAAGGCAGGGACGATGCCATTGCCTTCGCGATCTCGAAGGCTAAACAGATCATCGACCTGCAAGGCGACCGCATCTTCGTGCAAGCCAACGGCTGAGGCCGACCGTTAACGCGGCACAGCTGGAGGAGGAGGGCATGGACCGCCGAGATTTCGTAACCGGTTTGGCCGGCGCTGGCGTACTTGCCGTGGCACCGCTGACCGCTCGCGCGGCGCTCGCCCAGGACGGCTGGACGTCGGATGCGATCGAACATCTCCTGCCGACCGTCAATGACCGGCGGCTATTGCTCAAGGCGTCGGTCGCGCGGCCGTTCGCCTCGATCTCGCTCGTGCTCGCGGACCGCCGCATTGCCGGGCAACGGACAGACAGCGAGGGCAAATTCTGGGAGTTCGATGCGCAAGATCTTACCCCCAATCAGACTTATCAGGCGACGCTGATCGACGCAGCCGGACGTCCGCTGGGTGATTCCTGGCCGATCCGCACCTTCCCGGATCCGCAAGACACGCCCGAGAAGCTGCGGCTTGCGATCTATACCTGCGCCGGCGGTCACGACATCAACGGCACGCATCTGCCAATCTCCACCCGCGTGCGCCTGCTCAAACGCGCGTTGTCATTCGAGCCCGACGCCCTCATCGCCAATGGAGACCACGTTTATTGGGATTTACGCACGGTGCGCGCCAAACAATCGGGTGCCTCACCGAAGGCGGCAGCATTCGCCGGCCGGTTCGATCGCGTGGCGCCGGTACTCGGCAGTCCGAATGAAGCGGTGCTCAAGCGGGCGGTCGGACCGCAGATCGTGCCGCTCTATGGCACGCTGTGTCGATCGACGCCGGTGTTCTTCCTGCAGGATGATCACGATTATTTCGAAAACGACGAGGCCGATGATCGCTTCGTCAGTTTTCCGCCCGACTGGTTCATGCTCGCGGCGGCGCGCGCGTCGCAAAAGCTCTACTATCCCGAATTCCTCCCGGACCCCAATCGACCGCTCGGCCTTGCTTCCGCGTCCGCTGCAGACCGGCCATCCGGCATCTCGGAGTCGTTCGGCACACTGCGCTACGGCCGCCTCGCCGAGGTGTTGATGTACGATTGCCGGCGCTTCATGGCGCTTACGGGCGCGAGCGCTACATTCGTGCCGCCCGAGGTGGAAGCGTGGCTTCGCAGCCGCATGGCGGTACGCGAGGTGGCGCACGTCATCAACATGCCCTCGACGCCCCCGGGCTGGAGTGCCGGCAAGTGGGGCGAGTGGTACGGAGATATCGAAGCCAAAGGCGGCCTGACGACCGACAAGCCGAAGCCGTACTGGCAGGCGGGATGGCGCGCGCAGCATGACCGCCTGCTGCATGCGTCCTCCCGCATGGCAGGGCGCATCCCGCTGTTCGTCAGCGGCGACCTGCACGCCATCGGCGAGACGCGAATCCGCCGCACCGGCGAGATCGATCTCACCGCGAATCCGGTGGTCTCGGTTCTCTCCGGCCCGCTGGGCACGGACAGCTATGGCTGGCCTTCCTTCTTCCGCCGCATGAGCCCACAAACGCCGTCGGGACTCCAGGTCGAAGAGACGCAGTCCCCCCTCGAGGAGAACGGTTTCCTCATCGTAGACCTGACGGCTGAGGCCATCACGGTGCGCTACTTTAAATGGCGTTACGAGGACGTAGCCAAGATCGATACGCTCGAACCGTTTCGAACTACGGTGCTCAAACGCAAGGGATGAACCCGCAATAGTCCTGGAGGAAGGCGATGGCTCAAGACACCGAGCTGCGCCGCCACAAGCGCGGCGGCCTCTATTTCGATGATTTCGTGGTCGGCCACCTCTACGAGCACCCGCTCACGCGCACGGTCACGCAGATGGATAACATGCTGTTCTCCAACATGACCCTGAATCCGCAACCGCTGCACATCGATCGCCATTTCTGCGAGCAGGAGACCGAGTGGGGCCAGCCGCTGATGAACTCGCTGTTCACGCTCGGATTGATGATCGGCATCATGGTCAATCACCTCACTGTCGGCACGACCATCGCCAATCTGGGTATGACCGAGGTGAAATTTCCCCACCCTCTGTTCGAGGGCGATACCGTGCACGTGACCACCGAGGTCATCAGCAAGCGCGAGTCGACGTCACGTCCTGGCGCCGGCATCGTCGAATTCCACCACCGCGCCTACAATCAGGACAACAAGCTGGTGGCCGAGTGTCGCCGCCAAGTGTTCATGCGCATGCGGCCGCGATGATGCGATCGCTGCTTTTTGTTCCGGCGGACGACGCAAGAAAGCTCGACAAGGCGATGGCGAGCGGGGCCGACGCGGTGATCGTCGATCTCGAGGATTCCATATCCGCCCAAGGCAAGGCAGACGCACGAGTGAGCGCCGCGGCGTTCATCGGGAACGCCGGCAAAGCCACGCACCGCCCTCGCCTGCTGGTTCGCATCAATGGACTTGCGACGGGTCTCGCCGATGCCGATCTCGACGCCGTCGTTCCCGCGCGCCCCGATGCCATCATGCTGCCGAAGGCGGAAGGTGGCGCCGATATCGTCCGGGCCGACGCGAAGCTCGCGGCGCGTGAAGCGATCGCAGGCCTCTCCGACGGATGCATCAAGATCGTTGCCATTGCGACGGAAACCGCGACCGCGCTCTTTCTTGCAGGTACTTATGGCGGAGCGAGCGCGCGGCTCGAGGGACTCACCTGGGGCGGGGAAGACCTTTCAGCCGAGCTCGGGGCCGAGACGAACCGCGACAGCAACGGTGATTTCCTCGACCCTTATCGGCTCGCGCGCGCGCTCTGCCTTGCCGGCGCGGCGGCAGCGCGGGTGCAGGCGATCGACACCGTAACCGTCGACTTCCGCAATGTTGCGGCGCTGCGCCGGGAGAGCGAAGAGGCACGCCGTGATGGCTTCACCGGCAAGATGGCGATTCATCCGGCGCAGGTGCCCATCATAAATGAGGTGTTCACGCCATCAGCGGCGGCGGTCGCCCAGGCGCGCGCCGTCATCGCCGCGTTCGAGGCGCAGCCGAACAAGGGCACAGTCGGCATCGACGGAGTGATGTACGACCGACCGCACCTCGACCGCGCGCGCCAGCTGCTCGCGCGGGCCGAGGCGGCGGGGATCGGCTGACAAGGGGTGGCGCGCCGGCGTAGCGGGGGCGAGCGGCGCGGCTCTTTGCGTGACTTACTTCGTTTTGCCGTACACAGCGCCGGGATCGAAGGTCCTCTCGCCGTCGCGGAATTCTAGACTCACCGCGCCCGCCTTCCCCAACGGCACCGCCCGATAGAAGCACGAGCGCCGCCCGGTATGACAGGCGCCGGCGCCCTCCTGCTCGACCCGGATCCATACCGCGTCCTGGTCGCAGTCGATGCGCATCTCGACGACGCGCTGCCGGTGGCCCGAAGATTCGCCTTTGCGCCAGAGGCTCCGTCGGGAACGGCTGAAGTACCACGCTTCGCCCGTCGCGATGGTCTGCTGCAATGCCTGCGCGTTCATGTGGGCGACCATCAGCACGTCGCCCGATCGCGCATCGGTCACCACGCAGGTGACGAGCCCATCGGCATCGAACTTCGGTGCGAAGGCGCGACCTTCCTCGACCTCCTCGGCCGACCCGCGCTGGGCGAAAGGTGAAAGCTGGTCAGACAAGAACACCTCGCTCGAAAATCGCGTTTCGCAGTCCGCACGGACAGGCGAAGCGCGCCAGGTAGGACGCGAAAGGTATTATATCGGGCTTTTGCGAGGATTGATGCTGCGCGACGAGGCCACGCCTTGGGCAACCGTGCCCGCGGTCGCTCAACGATCGCTGCCGCGCACCATGGTGATGAAGCGGACCTGATCGTCGGCGTTGTCGCGAAAGCTGCCGGTAAATTGTGTTGTAATCGTAGACGATCCCGGTTTCTCCACGCCGCGCAGCGACATGCACATGTGCTCGGCTTCGATCATCACTGCGACTCCGCGGGGGTTCAAGATCTCCTCGATGGCGGTGGCGATCTGCGAGGTCATACGCTCCTGGGTCTGCAGCCGCCTCGCATAGACGTCGACCAGACGTGCAAGTTTGGAAAGCCCCACCACCCGGTCCACCGGCTTATAGGCGATATGCGCTTTGCCCGTGAAAGGCATCATGTGGTGCTCGCAATGGGAATTGAAGGCGATGTCGCGCACCAGCACGAAGTCGTCATACCTGGCGATTTCGCTGAACGTCCGCTCGAGCACGTCGACCGGACATTCGCGATACCCGCTGTAGAGCTCCTCGTAGGTGTCGATCACCCGCTTGGGCGTATCGCGCAGCCCCTCGCGATCGGGATCATCGCCGGCATAGGAGATCAGCGTGCGCACGGCGGCGAGCGCTTGCTCGCGCGAGGGCTTGGGCACCACGGGAGCGGGAGCCGCGCGCACGTGATCGGATAGAGTCGGCTTTTCTCCGGGGGACGATTTGGGCCAAGGCTTGACGACGGCATCCATCGCAATCTCTTCGTTCGGCCGGCCCCAAGCCGGCGTGTCACGGGGTGGCCCTGCGTCAGTCAGTCATACGCCATGCAGAGGATTCGACCCATGCGCGTCGACCGCACGCCGCATTCCCATTTGACATGGCTTCGATCTGGCTTTGCTCAATTAAGCCAGACCCGCGGGTCCTTGCTCGCGCTGGCGAGCCGCTCCCTATATATTCGTGCAAGAGCGCCGCGCAATCGCGCCGCCGTGCTACCAACCGCCTTCGAAGCGCATGCTGAACGAGGTCTACAACAGCCGCATCCTCGAACTGGCCGGGAATATTCCCCGGCTGGGCCGCCTCGACAGTCCCGACGCGACCGCGACTGCCCATTCGAAGCTTTGCGGCTCGACGGTTACGGTCGACCTGAAGATGGAGGGCGACACCGTCACCGACTTCTCCCACCAGGTGAAGGCGTGCGCACTCGGGCAGGCTTCCTCCTCGATCATGGCGCGCAACGTGGTAGGGGCCAAGGCCGAGGAGTTGCGCAACCTGCGCGAGACGGTGCGGCGCATGCTGAAGGAAAACGGGGTCCCGCCGGGCGGCAAGTGGGCCGATATCGCCGTGCTTGAGCCCGTGCGCGACTATAAGGCGCGCCACGCTTCGACGATGCTGACGTTCGACGCCGTGACCACGGCAATCGATCAGATCGAAGCCAAACGCAAGGCCGCGATGACCGCCGAATAAGGCCTCTGGGGCTGCGCATGCCGGATCGATGGAGGGCCGCGATGGCCGCGCGGGCCTGCCTAGCCGGGATCCTCATCTGTTGTTGGAATGCCGCCGCGCCGGCGGCCGACTGCGCGGTCGAGGCCGCGGCACTTGCCAGAGAGCAATCGGAACTGCCGCGGCTCGAGGTGGCCTCCCCGGCCGACCGGCCGCCGTATTGCATCACGCTCGAGACCCTGATGGCGTTCGCCGCCCGCCTGAAGGCGCACGTCGCCCACTGTCCAAACTCGGATTATGCGGCAGCGCTGGCCGATTGGGACAAGATGCGAACCGGCTACGCCAAGCTGTTCAGCCGCTCCCGATGCAAGCGGACTAGATATTGAGCCGCTCGCAGGCCTTGGAGCCGGATCGAGTGCGCCGAATAAACGCTAGTCGCGTGGGGCGGCGGGTTGGCCGACGGTCGCCAGCGAGGTTGTCGATTTTGGCGGCGGCGATCCCGCAACCTCGGGCTCGAATAGGGCTTCGGCGGTCGTCAGCTTCATGCGGCGCAGTTCATCCGTGGAAAGCTTATAGAGCGGCTCCCAAGGGGGAACCCGCAACGCCGTTTCCAAGAGCTCGCCGCTTCCTCCCATTTCGATCGTGTATTGCACGAGACGGCCGATATCGCGCTGGACGATGTTGAGCTCCTCGGCCGAATAGTTCGATTCCAGCGCCTGCTTGCGCTTTTTGCCGAGCCAAATTTGATGAACGAGGACGTGCGCCTCAGGCGGCACATAGCGGCGCGCGCCCGCAAGCAGCAGGAACGCGCACATCGATTCACATGTGCCGTCAGGCGACAGCATCGCACGGCGGTCGCCCTTGCCGGCGGCAGGCAGTGCCGTGGTCTTGCCGATGGTCGTGATCATGCCAAGGCTTCGAATGGCGCGGCCCAGCGCCAGCGTGCCCAGGACCGAGCCGCCGTCGGAATCGAGAACTAGGACCGCTCCTCGCACATTCGGATCCTTGGCGAAGGTCTCGAACTCGCGCGGCGTATCGGCGGTGATATAGCCGACCGCGGAAATCCAGACGCGGCAGTTCGTTCCGCATGTCTGGGCCGGGCCCTCGCGCCTCCATTCGAAGCGCATCGGGGCGCTGCCGCTGTCTTCCTGGAGGGGTGTCGGTGGCGCGGAGGATGCTTGGACTATTCCGCAAGCAAGCGCGAATGCGCTCCAAAGCAATCGGAGCATGCTGACCCTCTTCATAGGCGCTTCGCGACGCTTCTTGAGCCGACGCCGGTCGAAGACGCTTCTGTGTCCCTCAGTTTGCCGTCCCTTTTTAGAGGCGAAGGAGATTCGGGTCCAGTCCGAAAACGCGCTTGGGAACATCCCATTTTACCTCAGCCGGCATGACCTCTCGTGCTGCCACGACTATCTTAGGGGGTACGGAGATACGGTCCCGACGCAGCATTCCTGGAACTGCAATCATACGGCAGGCCCTGCGCACATGGTGCTGAGCTATCTTGCGAGCGCGCCGCGCCGCCTCGGCCGCGCACTCATTAAGGTCTACCGCCACGGCTTTTCCGCACTGAGCGGGTTCGACTGCCGGCATCTGCCGACCTGCTCGGATTACGGTGATGAGGCGATTGGCCGCTTCGGTCTGTGGGCCGGCGGCTGGATGACGCTGGCGCGGCTCTGTCGCTGCCATCCATTCGGAACCTCCGGGCTCGACTTCGTGCCGGCGTCGCTGCCGGATCGCGCGCGTTGGTATCTGCCCTGGCGCTACGGGCGCTGGCGCGGGACCACCCAAGTCGTCGAACATGCGCCTCCAAAGTAAGCGCCTCGCGTTGCGTTATTTGCGACGAGCCCGCCGCGTTGCGCAGCTCATTTACATCGTATAATCGTGATTTCGTTTTGCCGCCTTGTGCACGCGGCGGCGCCGACGGACCGGCGCCATCTTCAAGAAAGTCCGCCCACGCTTACCTGCATTCGTAGGCAGCGAGTGAGCAACAGGAGCAAACAATGGTCGCGCTGACCTTTCCCGATGGCGCGCGTCGGGAGTACGCAAAAGGCTCGACCGGTCTCGACATCGCCAAGCAGATTTCGCCCTCGCTCGCCAAGCGCACGGTCGCTATGGCACTCGACGGCGTGCTGCGAGATCTAAACGAACCGATCGAGCACGACGGTAAAATCGAGTTTCTCACCCGCGACGATCCGCGCGCGCTGGAGCTGATCCGGCACGACGCCGCCCACGTGCTCGCCGAGGCGGTGCAGACGCTGTGGCCGGGCACGCAGGTCACCATCGGCCCGGTGATCGATAACGGCTTTTATTACGATTTCTTCCGCAACCAGCCGTTCACGCCGGAGGATTTCGGCGCCATCGAGAAGAAGATGCGGGAAATCATCGCCCGCGACAAACCCTTCACGAAAGAGGTGTGGGCGCGCGAACAAGCCAAGCGCGTGTTCCGCGACAAGGGCGAGCTGTTCAAGGTCGAGCTCATCGACGCCATCCCGGAAGACCAAGAGATCAAGATCTACAAGCAGGGCGATTGGTTCGATCTCTGCCGCGGCCCGCACATGACCTCGACCGGCAAGGTCGGCAACGCCTTCAAACTGATGAAGGTCGCGGGCGCCTATTGGCGCGGCGATTCCAACCGGGACATGCTCAGCCGCATCTACGGCACAGCTTTCGCCAAGCAGGAAGAACTCGACGCCTATCTCAAGCAGCTCGAGGAGGCGGAGAAGCGCGACCATCGGCGGCTCGGCCGCGAGATGGACCTGTTTCACTTCCAGGAGGAGGCGCCGGGTTCGGTGTTCTGGCACCCCAAGGGCTGGACGCTCTATCAGATCCTCGAAAATTACATCCGCCGGCGCCAAACCGCCGCCGGGTATGTCGAGGTGAACTCGCCACAGCTCATGGATTCCTCGCTCTGGGTCGCCTCCGGCCATATGGCGACCTTCCGCGAAAACATGTTCTTGACCCAGCCGCGCGAAGACGACGAGCGCACCTTCGTCGTCAAGCCGATGAACTGCCCGGGCCACATCCAGATCTTCAAGAATGGGCTGAAGTCCTACCGCGACCTGCCGTTCAAGCTCGCCGAATTCGGCAAGGTGCACCGCTTCGAGCCGTCGGGGGCGCTGCACGGTCTTATGCGGGTGCGCGCTTTCACGCAGGACGATGCCCACGTGTTCATCACGGAAGGACAGATTGCTGCCGAAGCGCTCGCCATGAACGACCTGATCCTCTCGATTTACGAGGATTTCGGCTTTGCCGATGTCACCATCAAATTCTCCGATCGACCCGAGAAGCGTATCGGCGAGGACGCGGTGTGGGACAGATCCGAGGCTGCGCTCATGCAGGCGCTCAAGACCTCAGGCAGGCCTTGGACGCTCAACAAGGGTGAAGGCGCCTTCTATGGCCCCAAGCTCGAATACGTGTTGCGGGATGCGATCGGCCG
>Ga0306926_10001900_pt1 | contig 20984 bp, 23 predicted proteins | sample flu12Cox44000178_FD_203759 | JGI IMG/M metagenome (GOLD analysis project Ga0306926, IMG submission 203759) | Lab enrichment of tropical soil microbial communities from Luquillo Experimental Forest, Puerto Rico - flux8day.12C.oxic.44.000.178 (v2)... | ecosystem: Environmental > Terrestrial >...
GAATCGGTTCTGCCTTGCCGCACTCGACGTGTCTCCAGGGGCAACAATTCCGGCGAGAACTCTCCGAACTGACTCGTCCGGCAAAGACGCCAAGAAATGGAGATATCAAGAATGAAACCACTCTGGAGGAAAGCGGCTCGGCTCAGGCGATTTATGCGACAGGTGACCGCCGCCGGCGCAGGACTGCTGGTAGCGGCGGCAGTTTTTGCACAGGGCAACTCCCCCTCGGAGAACGCGGTCAACGTGCTGCAGCAAGCCTTTACCAGCACCATAGCCCGCGGCCTTCCTTTGGTTGCCATCGTGGTAGCTGGTCTCACCTTCGCGTTCGGCGAAGGAGGCTCTTCGCCTTCTCCTAACGTCCGCCAAGGTGCGTACCCAATACGACCTCTCCAAATTCAGCCCGATTTCAATTCGCAGGATTTCCCGCTCAAGCTGCGACGGATTTTCAAGAATTATGACGAGACGGGCTCATTCAACGAGCAGGTAAACCTCCGGGGGCTTCATCGATTCCAGTGTCTTCCAGACGAAGACCGGAGACCTAGGAGTCGTCCTTGAAGTGCGTGGTGTTGATTACGAATGCCTGGACGGGAATGCCCTCGACGGCCTGACAAAACGCTTCGAATCGGCGCTCAAGCTGTTCGACGAAAACTACCGCGTCTATCAGTACCTTTTCAAACGCAACAACCAAGCGGTCCCGCACAATTTCTACGGCCAGCCGGTTGTTGACATCGTCATCAAAAACCGGCTGGCATACGGTGACGGCGGTGATGCAACTGCAACTAAGCAATTCGCTGGCCCATTCGCCTGACGCGACTGATTTTTTCTGTTCCGCTTTACCTGCTCACACAGCTCGGCCGATACCGCACCGACCTTCCCAGTTCAGTAGGCCAGCCTTTTTCTGCCACTCATTTTTCTGGGCACTCCTTCAGGCCAATTCCTGCGTCCGGAAGCTTCGCGGCTTCTGCTTTCCCGGTTCCACCCTTACACCACTGGGTTCCCTCCCATAAAGCAGCCGCTCGCTTTGGAAGCAGAAGCCTTCGCTTTTGGGTGCCCCAGAAAAATGGGGCAGAAAAAGGAGACATTTTCATGTCCTACTTGAACTCAGTAACGATCGTCGGATTTGTTGGAGCCGACCCCGAGCAGCTGCCTGATTAGGCTTGGGGTGCTCCGTCATCATTACGTGAATGTGCTTTCGTGGGTCTGGCTCGCGACGGCGCCACGTGGTACGAATCAATTTCACTCCCAAAGGAAACGGGGAGCAACAGCTAGATCGCACCTACGGAGCCTGGCGCCATTCCTCGACCTACCACGGTTTTCGCGGTACAAGCGACATACACGAAAATCCTACGAGGCAAGGAGGGTAAGGCTAATGCTTTCTGAACGACACGGTTATCGTATCTCGCTTCGCAAATGGGCGGAGGATTCTACGGTCGCCCGTATGGGCCGTTTGAGTGAGGATTTCCCAGCCGTCGCTCAGCATCTTGGAGATGTGGTCATCCATTTTTTGGAGATTCAGCAGCCCGCGCTTGTAGTATGTGCCGAGTACGCTCTTTTGGTATGTAAAGGACTTCACCCGCATTGCTCACCTCTGTTGCCCCAACTAAACCCCATTGAAGGAAATTAGTTGCACCGGACCCGTCGGCCTCTCGTGCGTTTCGCGCCCAAGCGAGTCTGGAGCGAAACGGAGCATTACAGGAATAACCACGGTAGCAGGCGATTGAGTATGCTGCTATGTGACAATACAGCAGTCTTAGTGTCAAACGCAAAAATGCCCCAAATGCCGCTCCAGGGGGCTGTGGGGCAGAGTCGAAAAAATTTCTGCTGTCGTGATTGAGGTTTTGCCCTCAACCGGTACTCTGGATAGATAGGAGCCGGAGTACGGCGCCAAAACAGGGTTTCGGTATCTACGGTGTGGGACGAACCCGGTCAATATTCGTGTGGCCGGCGTAATTTCGCGGTGGGAACAGGGGACCATGGACGGAGGCCCGCGGCCGCCCAAGCTCAAGGCAAGGATCAGCCCTGTTGACCGCTTTGGTCGCAGCATCAGTCCGATTGTGCTCGATGCTGCCGAAGAGATCGTGTGCCGCGCCATTGAACACGCGGAACAATTGCTCATTGACCCGGCGATAGCGGCGACACTCCTTGAAGAAGCGGCGTCGGCTGTTTCACGGGTCTTGCAGTCAAGAAGAGCCTTACATTCCGACCGCATTCGAGACCTTCCGTCCTACCTCTTCAGGGCGTTCATCCGGCGCGTTAATCGCGTCAAGAGGCAGCAGCTTATCGAAGAAGCCGGACTTGCCTTGCGCCTTAAGGAAGTCCCGCGTTCAATCAATCCCAAAGTAGAACTTGAAATCAAAATTCTGATCGATGAGCTGTTAACCAGATGCGATCCAAAGACACGCGACGTGTTCTACCGCCGTATTCAGGGTTTTTCCTGGAAGGAAATCGGCACTTCCTATGGAATTTCGGCTCATGCAGCGGAATCGAGCTTCGGCCAGGCGATCCGCAGGCTTGCGAAGAGGCTCGGCTTTAGACTGACGGATAGACCGTTGGAAAAGGATTAGCGAGTAATTGGGGAATGAGAATTAGGGACAAAAACCGGAGAGCGTACGAAGCGATGGACAAAGAGTTCCTTGAGTTCGCACGCGCGTATCTGTCGGAGGGCTTTCCGAACCAGGATCGCGAGGGCTGCCCACCTGAGTCCGCATTGCGCTCCCTCGCGTTTAATCCGCGAGAGAGCGATGCGACGGTCACCGAGCACCTGGCTGCTTGCTCTCCCTGTTTCAAGCGTTACTCCGAATTGCTGGCCGAACTGAAAGCACAGCAAGAAGCCCAAAAGTCAGGGTGGCCAAGGGCATATGCGTGGTCACAAGCTCATCCCATGCTCGCGGTAACTGCGCTTGTCTCGGCGCTATTTCTGGCCATTGGTGTGGGTTTCTTGCTCCGTGGAATCAGGCAACCGAATGTGCCGAGAGAAACGCACAAAGAACGACGTCTGCTGGAATCGCAGGTTCCCCCTGTGGCTTACATACCGTTCAGCCTGGACCTAAGCGCACTCTCTCGAGAACGCGGGGGTGAAGCTGAACCATCACAACCTCGGCGGATTGCGGTCCCGAGTTCAGCGTTGGACTTGACCTTGACCTTGCCGCTGGGGACTCAGGAGGGACCGTACGATCTGAAACTGAGTACCGGAGGCCGCATTGTCTGGTCGAATTCTGCGTTGGCTTATCTGCAGGAAGGCACGACTCTGATTCGCGTTGAGGCGGATTTCAGTCAGGTCCCCGAGGGTGACTACGACCTGGAAGTCCAATCCTCTGGGGGCAACCGTCTCGTTCAACCACTCTCGATTCAAGCACCATTGTCCGATGGCGGGGAACTAATGCCATGAGTGTGAGACGAATTGCTATCTTCATATTCCTGCGTGCGACGATTTCCGCCTCGGCGCGAGCACAAGTGAGTAGCCATGATCCCAATGCTTTGCTCAAACGAGCACTTCACTTCGGTGACGGTCGCAATCAGGACCTCATCGACTCGCCCTGGCACAAACTATCAGAGGTATGAGCACCGCCGGTGGGAAGCAGCACTAGAACCAATCGTTACAAGGTAGCCGTGCATTCGTGCTTTGTCGTGGCTGAAACGAAGAGGGCTAATTGGCCTGTGCCGGCTACTATGGTTGCCTTTTTCGCATGGCCTCCATTGAGGTTTGTCTCGCGGAAGGCCTCTGTATATGTAGAGGCCGAATCAGGGCGGCACAATTTCGGAGGTCCGCATGCGAGACGATCTGTGTTGCGATTGCCATATCTGTGAGGTGGAGCGCCATATTTTCGAGCTACTAGCGGAGCCACCCGGGAGCGCTCGGTTTCTGACGTTGGCCGCGAATTCCACGGTCCTCGCAAAATTCACGAATGTGTCGGAGTTGCTCGCTTACCTACATTCACCCCGGAGCAGCGACTACGCCTGCCCGGAGACGGGCGCAGTCATGGCCGCGCTGGTCGGGGTGAGGGCCAGCGTACCTGATTGGGAGCTAATTCACTCTCTCCTTGTGCTTGCTTTCGCGCCGACCATCCACCGAACGTATCGGGAGGTGTGCACCTGGTTCCGAGAACTGGAACCGGAGGATGTAGCCCAGCAGATCTTGACTTTCTTCCTCGAACTAATCGCTTCCGCCAACTCAGAAAATCTCGTGGGCATACTGCCAATCGCACTTTCCAGAGGCTTGCGCAAGACCTCCTTCCGATGGGCCGAGAAAGAACAACGCGCCTTACTTAAGCGCCAGGGCGAGGCTCAAGCCGATACGGGCGGCGGCGAACGAGCAGCCGAACCCTCATTCGAGAGCGTCTCTGTCTTAAATGATTTTCTGGGTTATTGCTCCCGGCAGGGACTCCTTTCCCGCTTCGAGCGCGAACTTTTGCTCAAGTTCAAAGTCGACGGGTTTAGCGCTAAAGAGATTCAGGATCGTCACACTGTACTGTCCGAAAGCGCCGTACACCTTCGTGTTCACAGAATCATGCAACGCCTCCAAGACGTCGCACTAGCCCCCGGTGGCAAAACGGGCCGTCGAACAACGGCGTCGGCCAAATCCTGCCCGCTCCATCGAGAAAAAGTGGCCCAACCATGAAAGATTTTTCTTTGAAAGATTCTGCCGACTTTTTGCCCATTAGTAAGAGTAGAAGGCAACTCTCGCCGGATTCCGCGCTAACGAACGGTGAAGGCCAATGACAGCAGCTCCACCCCTGATCGGAATTGCTTCCAATCCTGCCTCACCGCTCCTGGCGTAACCGCAAACTCGACACAGGGAGCGACCTCGTGGTGGCTCGCCGCACCTCTACGCGAACTCCCTCGTCGTTTTCCTACGGCGATCCGGCGAGAGCTTGCCTTCAAGTCCCGATGCGGGCCCAGCTCGCATCATCCGAAAGGAACTCGCCCGCAATGAAGACATTCGTCCGAAACAGATTTGTCGCCAGTTGGCTCCGGCCCGCGTTCGTCACATTCTCTTGCTCGCTGATTTTTGCATCAGCGGCATTCGCCCAGGCCGCAGGTGGCTCGCCTTGGGAGAACGCGGTCAACGTTTTGATGCAGGCGTTTACGACCACCATCGCTCGCGGACTGTCACTCGTGTCGATTGTAGTCGCAGGCTTGACGTTCGCTTTTGGTGAAGGTGGGTCGAAGCGAATCCTTGCCGGTGTGCTGTTCGGCGTCGGCATGGCCATCGCCGCGGTCAACTTCCTCGCTTGGCTCTTTCCCTGATTCTTCCGCGCCGCACGGCCCTAGTCGCGAGAACCTGCATGACAACCGGGAGAAGAATCAATCTCGTATACCGGACGCTCCATCGTCCGCTGACTATTCTCGGCGCGGAGCGAAAGCTCTTCTTTTTCGCCATGTGCATGAGCGCGGCAACTTTCAACATGCTTTCAAGTTTGCTGGGCGGCATTTTGATGTTCCTGCTTCTTTACTTCGCCGCTCGGTGGGCCACCAGCACTGACCCGCAGATTCTTCGATTCCTCTTGTCCGCAGCCAAATTCAAGGCGCAATACGACCCAGCCAAGTTCAGTCCAATCGTGATTCGCAGAGCCTCGAATGCTTAATCTCAGAAAAATCCTTAAACCGTACGCCGAAACCGGCGCTCTCAACGAGCAGGTCAACCTGTACGGTTTTATTGACCCGCACGCCTTTCTCACTAAGTCCGGCGGTGTGGGCGTCATCCTTCAGGTCCACGGTGCGGATTACGAGTGCTTGGACGGGAACGCTCTCGACACGCTAACGAAACGGCTTGAATCCGCCTTTCGGCTTTTCGACAACAACTTTCGCGTCTACCAGTATCTCTTCAAGCGGAATCACGAAACGATCCCACACAAGAAGTACTCAAACCCGATTGTCAACACTGCGATTGAGAACCGCATCCGTTACTTCGAACAGAAGGCCGACGGCCTCTACTCCCTCCACATTTGCTATGTTGTCCTTTTTGAACGCTTTCGTCACAAGCAAGCCCTGCTGAGGTCACTGGCCGAGCTTCACAAGAATCCGGCGAAGGTGCTGGAAGAACTCCGGGCGGCTTTCTCATCGCACAAACAGATGGCCTTGCTCGACACCGAACTCTCGAAGGCCCTCGCGACGCTCCATCAGAAGGTGAAGGGCTTCATTTTGCAGGTAAGCGACTTTGTTCGTGTTGACCTGCTAGGTAAGCAGGAAGCATTTCGAGTCTTGAAGCGGACGCTCAACTTTGCGCCCGTCAAACTCCAGCTTGCCCAGCTCAAGCACGATACTTTTCTTGACTATTACCTTTGCGAATCACATCTCGAATGCTATCGTGGGCATCTTCGCGTTGACGATTACTACGTCAAGGTTCTAACACTCAAAGAGCCATCGGCGCAGAGTTTCCCGCTGATTTTCAAAGGCCTTCTCGAAGTCCAAGCCAACTTCTGCATCGTAACCGAGTGGAAGAAGGAAGATTCCGGCAAGACCCGCAAGACGATCCAATCGAAACGCCGTCACTTCCACAACACCAAACGCTCGCTCATGAGCCATCTGAATCTTTCCGACGCGCCGGCAACGGACGTGCTTGTCGACGATTCGAAGGAAGCCCAGGTCCGCGAGCTAGGCGAAAGCATCAAGCAGCTCGAAATCGAGGGCAACTATTTTGGCCATTTCTCGCTGAGCGTTGTTATCTACGACCTTGATCCGGCTAACGTGGACACCGCCTGCGCCCAATTCTACAAAGTGTTCAGTGTGCATGATGCTCAGCTTTACGAAGAGAAATACAACCTCCTTAACGCGTTTCTCGGAACGGTGCCAGGCGGGTCCGCTTTCAATCTCCGTTCCATGTATTTGCTCAATACGAACTACGCTGACTATTCCTTCCTCTTCACACTCCACTGCGGCGAGCCTCTGAACCGGCATCTGCGGCAGGAATATTTGGCAGCTCTTGAAACCAATCACAACACACCGTACTTCCTGAACCTCCATCATCGCGACGTGGCGCACACCATGATTCTCGGGCGCACGGGATCAGGAAAGTCGTTCCTTTTGAACTTCCTCATCACCAACATGCAGAAGTACGACCCGTACACATTTATCTTCGACTTGGGCGGCAGCTTCGAGAGCCTCACGCGGCTCTTTGGCGGCACTTATGTTCGCGTGGGCTTGAATACGCCCGGATTCAAGATCAACCCGTTTTCGGTTCCGCCAACGAAGGAGAACCTCGATTTTCTTGCACTCTTCCTCAAAGTTCTGATTCAGGGAGCTTCACCGCTGGAGTTAACGCCCGCTGAGGAACGCGAACTTTATCACCAGATCGAGAATCTCTACGAAATCGAACCAAGCCTTCGGACGCTAACTGTCCTGTCGAATACACTCGACCGCCGTCTCGCTGACCGCCTCGCCAAGTGGACCACATGCGGGCAGTTCGATTTTGTCTTCGACAACCCGGAAGACACCGTCACCTTCTCCCGATTCCAATGCTTCGATTTCCAGGGAATGAACCAATACCCGGAAGTTTTGGAGCCGTTGCTCTTCTACATCCTGCACCGCGCGAACACCGCCATCTGCGATCCGAAAATCAGCCACACGTTCAAGGCGTTCTTCATTGACGAGGCGTGGCTGTTTCTGAAAAACCCGATCATAAAGAGCTACATCATCGAGGCGCTTAAGACCTGGCGGAAGCAAAACGCCGCAATGATTCTCTCGACGCAATCGCTCGACGAGCTTCGCAAGTCGGAAATCCTCGACATCATCATCGAAAGCTGCCCGACCAAAATCTTCTTGGCAAATCCTGACATGGATCGTGATCTGTACCGCCGTCAGTTCAACCTTAACCAAACCGAAATCGAGCTTATCTCGACTCTTCGGCCCAAGCAGCAATTCCTCATCAAGACGCCTGAACTCGCCAAAGTCGCGAATCTGGAAGTAGATGCAAAGAGCTTTTGGCTCTACACGAACGATCCGTTCGACAACCTTAAGCGCCGGGAAGCGTTCGAGACCTACGGTTTCGAGAAGGGATTGAAAGTGTTGGCAGGAGAGCAACCATGAGCTTCCGCTTGTGATGGTCCTTTCTTCTTCCGTTATCGCGCTCACGCCGTCGATTGTCGGTCTTTTCGGCGACTACGAAGACGCCCCTCTTTAGGTTTAGGAATCCCCAAATCTGTGACAAGGAGCAAGGAATGAAAGATACATCCATCTTCGTAAAACACAGTCTTTTCAGATTTCTGGTAGCACCTTTCCTCGGTCTCTCTGTTTGCAGCCAAATCCCCGTGCGGGCCGCGACCGACACGGCCCACGTTGTTAAGTACAGCCAGAACGATATTATTCCGGTAAAGGCGAAGCTACGTTTCTCGACCCTTATCATCCTGCCTGAGAAGGAAGAGATTCTCGACTTCACTACCGGCGACCGAGAATTTTGGATTATCAACGGCGCACACAATCTCTGCTATATCCATCCAGCTCAGGCCGGCATTCGCAGCAACCTGAATCTCATCACTTCGAGCGGCCACGTCTATTCGTTCTTGCTGACCGAGATCAGCGGTGACCCGAACGCCGAGCCGGACCTGAAAATCTTTGTCGAGCCGAAGGAGCAATCCGGCATCGGCGGGAATACCTTCGCGCAGGGGTATGTCTCCGCCGGCGAAGCAGAAGCCTACAAGCGCGAGATAGAGACGATCCGCGACCAGGCAAGCATGCAGGTTCAGGCAGCCCAGGCCAGCGCCCAACAGCAGATTCAGAAATTCCGCTCCGAGTACGCGACCAAGCTCCACTTCGATTACCACTTCGAACGGAAAGGCACGGGGCAGCCCTTCCTCGTCTCTGCGATTTACCACGATGACGCATTCACGTACATCAAGTGTGCGGCCCGCGAGAAGCCGGCCATCTACGAAGTCAAAGACGGCAAGCCCAACCTCATCAACTTCGATCTAGCAAACGGTGTCTACATCGTTCCCAAGATTGTGGACAACGGTTACATCTCTATCGGCAAGAAGAAGCTAGCGTTTTCGCAACAGCACTAACGCCAGTCGGCCCGCACAGCAATTCCCGCCCCAAAGAGGAAAGAAAACATGACCGAACCAAACAATGTTTCTGCCACTTCACCAGTGGCGTCGCCAGCCGCTCAGCCGATTCAAGACAAGGTACCAAAGCCGCCCGGCCTTATGCCCAAGAACATTCAGGCATGGGTCATGCTCAGCCTCGCCGTTTTGATGGTCATCATCATGTGGTTTACGGGCGGGAAGAAAGCCCAAACCGCGCTGAAGTCAGGAACGCCAAGCATGCAGACCCCCGCTCCCCTAGAAGTAAATCAGGCGAAAATTGCCGACCTTCAAAGCCGGATTCAGGAGTTGCAGCGCGAGCAGCAAGCAGCGCTAAATCAGCAGAACAAATTCTTCGGCGCGCTCCAGGCCGATAACCAAACCGCCGCTCCCGCCCAGGTCGCGAATCCGCAGCCGGGATCGCCGCCAACCGACGACCCGATTCAGGCGGAACGGAAGAAGCGAGCCTATCTGTCGCTCTTCTCCTCAAACGTGGCATTGAGCTACAGGAAGGACTTGCCGCAGCCCGAATCGGCTTCGACGAACAATCCGGTCGGCGTGCCAAGTCAGCCAGCACAACAGCCGACATTCGATCAGCAGCTCTCGCAAATCCTCCAGGCGTTGCCTCCCACACCGCAGCCGCCGCCACTGACACCGCCCGTTTTTGGCAGCGCACGCCAGGCGGGAACAAGTACCGCCGAAGAAGCGGAGAAGAAAACCTTCGAGACTTCCTCGAAGCAGACGTCACCGAATCCATCGGCGCTCAATGCGGCCGAAGGCAAGAACTACGTCATCTTTGAAGGCACTGTCCTCGAAGCCGTGCTCTCGAATCGGCTCGACGGGCAGTTCAACGGCCCCGTTGAATGCCTCATCACCAACGACATCTACTCGCACGACCGCCAGCACCTTCTCATCCCTTCAGGGACAAAGGTTCTGGGCGAAGCGAAGCGCGTGGACACTTTCGGCCAAACGCGACTTGCCGTCGCATTTCATCGGCTCATCATGCCGGACGGTTATTCCGTCAGCCTTGACCAGTTCAAGGGCATGAACCAGATCGGAAACACAGGTCTCCGCGATCGGGTCAACAACCATTACCTGAAAATCTTTGGTGCCTCGCTTGCTGTCGGCGCAATAGGCGGCATCGCGGAAGCGGGGTCAGGCGGGCTGCTTACTCAATCCGGTACTCAAAGCATTCAGGCAGGCGTCGGCCAAAGCCTGGGGCAGACCTCGCAACGCATCCTAGACAAATTCCTGAACATCCTGCCAACCGTCACGATCCGTGAAGGCCACCGCGTGAAGATTTATCTCTCCGGCGACCTTGCGGTTCCCGACTACGCAAACCACAAAATGCCCTCTGATTTGTGAATGTCAGTTGCGTTATTGAGATTCACCGTTTTATGAAGGGAGAAAACCGATGAAGAAGACAGTCCTCGCAGTCTTGCTCGTTCTAGACTTGTGCGTCGGCACGGCCTCCGCTCAATTTGGCTTCGGCGGAATTGTCTACGATCCGACGAACTACGCCAATGCTGTGCTTCGTTACAACCAGCTCGTCCAGCAGCTCGTTCAACTCCGTGAGACCTACCAGCAAATTGTGAACCAGTACAATCTCGCCCTTCGGATGGCCCAAAACCTCCAGAACATGCCAGCCCGTTACCGTGCCCAGTTCTCGCAGTGGCGGGACGTGGTTTCGCCAAATACATATGGCAACACCGGCACGTGGGTCAACGGCATGAACACCGGCGTCCCAGGTAGCGTCAACACCGGCTATCAGCAAGCGACCACGCCACTTCTCCAATTCAATGGCCAATTTCTCGCCGGAATGACGCCGGCCGAACAGAACCGCGTGAAATCTCAGTACGCCTCCGTGGAACTCTCGGACGGCTCGAATGTCACCGCAATGGCTACCATCGGCACGATTCGCGACAAAGCGCAGACGATTCAGAGTCAGATCAACAACCTCGAACAGGATTCTTTCTCTGGCGATTCGAACCTGAACACCGAAGTCTCTGTCCTCAACAAAATCAACGCGACAAACGTGCTCGTTCTGCGCACGCTCCAGGACTCAAACAAGTTGTTGCTGTCTTTGCTCGAACAGAACGTCATCGCGGCGAAACAGCAACGCGAGGCCACCGCTAACTCCATCAATGCTGACATCACCCGCGAGGCAACTCTGGCCAGCAATATGGTCCAAGTCACCGGCACGCTCGGCAACTCGCTCCAGAACTTCCGCATGCCGTAGTCGAAAACCCCGCTTCCATCCCCGTCGTGTCGAAGGAGCTAGCCCGATGCAAACTGACTTTCTGCAGTTCATCTATCAGGCGATCAACAGCCTGCTTACGCAGCACCTCGGCTTCTTCGATGCGATGGGCCAGAACCTCTTCCGCATGTTTGCGACGATCCTTGTTGCCTGGTACGGCGTGAAGTCCGCGCTCTCCGCAGCCAGCGGCAGACACCTCCTTCACTTCGAAAACTTCGCGAGTCTCATACTGACCATCAGCTTCGGCTTCGGGATGGTCAACTACTACAGCAACCCGATACCCGGCATGGGCACGAGTTTTCACAACCTCATCACAGATGAGTCGCAGTTTCTTGCCAACCGGATCACGCAGCAACAATTGCAGGTTGTCGTTGACGGCGTGAGTGACTTCGAAAGCCGCCTCAACTCGCCCACCTTCGGAGACATCCTCGGAACGGCGATCTACGTCGTGGTCATCATCTTGCTCGCGGCGGCTCAGGCCATTGCCATTGTAGTGATCGCGTTCGGATTCATCGCAACTGCGGTATGCGTGCTCGTGGGACCCGTCTTTATTCCCTTCTTCATCGTGCCCAAGCTCGAATGGCTCTTTTGGGGATGGTTTAAGTGTTTCATCCAATATGCCTTCTACCAGGTCATTGCCGCAGCCGTAGTCTTCGTGATAGCGAACCTGATTGTCGGAGTCCTTCGGCTCGGTCCACCAGGCACGGTTTCGACTTCGCAACTCATCGGATGGTTTCCGGTCCTCTTCATTACGTTCTTGGCCGCTATCTACGCGCTCTTGAAAATACCAGCCCTTACCAACCATATCTTTAGCGGCACTTCCGGCGGCTCGTCCGCCAGCATCTTTGGGGGCCTTCTGCCATGAATAACGACCTGAGTTTCCACGACGCGAAACGGCTTTATTTGGAGCAGTACGGAGAGCCTATGGTCACGAACACTTACCTCAAGATTGCCCTGGTCCTCCTCGCGCTTGTCGCAGTTGGCTTGGGACTCATTGATCTGCGGACAATTCGCACCTTCCAGAACTTCCGTCCGTTAGTGATCCGAATTGACCAGTTGGGCCGGGCCGAGGCCCTCGCCTACAGCAACTTCGAATACAAGCCTCAGGACATTGAAGCGAAATACTTCCTATCGCAGTTCTGCCAGCTCTACTACCGGCGCAACCGTTACACCATCAACGATGACTTCTCGAAATCGCTCTACTTTCTCGACGGGAAATTGGCCGGCGACATTATCGACGCCTATAGGAAAAATGATGTCATGAAGAGCTTTCTCACGGACCCTTCAAAACCTGAGATCGATATCGAGGTAAAAAACGTCGCGCTTGAAGGGATGCAGAACCCGCCGTACAAGGCCCGCGTGGACTTCTATATGGTGTACTACTCGCCCGCCGACCGCAGCGAGCTAGAGCGTGCGCTGTACACGGCCAATTTCGTGTTCGTCTTCAAGTCCAACGTCCCGAACGAACTCATTCCCATCAACCCGCTCGGTCTGGCCATCACTTACTTCCGCGAAGACGAAGCCTTCAAGTAACCCTAGTTCACGCTCGCCAAAATGCCAGGAGCTCTGACGTGATCGCGAACGCTCTTCTCATCACAATCGCTGTAATGCTCGCCATCGGCTTCGCCCTGATGGGCGAGCTTAAGTTTTTCATCCCCTTCAAGGTCGTGATCTGGAAAGCGTACTCGGCATACATCCTCTCCTACTGTGGTCTCCTGTTCGCCAATGTGTTCGCAGCAGCCTTCGCGTTGAACCGCAAATTCTTTCTCAAGGACACAGGCAGAAAACTGGCCCATCTCGACAGGCAATTCAATGTCGGCCACAGCGATGTGCCAGCAGAAGTTTCTGACGAGGAATAAAGCCCCGTGTCCCGACGTTACGAACCGAATGAACTTGAGCATCCTCACGATTCCGCGCGCCAGCGGTCCCAGGACACGGAGCGGCGGCCTGAATCTGATTCCCAAGACCACCGTGGCCGGGCCGCTGGTTCAGGAGCGGCAGAACTCCGGGGGGATCAGCGGACTGTAGGCTCGGCTCAAGGGCGCTCCAGCGAACCCAGGACACCCTACCGGGATCGCCACTGGACGTATTCGTTGCGCGCCTCCGAAATTCAAACGCTCCGCGAGCTTGGGACTTTCAGAGCAGTCGATTCGGAATCACTCGCTGAAATCGGCTACGGGGGAAACCGGGACCAAATGGAACAGGACTTGCGGAATCTCATCCGGCAATCGCTCATCACCCGGTGCGGCATTGAAAGCCCCGAGAAGGACCGCATCCAAGTGCTCACTTTGACCAAGGCCGCACAACGATTCCTCACCAAGCAGAAGTTAATGCCACAAGGCCAGCCCATTTACCGGGGTTTAGTGAAGCCCAAAGAGGCGCGCCACGACGCCACTCTTTATCGGCTCTATTGGAAGGCTGCCCGCCAAATCGAACGCGAAGGCGGCCAGGTCCGAAAAGTCGCACTCGACTATGAACTGAAAAAGCGGATCAACAAGGAACTTGCGCACCTAGGCCCTGACCGGCACAACCCAGATAAGAAAAACGAAATCGCCCAGGCGCACGGCGTGAGGGTTGTCAATGGCAGAGTTGTTGTCCCTGACCTTCAAATCGAATATGAGACTACGGAAGGCCAACTCGCTCGAGTCAATCTCGAGCTCGCGACCAAACACTACCGTCCCGGCCAGCTCCAAGCCAAAGCCCAGGCCGGATTCACGCTCTACGCCGCCGCCCAGGATTCCGACCGTTTGCGACGTGTTTTGAACGACCGGGAAATCACTGCGGAGATCCTCAGTCTATGAACATCAAAGATGCCTATCTGGACGCACTGGCAGAACTCGGTTACAGCGAAACGGAAGCGCGCTTCCTTTACATTGTCGGCACGCACTCGGGCTACTTCACTTCGCAGCAGTATTTGGACTTTGCCGGTGTAAAGCGGGGGTACCGTTCCGACGCGCTCACCCGGAAGCTCCTCGCCAATAAGCACGCCTCCCTTGAAACCCATCGGAAGAATGCCCGCATTTACCATCTGTTTTCCAGGAAGGTTTATTCCGCCATCGGCAAAGAGAACATACGGAATCGGCGCGACCACGAATTCCAGTTTATCAAAACGCGGCTCTTGGCCCTCGACTTTATCATGGCCAACCAGCAGCAGGATTACTTCGAAACCGAAGGCGACAAGGTCCGGTATTTCTGCGAAGCCCTGGGCGTCGAGAGACAGGCCCTTCCTACCAAGCTCTATCTGGGCACGAGGAACCCCTCCATTACATCGCGCTATTTTGTGGACAAGTTCCCGATGTTCCTGCCCACGATCACCGGCTCACCAATCGTGACCTTCACTTACGTTGCTCCCGAGGCTGAGAACCTGGTTGCATTCGTAACGCATCTCCAGAATTATCTGCCGCTGTTTCGGAGCTTGAAGCAGTTCAATTGTCTCTTCCTCTCCCCCTGTGAACCTTTGTTCCTGAAGGCCAGGGCGATTTTCTCCTCCATGGTGAAAGGTCCGCTCGAGACACCATCCGTATCGGAAATCATGGAGTATTTCCGGGTGCGGAGGCTCTGGGAATCGAGGCAGTTCGCGGCACTGACAACCGAAGACATCGAGTTTCTGAACGAAGCCACACGCCGTTTCGCTTCCGGAGGCGTGCAGGAGCTCTACAAGTCCTGGGCAAAAGGCGATCTCCCCGACTCACGACTCGCGACGCTATTCGCCGATTCCGACGCACAGCGGCGGGTAGGTTTTGACACATGCCGTATGAAGCGCCAACGGTTTCTTCCCGCCGGGATCGCGGCGTAGGCAGAACACTGAAACACACGCAGTGTTCTGCTCGATTTGTACCGCTCGCGTTCTGCGGCCCGCTTGCGTAAGCCCCGAGAGACCAAGCCAGTACAAGCTCCAGTCCCTAAAAAAAGACCGCGGACAAAACACGCGGCTTGGGCGGGAGCGACCCCACCTTTTGGCTCGTTGAGCCGCCCAAAAGGTTCCTGGGGTCGCTCCCGCCCAATGGCACGGATTCCGTGCCAAGTGTTTTGTCCGAGGTGAACAGGAATCCTTGATTTAAACCCAAGAAGACCCGAAAGGAGCAGCGCCGTGTCCTTCATCAAGAAACCACCCGGGACGGTTACCCGTGAATTCAAGCTCGAAGAGCCTCTCGCTCTGAAGCTCGACAGCTATGCCCGGTTCATCGACGCCACCCCCGATCACGTAGTGGCGTCCGCTCTCCGATTTGTGTTCGCGAGAGACAAGGAGTTTGACCGCCTCCAGAAGGAACAGAAGGCCCGGAAAACGGCACAGCCAGCCGAGGTGAAAAAGCAGTGATTCAGCGTCTCCTCGACTCCAAGAATTTCGTCGCGTTCCTGCTAACAGCAGGCACGGGAATGGCGCTCTACTTCTACGTGCCATTCCCCGTAGAGAATCCCTTCCTCCAACTCATGGCCATGCACGCACCTCTTGTCTTCCAGGGCGTGAGGTGGTCCTACAACCTGTTCCTTTTCTCGACGCCCTACATTATTTATTCCATTCTCCTCTCCGGGCTATACATCTTCGCGTTGAAGGCACACCGGAGGATTACCGCAGGCCGCTTGCCCCGCTATCCCGATCCCCGTCACCGGCAGGATGTATTTCTCGTTGTCGGCGAGGTTCATAATCCGCGTAAGCCGGTCCCTTCGGAAACCCCGCGTTGGCTCATCATCCCGCAGCGCGGACTCTTCACCGGCATCGCCATCGTCGGCGCAGTCGGAACCGGCAAGACGAGTTGCTGCATGTATCCCTTCGTCGAGCAGCTTGTTGCTTACAGAGCCCAAGACGCCGAGAAAAAGATCGGCGGACTCGTTCTAGAAGTGAAAGGGGATTTCTGCCATCAGGTAAAAGAGGTTCTCACCCGGTATGACCGGGCCGAGGATTACATCGAAATCAGCCTCGATTCGGAGTACCGCTACAACCCCTTGCACAACGATCTGGACGCCTACGCGCTGGCCTACAGCATCGCCTCGCTCCTGAACAACCTCTTCGGCAAGGGAAAGGAACCCTTCTGGCAGCAGGCCTACACGAACTTGGTGAAGTTCATCATTCTCCTTCACAAGATCGCCTACGACTATGTGACTCTATTTGATGTCTATCAATGCGCGATTTCGCCCGACAGACTGGAGAAGACGATCCACGAGGCGGAACAGAAGATCGGCGGTCGCCGGTACGTCCTCATTTCGTCCGAGGCTTACCTTACTCACGTAAGCGAGCTCGCACCGTTCCAGTTCAACCTCGGTGTAGCAGACTCGGGAATGTACCGGGCCGACGATTCCGAACACCTCCGGGTTTTCCTCCACAACAAAGGCATTGAATTCGAGGCTCTCACCGAGTCCTCGCCCGACGATCCCGACTCGTTCAAACGCGAACAGCTTGAAGCTGTGAAGCGCTGGTTTTATGACGACTGGCGCAGGATCGAGCCAAAGCTCAGAACTTCCATTGTCGAAGGCATCTCCGTTTTCCTGTCCCTTTTCGATGACAATCCGCTGGTGAAGCGCACGTTCTGCCCGCCGGCGAAATGCTATGACCCGGTTGCCAATGCAGACGCCAAATTAGGCAAGCCGCTGCCCTCCTTCCGATGGCTCATCGAAAACGGCAGGGTCTGTGCCCTCAATTTCCCTATCGGATTGAATCCCGGACTTGCCCGAGCGCTTGGCGTCATGATGAAGCTCGATTTCGAGCGGGCCGTGCTCAATCGTGTGCCTGAAATGGCGAAGGAGCGGCAGAAGCACTTTCGCGAGGTTTTCTTCGTGTGCGACGAATATCAGAACTTCGCCACCGTCGGGGAGAACGAGCCAACCGGTGACGAGAAGTTTTTCAGCCTCTCACGCCAGCCGAAATGCATCCCGATTGTAGCGACGCAGAGTATCAGCTCGCTAAAGTCTGTTTTGCCCGGCGAGACTTGGCGCACGCTTTTGCAGACCTTCCGCACCAAGATTTTCCTCGCGCTGTCGGACGACTTCTCCGCTCGCACCGCCAGCGAACTTTGCGGGCGCGAAGACAAGCTGAAAGTCAGTTACAACATCTCCGAAAGCGGCCACGATGCAAGAGTCAGCTTGCTCACCGGGAAAGCCATCGCCCATCGCGCCAACGTAACGGCCTCGAAAAGCTACAACACCCAGACCGACTTCCGCTTCGACATGAAGACCTTCACGGAACTCAAGAACGCGCAGTCTATCACTATCGCCTACGACGGCCTCAATCCCATGCCACCCATGTTTTGTTACCTCAAGCCCTACTACAACGACGTAAACAAGTCCTACTTTCGCCAGATTGCGGACGGTGAAGTGTGACGCTCGGCTTCGAAACGATTCTCCCCTTCTTGCGGCCTATCGAGCACTTGATTCATGACGATTCCGTCAGCGAAATCATGGTGAACGGATCACACCGCGTTTTCATTGAGCGGGTGGGTGTACTTGAGCAGGTACCGGACCTCACACTGAGTGAGAAATCCTTGATGGTCGCTGTGAAGAACATTGCGAGGCGTCTAGGAGACGATATTTCGGAAGCGAAGCCGATCCTCGATTCCCGGTTCCCAGACGGCAGCCGCGTTGCCGCCGTGATTCCGCCTTGCAGCATCCACGGCGTCACCCTGACGATCCGCAAATTCAATAGCCGTCATTTCACCGTTGAAGACCTCGTTCGTATAGGGACTCTGGATTCAGAGATGGCGGCTCGGCTAGAAGGCTACACCCAGAACCGACAGAACATCCTCATTAGCGGCGCAACAGGGTGTGGCAAGACGACACTCTTGAACGCACTCGGGAAGTTCATTCCCGACGAGGACCGCATTCTCTTGATCGAGGACACATCAGAAATTCAATTGGAGAAGCCCAATCTCGTTCGCTTCGAGGCACGCCAGGCCCAGCCGGACCTTCCAGCAATCACGATCCGCGACTTGCTCAAAGCGTCTTTGCGGCACCGGCCCGACCGCATCATTCTTGGCGAGATTCGTGGCGGAGAAGCGTTCGATCTACTCCAGTTGCTCAACACCGGCCACTCGGGGACTCTTTCGACTGTCCACGCCAGTTCCGCCGCACAAGCCCTTGCGCGGTTCACGAGCTGCGTCCTCCAGAGCGGAATCGAACTGCCATATCGCGCCATCAAGAGCAATATCGCCGATTCATTGAATGTCCTCATTCAACTAGAGCGCCGGCCAGCGAAGCGCTTCATCTCGGAAGTCATCGAAATTCACGGCTACAACTCCGAAACCGACCATTACGACCTTTCTCGGGCTTTTACAGCGCAACGTTAGCTCGTTCTTTACTCAGGAAGATTCCATGCCGGACTCTCTTTCAGCCTCCGAGTACATTCTCGACAACTTCAAGCCGTCTGATCGGATTGCGGTCCTGCTACGCAATCGCACAAGCAGCGAAGTCATCCAGCGGATTGCATCGACTGAAAAGGTTACAGCACGCGACTTTCAACAATGGCTCACGGAAAGGAATCGAGCAGGATTCGATATCTACATCGGGATGAACACGCTGAAGGATGGCGCATACAGCCGAACGAAACGGGACATCCACGAAATCAGACACCTCTATCTGGACTTGGACCACAAAGGCTCCGAGGCTCTCAAGACGATTCAGAATTCCGACGAAGTTCCCCTACCGAATTTCGTTCTGGACACTTCGCCGGGCAAACATCAAGTCGTTTGGAAAGTCGAAGGAGCGACGCCTCAAGAAGCCGAAGATCTTCAGCACCGGATGGCTCATGAGTTCGGAGCGGATATCGCGGCAACCGACGCATCGCGCGTCCTCCGCATCCCTGGATTTGCCAACCGAAAGTACGAAGCGGAATGTGCTGTGCGGGTGACGAAGCATTCAGATAAGACCTACAACCTTCGGGATTTTAAGATCGCGTCCGGCCCCGCCAAGGGCGACCGAACACCTGAGCAAAGACCTCCACGCTTAGGTGGCAAGCGAGAAACGCTCACCCAATCCGAGCGTGATTGGGCCTACGCAAAGCGCGCCCTCGCGCGAGGTGACGATCCTGAAGAAATCATCCGGCGCATCGCCGACTACCGCGCCGACGACAAGCACGACCCCGAATACTATGCCCGCCACACCGTCGAAAAGGCCAAGGCTCGGATCACACAAAGGGAAACCGGTCCGCGCGACGTAGGAACCCCCGCCCAAGACATTGAGATATGAACCTAGCCATTCCGGTTTGGCCACCATTTCCCTTACTCCCTCCGATAAGATGAATGACGGTCCGAATGCGATTGTTTTTCCGCCACCAGGGCATGATATTGTCTCGTTGACGCCCGGGCGACAGCGGAGAGGCAAAAACGTGGATCGTCGTCGCGGACAACAAGGACAGGTCTTTCAGAAAGGATGGTGTCATGGAAGGAAGTGGGACCCGGAAGCATCCGCCTACTTTCGATATCTCGTAGATGTGCCGGGCCAGGAAGAGAGAAAACTGAAATGCGTAACCCTTGGAAAGTTTCGGACGCTAACGCTTGCCGAACAGACAGCGCGAGAGTACCTCCAGGCTAACAAGGTGAACGATAGGCAGGTACAGGAACAATCCGTCATGTCTCTGACGTTCCGCCAGCAGGCGGATAATTTCTTGACTGCCTCGATTGATCCCGCCCGACGTGGAGGGCCTATTGCACAGGCAACCTACGACTTTTGGAGGGGAGCAATCGATACTTGGCTGAATCCACATCTCGGGGACTTGCAGCTTGGTGATGTGGGCAACGCTCAAGCCAAGAAACTGATCGATGCCATGCGTACTGCCAAACGCTCGGATAAAACCATTGTGGAGTATGTCTGCATTATGAAATCCATTGTGGCTTCGGCTGTAGAGAGCGAGGGAGAGCAATTGTTCCCGCGTCAATGGAACCACGACTTCATGCGGCTTCCCATAGTGGACAAGACCAAACAGAGGCGTCCAAAGGTCACGAACAAAGAAGTGGAGACAATCATGGCTCAGGCGAAACCGAAATACGGTCTCATGTACGCACTTATGGCTGGGTGCTCGCTCCGCATGGGTGAAGTAACCGCTATTCGCGTCGAACCTTATTCTGACGGTCACTCTACAATCTCTCCTGATTGCAAGACGATTTACGTCAGAAAGTCCGTGCGTCGTCGGGTCGAACAGGACCCAAAGACGGTCAATGCAGTTCGTGACATCGACGTGGCCCCTGAACTAGCGAACGCGGTCAAACGCTACATCGCTGGTCAGGACTTCAAGAAATCGACCTACCTCTTTCAGACAGCGCGCGGAAAGCCGCTATCACAACGGAATGTTCTGCGCGACAGCCTTCATTTGATTCTGAAAAAGATGGGTAGAGAGAAATGTGGCTTCCATATCTTCCGCCGCTTTCGGGCGTCTTGGATTCGCAAGAATCGGGTGCCATGGGACCTGGAGAAGATGTGGCTAGGCCACGCGCACAAGGACCTAACGGACCAGTACACCGAGCAGCTACGAGAGGACGTGGAATACAGGCGCGAATGGTGCGATAAGATTGGGATAGGGTTCAATCTGGCCAATCATTCGCAACTTTCGCAACCAAAACGCAAACCCGTCGTTTCACGCAAAGCAGCATGAAGCTGTTGAATTTGAGGGGGATAAAATGGTCGGGGCGAGTGGATTTGAACCACCGACCTCCTGGTCCCGAACCAGGCGCTCTAGCCAGGCTGAGCCACGCCCCGACCGTTAATACGCAAGGAGGCCGCTCCCTGCG
>Ga0306926_10001902_pt1 | contig 20972 bp, 19 predicted proteins | sample flu12Cox44000178_FD_203759 | JGI IMG/M metagenome (GOLD analysis project Ga0306926, IMG submission 203759) | Lab enrichment of tropical soil microbial communities from Luquillo Experimental Forest, Puerto Rico - flux8day.12C.oxic.44.000.178 (v2)... | ecosystem: Environmental > Terrestrial >...
CTTTTGCGGATCGATGCCGTTCTGCCGCATGGCCGCTTCGAAGAACAGGAGCGGTGTGCTGCCCGGGCGGAAGCCGAGGATGTCCTTGCCCTTGAGCATCTTCCAGTCGAACTTGTCGACCTTCTCACGCCCGAGCAGATGGAAGCCGTCGGTGGAGGTGAGCCCGCAGAAGATGCGCACTTTCGTCGGCGAGTCGCTGGTGAGCACGTAGATCGTCGTTTCCGGTCCGATCAGTGCGATGTCGGCGCTGTCGCCGAGCAGCGCCGCCATGGACTTGTCACCGCCGTTTCCCGTCGCCATCGAAACCTCGATGCCGGCATCCGCGAAGTAGCCTTTGGCGATCGCTACGTAAGCGGGAACATAGAGAACCGAGCGCACCACCTCGCTATAGCGAACCTTGCGCTTGCCTTGCGCGAGTCCGGGAAACGGCGCGGCCAGGGCGAGCGAGCCGAGCGTGGCGAGACCGGTTTTGAGAGCGCCGCGGCGATCGAACATGGTGGTCCTCACTCCTCACGGCGACATGACAATGCGATGCAAATCCGGTGCCAAGCGTTAACACCGATCGCGCAAAAAGACCACTGACTGAACGCCGCCGCAGGATCGGTTGAGCAAGCTAACTCATGTCGTGCGTCTGCGGTGGGTTCGCTCGCTCAATCCGCCCTACGTCCACTTTCAAAACCTCCTCCCTTGTCGCGGACGGCCGGAAAGTCGCACAATCGCTCGGCTGGATGGCGCCACCCCGTTGAACGCCGTCGCAGCGAACTGAGGGAGGATCGGGTCATGCCAACTCGACGCAGTTTTATTGCCGGTAGCGTGGGCGCCGGCGCGGTTCTGGCCAGCCAAGGCGCCAACAAGGCGAACGCTCAGGTCGACCGGCGCATGATCGTCGATGCGCAGGTCCATCTGTGGAAGGCGGAGTCGCCGGACTGGAAATGGGTGCCCGGGCTCAAGCCGCAGTTGCCTGAGCCGTTCACGATCGAGCGGCTCGTGCCGATGATGGACGAGGCCGGCGTCGATCGCGTGGTGATCGTGCCGCCGTCCTGGCCGGGCGACCGCAACGACTACGCGATCGAAGCGGTGAAGCGCTACCCCAACCGCTTCCGCATCATGGGCAAGATCCCACTGCAGGATCCCAAGTCGGCCGACCTGCTGCCGAAATGGAAGGAGCAACCCGGCATGGTCGGCCTGCGCGTGATCTTCAACAACGAGCAGACCATCCCTTGGCTCACGAACGGCACCGTCGACTGGTTCTGGGGCGCCGCGGAAAAGGCCGGGCTTCCCGTCATGTGCTTTGCGCCGGGCCGCACCGCGCTGCTCGGTCCGATTGCCGAGAAGCATCCGCAGCTCACGATGATCCTCGACCACATGGGCTTGACCGCGGCGATGCTGAAAGAAAACAAGATCGAAGATGCGGTCACGCAGACCGTCGCGCTGGCAAAATACCCCAATGTCAGCGTCAAGGTCTCAGCCTCACCCAGCATTTCGCGCGAGCCGTACCCGTTCCGCGACGTCGCGGTGCATATCAAGCGTGTGTTCGACGCTTATGGCCTTCAGCGCAGCTACTGGGGTACCGATCTAACAAACTCCTACGCCAAGGCGAGCTATCGCCAGCGCATCAGCCAGTTCACGGAAGAGCTGCCGTTCCTCAGTGAGAGCGATAAGGACTGGGTGATGGGCCGCGCGATCATCGAGCGCCTGAAATGGACGTGATCGACACGTAGCCCGGATGACCCCCGCGAAAGCGGGGGGAAATCCGGGGTCAACTGCTCGGCGCACGCGGTACGGCGCTCGATCGTGTGGCCTACTTGCGCTGTCGCCGCACACGAACAACTTACGCGCCTCGCTTGAGGGTGCAGATCCCGGATTTCGCTTCGCTCCATCCGGGCTACGATTCTTCGCGAAGGACAAACGGAATGGACAAGCCGAACTATCCGCCGATACGCCGCGTGGTGACGGGCCATGATGGGAAAGGGGTGGCCAAGGTGCTCATCGACGCAGCGGCGACGAATGCCAAATTTCCGCAGGCGGGAACGGTTTCTACCATGATGTGGTGCACCGACGGCGCGCCGGCGAGAATCCCGATCGGCGAAGAGATCGAGGATATGGGCGCGCGCCTCCTCGGCACGGCGCCGCCGGCCGAGGGGACGCGGTTTGCGGTGATCGATTTTCCACCCGGCAATCGCCCGCACATGCACCGCACCGAAACCGTCGACTACGTGATCGTGATCGAAGGCGAGATCGAGATGGACATGGACGCGTCCACGGTCAAGCTCAAGCAGGGCGACATCATGATCCAGCGCGGCACCAACCACGCCTGGGCCAACCGCAGCGACACGCGCGCGCGCGTTGCCTTCGTCCTGGTCGATGCCGAGCCGCTGGGAATCGGCAATCCGGTGGTCGGCGCTGCTAGCGCGCGCTGAACGCTACCGCCCGCACCCAAGGAAACCGTCGATGTTGACGTTCGCGCGAAAAGCGCGTGGGGTCGCCGGAAAGGCATATTGCGCCGACCCTGGAATCTTGATGCACTCATCACATGGCTGATCGGCTCAATGGCATTCACGCACTCATCACTGGCGCCGCGAGCGGCATCGGCGCGGCCTGCGCACGCCGCATGGCCCATGACGGCGCGCAATTGCTGCTGGCGGATATCAACGGCCAAGGCACAAAGGCCCTCGCCGATGAGCTCGGGCACGCTTCGGTCCAGGCGGACGTCACCCGCGCGGCGGACATCGAGCGCATGTTCGATGCCGCGTACCAGCGCTGGGGCCGCCTCGACGTGCTGTTCAACAATGCCGGCATCGCCGAAGTGCGGCCGCTGCTCGAGCTCAGCGAAGCCGACTGGGACGGGATGCTGGCGGTCAACCTGCGGGCCGTCTTCTTCGTGCTGCAGGCCGCCGCCAAACGCATGCGTGGGCAACCGCCGATTGCCGGGTCCGAATTGCGCGGCAAGCTGATCCAGACCGCTTCGATTGCCGCCTACCGAGGCGGACTCTTCAACATGCCCCACTACGCGGCGAGCAAGGCCGGCGTGGTCAGCATCACGCGCACCGCGGCGCAAGCGCTGGCGGCCGATCGGATCACGTCCAATTGCGTCTGCCCCGGCGCAGTCGACACGCCGATGTGGCGCAAGATCGACGCCGAGTGGAGCAAACGCGAGGGCTGGCAAATCGGCGAAGCCTGGAAGCGGCGAACCTCGGTCATCCCGCTCGGCCGGCCGGAAACCGCGCAAGACGTGGCCGGCGTTGTCAGCTTCCTCGCCAGCCGCGACTCCGACTACATGACCGGCCAGGCGGTCAACGTCGACGGCGGCCTGGTGATGGGCAACTGACAGCGACCCCGAGCCGCTCTGCCGCAAACATCGGTTCAGCGGATTTATCACCGATCCGTGGGAGTTGGTTGATCCGGGCCGGTGTAGCGCAAAATCCAAAGCCCCCACTGTTTGTCGGTTACGTAGATGTAGCCGCGCGTATCGACGAGCACGTCTTCCGACTGGGTCACGAGGTCGCGCGGCAGCGGACCGGCACGCTCGCTCGGTTGCGGCGGAATGAACCATCCGCTCTCCACCGGCAGCACCGGATCCTTAATATCGAAGATGCGCAGCCCGGCGTTGAAATAGGTGAGGTAGATCAGATTGCCCGGCTTCTCGACATCGGGAAGATGGATCTCCTGATTGACGTTGTGCGGGCCGAACCGGCCGCCCTTCTCACAGAAGTTCTTGTATGCGGCCCCCTTCGGCGGCAGCGGCAGCGGAAACAGCGAGATCAGGCGCGGCCGCGCCGGATTCCGGTTGTCGATCAGCCCGGCAAAATTGAGCGCCTCGTTGCAGCGCTCGGCGATGGCCTCGGAGTTCACATAGAGCAAGTTGCGATCCCACAGCGGCAGAACAGAATGCAGCGACGGTGCGCCGGCCGTGTTGAACGGGGGGCTGAAGGTAAGCTTGCCAATGAGCTTCGGGTTAGCTGCGTCGCTGATATCGAGGTTCACCACAGCGGGGGAGTAGGCCATCGATGCCATTTTTCCGTCTGGACTGATGTTCGCCGGCCCGTGAAACCCCTCCGGTCCTTCCGGCTTGGGCTCGCCCGACTTCTGTCCCGGCATCCACCAGCGGCCCGCCTCCTTCGGATGCTCCGGATTGCTGATGTCGAGAATCACGAGGATGTTCGAGCCGAAGCCGGGCGCCGCCGCGGACAAATACGCGTACTTGCCGCCTGGATATGAATTGCGGTGCGTCCCGCTCGCTCCCGTTTTCCAATGCGCGAGCTGCCGGGGATTGGTCGGATCGCTGATGTCCCAGATCAGCACGCCTTCTTCGTTCGGCTTGTTCGGATCGGCGCCCCAGGCCAGCGACGACTTCTCCAGCGCCGTGACCATGATGTTGTCGTGAAGCGTCATCTGAATGGTCCAGGTGTTTCCGGGACCTGGAATGGTTTTTAGGAATTTCGGCTCCTTTGGATCGGTAACATCCACGATGCTCCAGCCGTAATGCCAGAGGTGCCCCATGTAGAGGTACCAACGGCCGTTCACCTTTTTGATCGCCATCTTGAACGCGCCTTTGCGGTTCTCGAGGCCGCTATAGCCGATGGGCTCCATATTGCTTGCTTCCCATCCCGGCGGGACGGAATCGGCATGGCTGCGCGTCGGCAAGCCCGCTGCCGCGATGGCAACGGCCGTTATGGCGGCGCATCGGAAATATTTCATTGGGCGCATTGGATCTCCCTTAGATTAAGTAGTAGCTCGAATTTGAGCGAACGAATCCGGGATACGGTCGCCGATGCTGGCGCGGCGACGGTTGCAGACGTAATCCCGGATGTCGCTTCGCTCCATCCGGGCTACGAAATGTCGGGCTTCCTTACTGCCCGATCGGCGGAATGCGCGCGGGCAGCCGCGCGATGCTGTGGCGCGTCACCTGGCCGGCCCATTGCGAGTCGACCGACTGAGTGATGCCGATCGAGCGCAAATCCAGTTCCAGGTTGGTCACCAACAGCGATGCGCCGTCCTTGCTGAAGGCGGGGCTTGCCGGAAACAGCAGTCCCTGCGTCACTCCATTCACGACGCCATTGAAGTCGCCGAGCTTGGCGATCGCCTTGCCGGTCGGATCGACCACTACGATCTCGTCGGCCTGATTGGCGGCGACCCAGATATTGTCGTTGGCATCGAGCACGATTCCATCGGCGCCGTTGATGCTGTTGGTGAACACCGAGGCGGCGCCGGCGGTCAGCGTACCGCCGACATTGCTCACCGCGATCTGCACCAGCGTGTCGTTGCCGGTATTGGCGACAAACATGATGCTGCGCGCCCTGTTGAAGGCAATCCCATTGGCGCCGAACGGTGGCGTCCCGGTCGTGGTCAACAGCGGATCCTGCTTCCAAACGGTTCCGGCGCCGCCGTGCGGACCGGTCGTCCAGATGATGCCCTGGAATGAATCCGACACATAGACATTGCCGGCCGCATCGAAGGTGAGCGCGTTGAGGCCCGAACTTCCCGTCACGGTCATGAACACGGACGAGTTACCATTGTGCGGATTGACATTGAGCACCTTGCCGGCGCCGAAATCGATCACCAGGAGCTGATGGGTCACTGGATTAAAACCGAGCCCGAGCATCGCTTGCGAGGAGCCCGCGATGGTCACGCTGCGGATGAGCGTGCCGTCATCCTTGAACACGAACAGTTTGGACGGCGCCGAACCGGTCGGATTTCGACCTTCGGCGCGCCTTGCGGCAGAACGGCAAAGGGTTGCACGCTACCGCGGTCCCACGCGCGTGCCGGTGGTGCCGTCCACGCCGTGACGACAAGGCCTGCGCCCGCCAGCGCAACCGAAATCAACCGCTGAGTGAAACTCTGCATCGCATTGCCCCGTTGATCGGTACGGCAGTAGCGATGGGAGCACCCGGCACGTGCCGTACGCTTTAGCGCCGCATCATTTTTCGAAGGTGAAAAGGCTAGACCTTCTCGGTCGCCGTGAACAAGCAAATTTTCAAACGGAGAATCACATTTCGATTTCGTTCAATGCAAACACGCCGTGTAGCCCGGATGGAGCGAAGCGAAATCCGGGGCACGCTTCGCGCATTAGCGATGCATGTCGCTCCGGACATACCCCCTACTTGCGGAGGCGGCGGAATCCCGGATGTCGCTTCGCTCCATCCGGGCTACGCGGCCGTGACCACGCAGGCCGGACGGCTTGACGACCTTCCGGCCGGGTCAGTATCCAGAGCGTCCCGGCGCGACGCTCACAGGGGAACATTGGTGTCAGATATCGGCGTCCCGTGGTGGAAGCGGCAGGCCCGCACGTTCGCGGCCATGGCGCTTACTTTGGCGGCGTTCGCTGTGGCTTACCTCGTCGAGCACCCGGTTGCCGCCAACGTCGACGATCTCGCCTGGCAATTCGCGTTCTCGCACCGGCCGCTACCCGAGGTGCCGGGACCCGTGATCCGGCAGATTCGCATCACGCATCCTGATTACCGTCACATCGCGCTGTTCTGGTCGCAGCTCGGCGCCGCGGCGGCCCTCAACGATCTCGACGGCGATGGTCTCGCCAACGACGTCTGCTATGTCGACACGCGTACCGACCAGGTGATCATCGCGCCGGTTCCCGGCACCGGCGACCGCTACAAGCCGTTTGCGCTCGACTTCAATGCGGGGGCAGCAAAGCTGTTCGACCGCGCAACCATGGCGCCGCTCGGATGCCTGCCCGGCGATCTGGACGAGGACGGCCGCATCGATCTCGTCGTGTATTTCGCGGGCCGCACGCCGGTTCTGCTGTTGTCGCGGCCTGCCGAGGGCGGCGATAGCCAGCTCAACGCGAAAAACTTCGTTCCGGTCGACATCATGCCCGGCGGCGCGCTGTTCGTGACTGCCTCGGCGACGTTGGCGGATCTCGACGGCGACGGCCATCTCGACCTCGTCATCGTCAACTATAACGCCGACGGCTCGGCGATCTTCGATCCCAACGCGACGACACCGGTTGCCATGCCGGATTCCTTGTCGCGGGCCTTCAACGGCGGCGGGATTCACATTTACCGCTGCCTCCCCCAGGAGAAGAACGGCTCGCGCACGGCCGGTTGCAGCGAGGTCGCCGATGCACTGCCGAGCGATTTGCCCAAGGGCTGGGGGCTCGCGGTCGCAGCAAGCGACATCGACAGCGATCTGCTGCCGGAGCTCTATGTGGCCAACGATTTCGGGCCTGATCGATTGCTATGGAATCGATCCACTCCGGGCCGCATGCGATTTGAAGTGGTGGCGGGCGAGCGGTCGCTCAACAAGGCGTCGTCCAAAGTGATCGGACGCGACTCATTCAAAGGCATGGGCGTCGATTTTGCCGATCTCAATGGCGACGGCATTCCTGACATATTTGTCAGCAACATCACCTCCAAGCTCGGTTTCCAGGAGGGGCAGCTCGTATTTCTGAGCACCGGAGCGTCCGCCGAAAAGCTTGCCAAAGGCGTGGCGCCGTATGTGGAAGCGGGCGAGTCGCTGGGGCTTGCCAGGAGCGGCTGGGCCTGGGACGTGAAGCTCGACGATTTCAACAACGATGGGGTGCTGGAGGTGGTTCAGGCGCTCGGCTACCTCAAGGGCCGCACCAGCCGCTGGCCCGAGATGCAGGAAGCCGGGTTCATGAACGACGGCCTCGTGGCTTCGCCCTATTACTGGCCTTCGCTGCTGCTCGGCGACGACATCGCCGGACGCGAGCGCAATGTGTTCGCTGTGCGCGCCGGCACCCGCTACGTCAATATCGGCCCGAAGATCGGCTTCGGAGAAGACAATCCGAGCCGCGGCATCGCGATCGCCGATGTCGACGGTGACGGAAAATTGGACATGGTGGTCGCCACCATGTGGGGGCCGGCGACGTATTATCATAATGAATGCCGGGAATGCGGGAATTTTCTCGGACTGCATCTGCGCCTGCCGGTGGCAAAGAACGCGCCTTTCAGCACGGTCGTGCAATCGGGCCATCCAAGCAAAGACTTGCCGGCGCGGCCCGCGATCGGCGCAGCCGTCACCGTGACGCGCGCTGATGGCTCTGTGCTGGCCCGCCAGGTCGACGGCGGCAACGGCCATTCAGGGAAGCGCAGCCCCGATTTGCATTTCGGCTTGGGCAAGGACACTGGTCTCGTGCGCGTCGAAATCAAATGGAGAGACGTGAACGGCCATCCGCGCCACGAAACCTATCAGCTCGCTCCGGGCTGGCACACCGTAGTGTTGGGTTCCGATGGCTGAAACAGTCACAGTTAGCCGCGCGGCGGCGCAACGAGGCGTCATGGCCCCCGAAGAAGCACGTCTCGGTGCGTTGAAGCGGTTCGCGGTCGCGATCACGGTCCTGAATCTGCTCGGGCACACGGTGCTCGGCTTCGAAGTCTCGGTCGTCCAGCTCTTGGCCTGCGCCGCGACCGGATACGTGGTGGAGACGATCCTCGAAGCAATCGGCGCGTGGAGCGAGAACAGGCCGCCACGATTTGTTGGCGGCGGCTTCCGCGGCCTCGTCAAATTCCTGCTGCCCGCCCACATCACCGCATTGGCGACGTCGATGATGCTTTTCTCCGGGGATGCGGTGCTGCCCTTGATCTTCGGCGTGACTATCGGCGTCGCGTCAAAATCGATCTTCACCGTGAAGGTAGCGGGCAAGCGCCGTCACTTCTTGAATCCCTCCAACACCGGCATCATTGCAACGATCCTGGTGTTTCCCAGCGTCTTATCGATTCCCTACCACTTCAGCGAAGACCTCTACGGATACTGGGACTGGGCGTTGCCGGCGCTGATCCTGTGCACCGGCACCTTCCTCAATGCGCGCTTCACCAAGAAAATCCCGCTGATCCTCGCCTGGCTGGGAAGCTTCGTCCTGCAGGCGGTGATCCGGCATTACCTGTTGGGCACCTGGCTTCCCGGCAGCCTCGCGACGATGACCGGCATCGTCTTTCTGCTGTTCACCTTCTACATGATCACCGACCCGCAAACCTCACCGTCGAGCGTGCGCGGCCAGATCATGTTCGGTTTCGCGATCGGCGCCGTGTACGGCGTGCTGATGGCCTTCCATGTCGTGCTGACGATCTTCGGCGCATTGTTCCTCGTGTGTCTCAGCCGCGGCGTCATCCTGTACGTTTGCGAGCTTGCGCCGGTGCGCAAGATGCAGGAGCGGCTGGGGGCCGTTTGGTTCGGCCGCGCAGCTCCGGTGAGCGTGCCCGCCATACCTGCTGACTGATCCCTTCGGATTCGATATCCTGCATCCGATCCTGGGCTGGTTGGCGATCCATGAGCTTTGATAGACTGAAACGGCGCGCGTTCATCGCGCGCATATCCGATACGCTGCAGGAGCGTCGGATGGTGCGAGCGGCCTGGCCGCTGCTCGTCGCCCTGTCCGCGATTCTTGTCACCTCCGGCGCGCTGCTTGCGGTCGACGCGTTTCTCGACGCCAAGCCTCTGATATTTGTCTATCTGTTGCCGACGGTGGTGATGGCGATGCATTACGGCAGCACGGTTGCCGTCGTGACCTCGTTCGCCAGCGGCCTGGCGGCCGCGTATTTCTTCTTTCCCCCGAAGTTCAGCTTTTATATTGCCGATCCGCTCAACGTGGCGGAGCTGGGATTCTTTCTGCTGCTCGCGGTGATCGCCAGCAAGGCGGTGGCGGTCGTCACTGAAGACGGCCGCGCGGTAAAGCGTCGTACCGCGGATTGAGCGCGCCCCTAAGGACGCGCCAGGCCGTAATCCGGGCGGTTTACTGTTACTTGTGTGCGACCCTTAAGCGCAATTCAGAGATCGCCGTAAGGATTCCGATTTTCATCCGTCTTGACTGGCATCAAAGCCGGAGCAACACCCATCGCTCGGAGCGATGCAATCATCGCAACGTACAGGACGATCCACATGGCAAGCCCCCATTCGTGCAATCATGCAGATGTGAGAATGGTTGATGGCAACGTCGATAGAATTGCGGCGCACCGCTTGATACCCATCGAAATTGTTCGAGTGTGACTTTTCGGTACCAGGAGTCGTCACCCCCATTTGAAAGGACAAGCATGTCTCACGTTGGAAGCTGCTTTTGCGGTGCGGTTAAGCTCGAGGTCACCGGCTCGCCCGTGGCGATGGGCTATTGCCACTGCCGGTCCTGCCGCTCGTGGTCCGGCGGACCGGTCAACGCGTTCACGCTCTGGAAGCCCGAGGCGGTGCGGGTCACCGCGGGCGCCGAGCACCTCGCCACGTTCCAGAAGACCAAGCTGAGCCAGCGTCAATACTGCGCGAAATGCGGCGGGCACCTGATGACCAATCATCCGCCGCTCGGTCTCATCGACGTGTTCGCCGCGACCGTCCCGACCCTCGCGTTTACCCCCGGCGTTCACGTGAACTACGCCGAGACAGTGCTGCCGATGCGCGACGGCTTGCCCAAGCTGAAGGATTTTCCTGCCGAATTTGGCGGCTCTGGCGAGACCATTGCAGAGTGACGCGGGGCGCCGAATGGCGCCCGACCAACTGTCTTCTTTAGTTGTGGATACTGCGTGTGCCCGCGCTGAAGACCGGCATGGGCCACGCATTCTGATATAGTGCGCCGCTATCGCGACGCAGCTGCGCGCGAACTCAGCTGGGGGAAACGACCATGTCGGGTGAATCGCTTCTTGTCATTCTCGTGGTAGGGCTGATTGCCGGATGGCTGGCCGGACACATTGTCAAAGGCACCGGCTACGGCCTCGTCGCCGATCTCTGCATCGGTATCATCGGCGCGCTGATCGGCAACTGGTTATTGCCGCGGCTTGGACTTCATCTCGGCGTCGGGTGGATTTCGGCGATCATCACGGCGACGATCGGTGCTGTGATTTTGCTGGTCATTCTGCGCCTGATCTACCGCGGCGGCCGCTGGTAGCTTGTAGCCCGGGTTGAGCGAAGCGAAACCCGGGGCGGACTTCGCCTTGGTTGCGTCCTCCGACCCCGGATGTCGCCATAGCGCGTCGAAGACGCGCGTAAACGCGCTTTAGGCTCCATCCGGGCTACAGGCCACCTACATCGCGCGGCGCGGCGCGGTCTGCAAAAATTCATAGAGCCGCTGTTTCCAGAGCTTCGCCATGCCGGTGGTGCCGTGGCCGCGCGTGTCTTCGCTCGCCGGTATCAGGTAGAGCCGGCCGTTCTTCACGCGCTTGAGCGCGCGTTCCGTGATGCCGGTTTCCGGCGGGTTGCGCTCGTCGTCGGCAGAGTTGATCGCCAGAAGCGCGGCGGCAATGCGCTCGAGGCTGCCGGACGGATCATAATCGCGAGAGGCGTCGTATTGGTAAATGACGTCATTGGCATCGGTCGCGAGCGGCTCCGCCAAGCGCTCGTCCACGAACCGGTCGGCCGCCTCGCGCGTGGGCGCCCGCTTCTGATAGCCAAGCGTACCGCCGCTGGTCGCGATGCTGAAGAACATCCGGGCGAGGCGCAGTGAGCGCGGCTGCGTGGTATAGTTGCCGTCGTTCCATTCCGGGTCGCTGCGGATCATTTCGATCATCATGCGCCGCAGCATCCAGTTGCGGCTCGCCATCGGCGTCGGCTGCGAGGCCATCGGCACCAGCGCGTCCATGAACTCGGGGTACTTCTCGCCCCATTGCCAGGTGTGCATGCCGCCCATGGAATTGCCGAGCACGAGGCGCAGGTGGCGCAGGCCGAGTCCTTCCGTTACCAGCCGATATTGGGCTTCCACCATGTCGTCGTAATTGTATCTGGGAAACTTGCTGCGCAGCCCATCCGACGGCTTGCCTGATTTGCCGGCCCCGATCGCATCCGGCAGGATGATGAAGTATTTGCTCGCGTCGAGCGGCTGGCCCGCGCCGAACAATTCGCCGCCCAACGCGGGCGTCAAAAAGTTCGCTCCGGAGCCGCCGGTGCCGTGCAGCAGCAACACCGGCTCGCCCGCGGGATCGCCCAAGGTCCGGTAATGCAGGCGCAGCTGCGGCATGACCTCGCCGGTGTGAAAGCGGAAGTCGCGCGCGATCCAGTCGCCCTCCTTCGCGGCAGGATAATCCGCCGCGCAAGCGAGCGCGGAGGTGAGGACGAGAGCAACGCTTACCGTAATAGAAATGCGGATCGGTTTCATTGTCGGCTCCACAGACTTCATTCTCTGAGGCTAGCAGATGCGACGATTGGTGGCGTAGAAATTTTGTAGCATCTGTCGCGGCAGGCCCGGCGGCGAGCGGACTATTCTTCGTGTTCGCAGCGGCGGTAGGACGACATTCCCGCTGACTGATGCCTGTCAATTCGGTATCCTGCCTCGTGCTCCCGGCGCGTAAGGGACCGGATGCCAATCGATCCGCTGAAACGGCGCGACTTCATCACGCTCATGGGCGGTGCCGTGCTCGCCCCGTGGCCAGTCGCGGCGCGTGCGCAGCAGCGGGCGCTGCCCGTGGTCGGATTCCTCAGCAGCTTTCCGGCGGAGAGCTTTAGCCCGGAGATCCAGCCCTATGTCGCGGCGTTCCGCCGCGGGTTGAGCGAGGCCGCCTACAGCGACGGCCAAAACGTGACGATCGAATACCGATGGGCGGAGAACCAGCCCAATCGACTACCGGTGCTGGCCGCTGAACTCGTGCGCCGCAAGGTTGCCGTGCTGGTCGCGACCGGAGGAACCGCTTCCTCGCTCGCTGCCAAGGCGGCGACCAGCACGATCCCAATCGTGTTCACGGCCGGCAGCGATCCGGTCAAAATCGGCCTGGTAGACAGCCTCAATCGTCCCGGCGGCAACGTGACGGGCGTGACCATGCTCGTCAATGTGCTGGCGGCCAAGCGGCTGGAGTTGATCAACGAGGTAGTGCCGAGAGCAAACGCGATCGGGTTTCTGGTTAATCCAGTCAATCCGAACGCGGCTTCCGAGACGAGCGACATGGAAGCCGGCGCGCGCATGCTTGGAAAGCGCGTGTTGGTGTTGCGCGCCAGCTCCGAGCGGGAGATCGACGTGGCCTTCGCTACGCTCGCGCAGCAAAAGGTCGAAGCGCTCACGACAGTGGGCGATCCGTTGTTTGACAGTCGACGTGCTCAGCTCGTGGCGCTGGCAGCGCAGCACGCCGTGCCAACGCTCTATTTTTCCCGCGACTGTGTCGTGCTCGGCGGGCTGATGAGCTACGGCAGCAGCATCGCCGATGCCTACCGGCAGGCCGGCATTTACGCCGGCCGGATTCTCAAAGGCGAGAAGCCCACCGACCTGCCGGTCCAGCAGGCAGTGAAAGTGGAGCTGGTGCTCAATCTCAAGACCGCCAAGACCCTGGGCATTACCTTTCCTCTCGCGCTGCTCGGCCGCGCCGACGAGGTGATCGAGTGAACCGACGCGCCCACAGTCCGTCATGCCCGGGCTTGTCCCGGGCATCCACGCCTTTCTTCCTCGCGGCTGCAAAGACGTGGATGGCCGGGTCAAGCCCGGCCATGACGGGGAGGGTGTTCAGACTGGTCAGGCCGGAACGATTGCTGGGACGAGAATGGACCGCCGCGCGTTCATGTCGCTGCTCGGCACTGCCGCTTGCGCGTTGCCGCTCGCCGCGCGCGCGCAGCAGCCGGGCATCCCGGCGATCGGCTTCCTCAACAGCGGGTCGGCCGCGGAATGGGCCCATCTCGTCGCCGCCTTCAAAGAAGGACTGAACGAGCTCGGCTATGCCGAAGGCAAGAACGTGGCCATCGAATACCGGTGGACACAGGGGGAAAACGGGCGGCTGCCTGCCTTGGCGGCCGATCTGGTTCGCCATCAGGTGGTGGTCATCGTCGCGTTTGGACCGCCGGCGGCACTCGCCGCCAAGGCGGCGACGACAACCATTCCGATCGTATTCATTGCGGGCACTGATCCGATCGACCTTGGCCTGGTCACCAGCTTCCGCCGCCCGACCGGCAATGTGACCGGACTTAATGTCTTCGCCGAGGTGCTTACCCCGAAGCGACAGGAGCTGCTGCACGACCTGGTGCCCACCGCCCCCCTCGTCGCCATGCTGATGAATCCGAGCGCCGCCCAGACCCCCTCCGAGTTGCGTGACGTGCAGGCAGCCGCTGACAAGCTCGGACAGCAGGTGCGGATCTTCAACGTGAGCACCGATCGTGACATCGATGCGGCCTTCGCCACGATCGTTGATCAGCGGATCGGCGGGCTGCTCGTGCAAACCGACCAATTCTTCACCGTCCGGCGCGATCAACTCGTGTTGCTGACCACACGCCATGGGATTCCGACGGTCTTTGGATGGCGAGAATTCGCCGTCGCCGGCGGCCTGATCAGCTATGGGACCAGCCTGCGCGCCGCCTATCGTCAGGTCGCCCTGTATGCCGCGCGAATTCTCAAGGGCGAAAAACCCGCAGATCTTCCGGTGCAGCAGGCGACCGCATTCGAGACCGTGGTCAATCTCAAAGCCGCCCGGGCGCTCGGCGTGACAATTCCGACGGGGATTCTGCTGCGCGCGGACGAGGTGATCGAATAGGTACAAACATCCTCATACCGGCACCAGAAAAAGGGAGGAATGCCATGAGAAGTCTTGCCATCCTTACCGCCTTGGGTGTGTGCGCGTTCGCGACGCAGGCCGCCGCGCAAAGCTGGCGGCCGCCGGCGCCGAGCGAGCGCTGCCCATCGAAATGGGGCGCCGCCGACGAGCGCGGCTCCGGCAATCACATGAAGCCCGCCAACGTGCTGCGCGCGGCAAAGCTGATCAAGACCGGCGAGGCCTTCGAGCTGGCTCATGTGCTCGGCCGCGATATGCCGCTCAATCCTGGCCGCCAGTACGACGTGCACACCAAGCGCAGCACCGGTCCGTTCGGCACGAACCAGCGCTACAGCAACGAAGAGCTGATCGTTTCCGAGATCGGCCAAGTCGGCACGCCAGTTCGACGGCTTCACCCATCAGGCGATCGACCGCCTGCTCTACAACTGCGTCAAGATGGACGAGGTGGCGAGCCGCAACGGCTTCACCAAGTTGGGCATGGAGAAGGTCGGTACGTTGATGACGCGCGGCGTGCTGATCGACATCGCCGGCCTCAAGGGCGTGGACGTTCTCCCGATCGATTACGAGATCACCGTCGCCGACTTGCAGCAGGCGCTGCAGAAGCAGGGCGTCCGGATCGAGCCCGGCGACGCCGTGCTTATCTACACCGGCTGGAGCAAACACTGGGGCGTCGACAACAAGCTCTACACGAGCGGCTGTCCCGGGATCGGCGTGGCCGCGGCCGAGTGGCTGATCAAGCAGGACCCGATGCTGCTCGGCGCCGACAACTGGCCGGTCGAGATCGCCCCCAATCCGGACAAGAGCATCAATCTGCCCGTGCACAACATCGCGCTTACGGTGAACGGCGTTCACCTGCTCGAGAACCTGGTTCTCGAGCCGCTGGCCAGGGCCCGTGCCTACGAGTTCGCGTTCATCATGCAGCCGTTGAAGCTGCAAGGCGCGACCGGTTCGACCGTGGCGCCGACCGCGATTCGCTGAACGTACGAAGTGAGCCGCGACGCCCGAGTCGCTCTGCCGACCGAAGGCGCGGCAACGCGACCCCTTGTTGGCCGAATGCGGTCGCATACCTTCTAACGGCGCCTTTGCGGGCCCGCGTGCGCAACCCGATGGAGAACAAAATGAAAAGGTCCTGGCGCTGTTCTTTGCCGGCTTGCGTGCTGGCGCTGGTGGCCGTCACGGCGGCGCATGGACAGGGCGGAAACTACCCCAGCAAGCCGGTGCAGATTCTCACGGATTCCTCGGCCGGCAGCACGCCGGACGTGGCGCTGCGGTTTGTCGCGGATCGGCTCACCCAGCTCTGGGGCCAGCAGGTGCTGGTCAACAATCGCCCCGGCGCCGGCGGCAGCCTTGCCGCGCGCGCGGCGGCGGACGCCGCTCCTGACGGATACACGCTCTACCAGCCCGTGCTGTCGACGTTCGTGTCGCTGCATCCGGCTGCGCCTAACGTTCCCATCCATGTGCCGCAGGATTTTTTGCCGATCGGGTTCGTCGCGGAGAACCCGATGTTCTTTGCGGTTTCGCCAAAGCTCGGCATCGCCAGCCTGGCGGAGCTGATCGCGCGCGCCAAAGCGCGTCCCGGCGAAATCTCCTACGCCACGACCGGCGTGGGACGCTTGACCCATCTCACCGGGGAATTGCTGCAACGGGAAGCCGGCATCAAGCTATTGCTGGTGCCCTATACCGGCGGGCCGTCCCATGCCATCAGCGATGTCACGACCGGACGAGTCGGCATGATCATCGAAGGCTATTCCGGGATAGCGGCCGCGGCGCGGTCGGGCGCGGTCAAGTTGATCGCCGTGGCAACTGCCAAGCGCCTGGCGGATTTTCCCGACGTTCCCACCATTGCGGAAACGATTCCCAGCTTCCAGGCGACCGGCTGGGCCATCCTGGCAGCCCCGCTCGGCACGCCCGACGCGATCATCCGCACCGTGAGCGAAGACCTGCGCAAGGTCAGCGAGGAGCCGGACTTGCAAAAGAAGCTCGCGACGCTCGGCAGCTACACCAACCCGATGTCGGCCGCCGAGGCGACCGCCTTCGTTCACAAGCAACAGCAGACCTGGCAACCCATTCTCGACGAGATCGAGAAGACGCAGCGCTGAAGCGAAATTGCTGCGAGTTGACATCAGCGCGATCCGCAAACTCGGTATTACCCTCCCCCTTGTGGGGAGGGTCGGCGCGAAGCGCCGGGGTGGGGGTGGTTGTTGCTTGGATCAAGCGCGTCGACCAACGCCGAGCCCCACCCCCATCCCTCCCACAAGGGGGAGGGGAGCGCACCGAGCATGTGGCGATCGCATGAGTAAACAATGACGACGTTCGCATACATCCTTCTCGCCGTAATCGCGTTCGTTGCTCTCATCGTGATCATAGCGAGGCGTTGGTCGGTGCCGTGCCAGGTCTGGTTGCGCTGGCTGGTCGAGCTCGACAATCCGTTCAGCAAAACCAATCGCGCCGCAACCATCGTCGAGCGTTTGCACCTGCAGCCGGGCATGGCTGTGTTGGATGTCGGCTGTGGTCCCGGCCGGCTTGCTGTCCCGATCGCGCAGCAAGTTGGCCAACACGGCTATGTCGTGGCAATGGATATCCAGCCCGGCATGCTCCGGCGTGCCGAGGAAAAAGCGCGCGCGGCAAACCTGACGAATATTCGATTTCTTGAGGCTGGAGCGGGAGACGGCAAACTCGACCGCGATCAGTTCGACCGCGCCTTGCTCGTGACGGTCCTGGGCGAGATCCCGAAACCGCAAGCGGCGCTACGAGAGATTTTCGATGCCTTGAGGCCCGGGGGCGTATTGTCCGTAACAGAAATCATTTTTGATCCGCACTTCCAGACGCGAAACACCGTCCGACGCCTGGCCGAGGCGGTGGGATTCCGGGAGCGAGCCTTTCATGGGAACCGGGTTGCATTTACCCTGAATTTTGCGAAACCCGACGCGGCAGTACTCAACAGCGGAGCGTGAGGCATGAAGGTTGCGGTCATGGCGGCAGGCGCGGTCGGCGCCTATTACGGCGCGCGGCTCGCGGCGGCTGGCCATGACGTGGCGTTCGTCGCTCGCGGCGCGCATCGCGACGCCATTCGCCGCGACGGCCTGAAAATCGAGAGCACGCTGGGCGACCTGCATCTCAAAGATGTGAACGTCACCGACGATCCGAGAGCGGTTGGGCCGGTGGACCTCGTGCTGTTTGCGGTCAAACTGTGGGACACCGAGACCGCAGGCGAGCAGGCGCGGCCGCTGGTCGGCAGCAATACCCGCGTGATCACCCTGCAGAACGGCGTAGACAGTGTTGAACGATTAGCCCCGATCCTCGGTGATGCCGCCACGATCGGCGGCGCCACCTACGTCGTCACCACGATCGCGCGTCCCGGTGTGATCCACCACACTGGCACCTATGCCAGGGTGCGCTGCGGTCGCCTCGACCGGCGTCCCGATGCCGTGCTCGCCCGTTATGTCGAGCACATGAAGGCCGCGAACATCGACATCACGCTCGCGGACGACATGCTGCTCGACATCTGGAAAAAGTTTGTGCTGCTCTCCGGCACCTCGGGGATCACGGCAAGCGCGCGCCAGCCGCTCGGGGTGATCCGCGACGACCCGGACATGCGCGCGTTCTTCTTTCAGCTGATGCACGAGAGCATCGCGGTCGGCCGCGCGGCCGGTGTCGACTTCCCGGCCGATTATCCGGACGAACTCGAGCGCCTAGTGGCGGGATTTCCGCCGACCATGAAGGCCTCCATGGCGAACGATCTCGAAGCCGGCAATCGGCTGGAGCTCGATTGGCTCGCCGGCAGGGTAGTCGCGCTCGGACGCAAGCACGGCGTGGCGACGCCGGGACACGCAGCGGTCTACGCGATTCTCAAGCCTTATCGGATGGGCCGCCCGCGCTGACGCACACGGCGGTCCATGAATGGCCCCCGTCATTGCCGGGCTTGACCCGGCAATCCATCCTTTTCGTAAAGAGATGGATGCGCGGGTCAAGCCCGCGCATGACGAATTGGGTGCCTAGGCTTTCATCCCGAACAGGCGCGCGGCGTTGCCGCCGAGGATCGCGATCTTGTCATCGTCGCTCAACGCGTCGGTGGCGAAGACGTGGTCAACCGGGTGCTCCTCCCATGGGAACGGGTGGTCGCTGCCGAGCATGATCTGGCTCGTGCCGACCTGCGCGGCGAGGTGGCGCAGCGCTTCGGGGGTGAACACAAGCGCATCGAAATAGAGTTGCTTGAGGTATTCGGTCGGCTTCTTCTTCAGACTGATTTCTGCATTGCAGTTCGCCGGCGAGACGAAGCAGGCGTGGTCGGAGCGCGGCGCGTATGAGGGGAAATAGCCGCCGCCGTGGGCGGCGAGGATTTTCAGCCCGGGGAAGCGGTCGAGCGTGCCCTCGAAGATCAGGTGCTGGAGCGCGATCGTGGTGTCGAGCGGGTTGCCGATGGTGTTGGCGAGCCACCCGTTGCCCTGGAACCGCTTGGCCAGCTCCGGCGTGCTTTGCGGGTGAATGAACAGCACGGCGCCAAGCTCCTCCGCCTTCGCCCAAACCGGATGAAATTTTGCATCGGAAAAATCCGTGCCAACGACGTTGCCGCCGATCGCGGCACCGCGCAGGCCGAGCCTCTTCACGGCGTGCTCGAGCTGCTCGACCGCAAGATCGGGAAATTGCAGGGCGAGCGAGGCGAAGGCCGCGAACCGTTCCGGCTGCGCGGCGCACAGCTCGGCCAGCTTCTCGTTCTGCAGCTTGACGATCTGCGCGGCGCTGTCGCGGTCCTTGCGATACCAGAACGGATTAATCGACAGCACCTCCATGTCGATGGCCATGGCGTCCATCTCTTTGAGCCGCTGCTCGATGGCGATGTGCTGGCGCTCGGCGCCTTGGACACGCGAGGGAGCGGGCATGTCGCTCCCCATCAATGCGACCGCCTCGTCGAACAGGCAGTGCGCGTGCACGTCGATGGTCTTGACGCGCTTGCCGTTGACCGTGACCGGCAGGCGGCGTCCGCCGCTTTGCTGCGCGCCCGCCATATCGAGCATCGTGCAACCGCAGAACGCAAGGCCGGCGGCAACCCCGACGTCTCTGACAAAATTCCTGCGCGTGGTCATCGCGGTCTTCTCCCCAGTGGCATAAACGCGCTGCACGTTCGGACGTTCGCGCCGCAAGCGCAACCCTCAATAGGACCGCTGACTGATCCTCGCCGATTCGATATTCCGCCCTGTGCTCCGCGCGCGTCGACGTCCTTCACTTATGCGCCATTTATAAGATTGGCTACTGCTCTCTCTGGAATTCATACGCATTCGAAAGCACATCCTGACCATCGGAAGTAGCCACGGGAGAGGTCATGATGGGCGTCATTACAAGCAATACTGTCGCTCACCCGGCAAGGGCTCAAATGACACCTCGCTTTCGCCGAGAACCCGCGCGCCTATTGTCCGAGCGCAAGACTACCAATAGCAACCCCTATTCGCCGATTCTGTGTTTTGCGTTGCTCTTGGCTGTCGGGGTGATCGTCAAGATCGGCCCATCAATCCACGCGTATCTGTCTTTGCATTAAGTGCTCGGGATCCAGCATTCAGATCGGCCGAGTAGGGCTTAAATCTCCACCTGACTGCCGAGCTCAATTACTCGGTTCGGTGGAATATGAAAAAATTCCGTCGCCGCCAATGCGTTGCGATGCATGGCCTCGAATAGCTTGCAGCGGATCGCGCCCATCCGCGACTTTCGCTCCGGCAGGATAGTCACTCTGCCCACAAAAAACGACGTCTCCATCATGTCGAAGCGAAGGCCGTAGGCGCTGCATCGCTCAAGCACTCGCGGAACGTTCGGGTTTTGCATGAAGCCGTAATAGGCGACCACGGAATGGAAATTGTCGCCAAGATGGACGACCTCGAGCCGCTTGTCAGGCGGAACCCGCGGAATCTGACGGGTGACGACATGCAGAAGCACGATGCGCTCGTGCAGTACCTTGTTGTGCTTGAGATTGTGCAGCAGCGGAACCGGAACAACGTCGATTCGGCTTGTTAGGTAAATCGCGGTTCCTGGTACCCGCGCCTTGCCGTGAACCTGGGAGATGAACTCCCGGAGCGGAACGGTGTCGCGCTCGAGCTTGCGCGTGAGCGCAATGCGACCCTGCCGCCAGGTCGACATGACGAAGAACAGCGCGGCGCCGATCAAAAGTGGGGCCCAGCCGCCTTCAAACACCTTCATCATATTGGCGGCGACAAAGGACAGATCGACGAGGACGAACAGTCCGGCAACTGCCACGCTCAGCAGCAGGCTCCAGCCCCACACCTCACGCATGGCCAGAAACATCAGCAGCGAGGTGAGTAGCATGGTCAGCGCCACCGCAATACCGAATGCCGAGGCGAGGTTGTCCGAGGAGCGAAACGTGAGCGCCAAGCCCAGGGTTACGATCATCAAGGCCCAGTTGACGAATCCCACGTAGATCTGCCCGTACCCTTCCGACGATGTCTGGGTGATGTGCAGCCGCGGGCACAAGCCGAGCTGGATGGCTTGGCGGGTCATTGAGAATGTGCCGCTGATGATGGACTGGCTGGCGATGATGGTTGCCGCAGTGGC
>Ga0306926_10001903_pt1 | contig 20968 bp, 17 predicted proteins | sample flu12Cox44000178_FD_203759 | JGI IMG/M metagenome (GOLD analysis project Ga0306926, IMG submission 203759) | Lab enrichment of tropical soil microbial communities from Luquillo Experimental Forest, Puerto Rico - flux8day.12C.oxic.44.000.178 (v2)... | ecosystem: Environmental > Terrestrial >...
TCAACGTGGATGTCCACCGCATTTCCGGCGGCGATATTGATGTCGCCGATGCGCTGTTGTCACACGCCGCCGACAGCGGCGCCGATTTCATGGTGATGGGCGGCTACGGCCATTCACGGCTGCGCGAATTCGTGCTCGGCGGCGTGACCCGTTCTATTTTCGAGTCGATGACGGTGCCGGTGCTGCTCTCGCATTAGCCGTACGCTAGCAATCGTCTCCAATCATTGTTTGCACGACCAGACCGCGCGCCCGCGGATCGGGCAGGCCGAGCGCGCGTAGAGCGACCAAAGCCAGCGACTGCACCAATTCACGCTCGCGCCCGGGCGGCAACGGCGCCAACGGCCCGATTGTTCCTTCCACTAGGAGGCCGAGCAGGGCGACGCCTGCGAGTGCGGCGTCCTGCTCAGGCAGATGACCGCCCGAAATCGCCGCGCGCACGCGGGTTGCAAATTCGTCAGCCAGCGCTTTGCGAAACTTCAGCCGGACTGGATCAAGTTCAGCATCGACCGGCTCGGCGATCGCGGCGAAGGCAAGCCGACGATCGCGCAGCACGCGAGCGGCAAAGCTCATGATCGTGCAGGCAAGCGCGGATAGCGGGCCAGGCGCATTGTCGGCGGCGCGGCGCACGGCGGCAATCTCACGTCCGGAAATTTCCGCAAGCACAGCCGCGATCAAATCGGTCTTGCCAGGAAAGTAGCGATAGACCGTGCCCGCAGCGATGCCGGCGCGCCGCGCGACCGCGGCGATTTGCACCGCCACCATGCCGCCTTCGCTTGCCGCCTGTCGCGCCGCGGCAATGATCGCCGCATGCCGGGCCGCAAGCCGGCGCTCGACATTTTCGGTCCGGCGATAAGGCATTTGTGCCAAAAAGAGACGCGACGGAGAAACGCGCCCAACAACTGAACCACGATTCAAAATGCCGGGCAACGCTACTTGGTCGCGCGACATCTATGGTTTTGCACTTTGGCGCGACGGCCTCCTCTGGCATGACAAACGCAGACGCGCCTTGCGCAGGGGAGAAACATTATGAAGGCCAAGCACGTTTCGGCCATTGCGTCCGCCATCTGCCTTGCATGGGCAATGGCGGCGCTGCCGTGCCGCGCCGACGATTATCCGTCGCATCCAATCATCATGATCGTGCCACTAGCGCCCGGCGGCTCGACCGACACGTTGGGGCGGATCATGGCACAGGCTATGCGGCCGACGCTCGGGCAGTCGGTTGTTGTTGAAAACACCGCCGGTGCAGCCGGCACGATTGGCGTCACCCGTGCTGCTCGGGCGACGCCGGACGGCTACACCGTGCTATGGGGCATGTGGGGAACCAATGTCGCCAACGGCGCGATCTACTCGCTCGATTTCGATCTCTTGAACGATTTTGAGCCGGTCGCGCTCGTCGCCACCCAGCCGTTCTTGATCGATGCCCGCAAGACCATGCCGGCCAACAATCTCAAAGAGCTGGTCGTCTGGCTTAAGACCAATGCCGAAAAGGCCTCCATGGGCACATCCGGCGTCGGCAGTCCAAGCCACGTCGCCGGCGTGTTGATGGAGCAATTGGTTGGGGTGAACTGGCAGATGATCTCATATCGTAGCGCCGGCTTGGCGACGCAGGATCTGCTCGCCGGCATCACCGACATCCAATTGGATACGCCGGCAGTGTCGCTCACGCATGTACGATCCGGTGACCTTAAGGCCTATGCGGTGACCGCCAAGGACCGCATTGCGGTCGCGCCGGATATTCCGACGACCGACGAAGCGGGGTTACCGGGATTCTATTTTTCGTTCTGGCACGCAATGTGGGCGCCGAAAGGCACGCCCAAACCCATCATCGCCAGGCTCAACGCCGCTATCGTCGCCGCGCTTGAGGACGCGGATACACGCAAAAAGCTTCTCGATCTCGCGCAGGTGATTTATCCGCACGATCAACAGACGCCGGAAGCGCTGCACGCCTTTCAGAAGGCTGAGATCGAAAAATGGTGGCCGATCATCAAGGCCGCCGGCATCAAGGCACAATGAGCGCTTCCATGCGGCTGAGCATCACTGCTGTGGCTGCTGTGGCTGCTGCTTGGCGTTGTTCTTTTCGTTCTTCTTCGCCTCGTGGTGGCCGATCGCGCAGCCGGCCGCGGCGCCGATGAAGCCGTGATGACCGGCGACATGGCCGGCAACGCCGCCGACCGCCGCGCCCTTAAGGCAGCCCTTGGCGTCTGCAGTCGCATTCGTCAGTGCAATCGCAAGCGTTAAAGCGGCGCAGCCTAGAAAAATCTTCATTGGGATCACTCCGTCACTGTCCCGTCTCAATCCGCGGCGGCGGCATTCGTTCCCGGAGCTCGGCTCTGGATGCTGGGTCCGGAAGTCCATCTCCGTTCCTCGATCCCGTGCGGACACGACTGATCGCTGCAAAAGGAAGCAGAACCCTCCAAGACACATTACTATTGACCAACCGAATCAAGTACCTCAAGGAACAGCAAAAAATTGGGTTCGTTTTGCATCTGCCGCGACATTATACAGTCTGTGATTGTGCTCGAATAACGTGCGGGCCGCTCCTGCGCGTCGCGCGGCGAGACGTCGCTCGTATCGGTCAAGTTTGATCAGTTCCGGCAAAACGCGACGCTCCCTAGGGAGCACTTACGAATTTTTAGCGCTTTGAAGTAGCTGCTTTTTCAGCGAAAAGTCTCACCTCAGCAAAGTGGACTCTCATCCCAATGCTACTGCGTTCGGCTCGACGAGTATCGTTAGCTAACGCCACTTATTCCGGGACTTCTTTCAATTTCCTTAGATCCGAGACTTTCTAAGTAGTAGCGGGCATCATTCGGCATGGCTGTAAATCGCAGCAGGAACGAAGTCTCCGTCGGACCTGGTCCAATCACCTTCCCATAAAATGCATTTACCCGACCGGCAAGGCCAGTGAGTTTAATTGCTACTTTGAGATCGGTGAGTTGCGGCGGTGGCGTCTGACTTTGAATCTCAACTTGCTCTGTGGACATCCTGACGAGCAGGCCATCCTGCTTTTCCCTCGCCACGTCCTTTCCACTCAGCCGCTGAAATGTCAATGGAACCGGTGGTTCAACGCTAATCCATTTGACTTCGCGCCGCGGCAACGCGAGCGCCTTGTCATCTCCCATGGACTCGACTTCGTAGATCGTGATTGGGTTTGCAACGCCTTTGGGCTCTGCTGTGAGGGTACGAACTATCCCGAGTGTTGCCTTCACAGCATCGCGTGTGGCTTGGGAAATCAGAATCTGACCACCGATGGTGTACCCTTCGATGCGAACCGCGAGATTGACATTGCTTCCTACGACTGAGTACTTGGCGCGTTTGTCGGAACCAATGGTGCCCGCTACGGCTTCTCCCGTATTGATTCCTATACCCATCTCAAGCCTTGGGAAGCCATGCTGCTCATTCCACGCGTTGACGCGATCCATTGCGATCTGCATTTCGAGGGCACAGGCTACAGCGCGGTACGCGTCATCTGGCCGTTGTAATGGTGCGCCAAAAATCGCGAGAATTGCGTCGCCAATGAACTCGTGGATAGTGCCATTGTGTTTCTGGATAACTGTCGTCATCTCGCTGAGGTAGTTGTTGAGGACCTTGACTATGGTTTCTGGTGGCAACGTTTCACAGAGTGCTGAAAATCCTCTTAGGTCCGACATCATGATCGTAACGATCTTCTTTTCACCGCTTAAACTCAATCCGCGAGGCGTTTTGAGCAGACTCTCAGCGATCTCAGTTGACATATAGCGCCCGAACGTCTGCTCGATAAGTTGCGTGCGAACCTCGAGTTGTGCCGTGCGCTCCCTGACCTTTTCCTCAAGGTGCTCGACGAGTTCAGCATTCTTGATGGAAATGGCGATCTGCCCGGAGAGTAGTGAAAGCAAGCGTATGCGTTCAGGCGTAAAGGCCGAGCTAACCAAGTCATTCTCAAGATACACAAGGCCCATTAATTGACCCTGATTGAGGATGGGCTGACAAAGTACAGATCGAGTTTGTCTCCTCTGAACGTAGGGGTCCAGCATGAAACGCTCATCCTGACGGGCATCGTCAAGAACAATTACTTGCTTGGTCCGAGCTGAATACTGAATGATGCTCAATGGAAGCAAAAGGGCTGTCTCGGGGGAGTCGAGTGGTAATGACATGAGGACCGTAACCGCTCCCGAGACAACATTGCTTTCCGCTTCTACGTACAATTCGTTGCTCCGTGACAGCAAAAGTAGACCCCGTTGGCCGCCCGCGTTCTCCATTAGAATACCCAGCAGTCGATCAAGAAGGCGCCCCAATACGACCTCACCCGAAATGGTCTGGCTGGCCTTCAACAGGGTATTGAGGTCGAGCGTTGCAGCGCCCGATGTCATGGTCTCCGACTGAGTTGTTTCGATGGTCAACGAACTATGTTTACTGCTTGGCGTCTGCTGGTCCGGATGTTCAGCGCGCAGAAGCGGGAACTCCATCTCAAGCTCTTCCACCTTTCGCTTGGCCCCCCATAGTTGGTACGCGTATCGCGCGTCACGCAGGTACATCGTGCCTGCTCTAGAACCGGGGCGACGCTCGATTACAAATCTGGCTGCCAGCTCGTTGGCTAGCGCCTCATCTTGAATGAACTCTCCTTTGTGTGCGGCATCAATGGCGCGGTCGTAAAGTTCGAGCGCAGTCTCGTCACCATTGATGCGGGCGATTTCGGCTTCGACTATCAGGCGCTTGGCGAGGAAGTTGTCCGGGCAACTTTCGGACCACATCTTAAGTCGGTCAAGATTCGCGTGAAGCCGCTTCATGCAATCGTTTCTGTCATAAACCTCGTTTTGTCCCCAGAGGGCCGCCAGCGACAGCGACTGGAATAACAAATGATCGGCGAGGTTGGGGTGGTTGATAATGTAAGTGAGTTTGCCTTCGATCTCGCGAGTAGCATCCAACGCCTGCTTTGGTTGTCCGAGTAAAAAAAGAGCCTGGGCTTTGAGAATTTTGTAAAAGCAAATTGCCATGGCTAAGTAGCGCTCTTCACATATTTGAAGAAAAGCCTTCTCGTCGACTTCGCGGCCAGCGAAATCGAAGGTGGTCTCCTCGTGCCCTGCCAAGGCGGAGAGCACGATGCGGTGTGCCAAAATGCCTGCCTCGGCGCCCAAATTCTTTCGCCGGGACGTGAAAGCAAGTTGATCCGACATGCCATCGAGCAGTTCGCCAAGATGCTTTCCACCGAAAGCATCCAGAACAACGCGATACATGACCAGGTAACCCGCCCATAGAATTTCCCCGGAGTCGAGACCCTCCTGATAACCGCGATTGATGATTGGAAGCGCGTGCCGGACGTGTTGTACCCAGGGAATGAGCGCGTGGCCTACCACCAAGCAGACCGTTGCTGTCGCTGCGCTACGCTTGAATCGATCACAGAGACGCAATGCAAGTTCTCCAAACTCAAAACCTTCCTTATAGCGCCCCATAGCCGCGCCAAGGATTCGACCGTAGTTAGCGAATGACAGAGCTGATTCGGGAGCATTGCCGTGCTCAAGAGAGATCCTGACAGAGGTCGCAATTATTAGAGACCACAATTCCTGATCGGAAAGGAAAGCGGCGATTGCGAGGTGTCGCAAGCACCGTTGTGCTAGCGATATCGCTTGGTCACCAACATCGGGGTTATCGACGAGCGTTGCCGGGTCGCAGCCCTCGAGCATCCGTGACAAGCGGTCTAATGTTTGTTTACGGGCCTCGGAAATGTTTTCTAAAGGCAATTCGACGCCCAACAGCGCCAGCGAACTGCGGCCTGCAGCAATCGCATCTTGGAATTGACCTAGCAGCGTATGTTGAGCAACCCTTGTTAAATACACCTCTGCTTTTTCGAGGCTCGTTTGCGCATGCCTTAAGGTATCGGAGACAATGTGGCTGCAGAGATCGAAGTTGCCATTTAAGTATTCCAACATAGCGCGCCGACGAGATACCTCGATGGTGAGATCATAGGTGGTTTCCCACGAATTCTGCGGTAGCAAATCATGCGCTACACGGATATAAGCCAGCGCTGCGGAATGTGCGGCCGCATCTGAAGCTTTGTGGGCAGCGTCGAGGTTTAGTTTTGATAAATCGGTTTTTTCCCACGTGTCGGCAACAAGGTCGCGCCCAAGATTTAGATGGTCGACTACTTCGAATATGCGCTCTTTCAATGATTCTGCGGATAGGGTGGTTCGCAAACGACGCCCGATCGTAAGGTGCACCTCAGTTCTTCGAGCTTGCTCGATCAGACTGTATGCGGCCTGCTGAATTCGATCGTGCTGAAACGCAAATTGCTGGATCAACAGTGGAGATAATACGTCCTCCACATCCATCGGGGTGAGTTCGGATAGCGGTCGGATCAATCCTTCCTCAGCCGCCGGACGAAGCACCTCAAACAAGGTCTGAGGTGCCGATTTCTGGATCAAAGCGAGAATATCGATGTCGAAGCGAGTACCGATACAGGCAGCAAACTGCAGTGTGTTTTGCGTCTCCCCGTCCAGCCGTTTCAATTTGGTGAGCAGTAGGTCCAAAACGTTGTCCGTGATGTTGGCTGCTCTAATCGCCGGGAGATCCCAAGACCAACGAAAACGCTGCCCAAACTCTGCCTGAGTCTGCTTGAGAAGGCCTTGGTCATGCAGTGCCAAAAGGAATTGCCGGACGAACAACGGGTTTCCTTGGGTCTTTTGCACCACTAGGCGCGCCAAAGCGGTGGCCTCAGCGGCTTCCGATTGTAACGTGTCGCTGATGAGTTTCGCGACGTCCGCAAGCCCCAGCGGCGCAAGGGCGAGACTCGTGATCTGACCGCCACCCTCGCGAATGTCATTGAACGCCAGAGCAAGAGGATGCACCGCACCCACTTCCTGGTCGCGATAAGCGCCAATGAGCAACAGTCGATGCAAGTCGTTGTCCGTCAAGACAATGCGGAGCAGATTCAATGTTGCAGAATCGGCCCACTGCAGGTCGTCTAAGAAAAGGACGACGACCCTGTCCCTTGCACAGAGCGCACCTAAGAACCGGACGAAGGCACGGTTGAATCGGTTCGTTGCTTCCGCCGGCTCAAGTTCGGGGACTGCGGGCTGCGGACCAATGATCAGCTCAAGCTCCGGAAGGACGTCCAGGATGACGTGGGCATTCGGGACGAGTGCCTCTTGCAGATCCCGGCGCCATAAAGACAGCAGCTGTTCGCTCTCGGTCAGAACCTGGCGGACCAAGTCGCGGAGTGCTGCCAGAAGTGCGGTATAGGGGATATTGTGTTGAAGCTGATCGAACTTCCCTGCAATAAAATACCCGCGCGCTCTGGTGATCGGCTTATGAATCTCGTGGATCAACGCTGATTTACCCACGCCGGAATGCCCAGTAACGAGCATCATCCCTGCACGTCCTAAGCGTGCGCGCTGGAAAGCTTCTATGAGGCGCTCAGTTTCGCTGCCGCGTCCATATAGCCGTTCGGGAATCTGGAATCGGTCGGAACAGTCATTGAGACCTGGTTCGAATCGCGCGGCTCCGTGACTGCGGCGGATTGTTTCGAGATCGGTTAAGAGGCCGGCCGCGCTTTGGTAGCGGTCTTCAGCCATCTTAGCCATAAGTTTGCTCACTACCTTCGATAGCGCGAGCGAAATATCTGGATTGCGTCTGTGCAGCGGTGTGGGCTCGCGCGCGATGTGACAGTGAACCAACTCCATCTCGTCATCGGCATCGAATGGGCGAGTCCTTGTGATCATTTCATAAAAGGTGGCACCGAGAGAGTAAAAGTCAGTTCGGTAGTCCAGCGATCGGTTCATACGACCGGTTTGCTCTGGTGACATATAGGCTAACGTTCCCTCCAGCACGTCTGGTGCCTTTATGACCGGGCGCTCTGTTGAAAACCGTGACGCAATCCCGAAGTCGATGATTTTCACCTCACCGGTTCCGGGATTTATAATGAGATTTGAGGGGTTAATGTCCTTGTGGATGATGCGATTGCGGTGCAGGTATTCGAGCGCAGTTGTGACCTGGCGCGCAGTTTCAAAAAACTCGTCAAGAGACAGCGCTCTGTCTTCGAGGAGATTGTGTAGCGACATACCGCCGAAGTCCTCGAAGACGATCAGCAAAGTCTTTTCGTGACGGTGCAGTTCGGAACTACGAATGAGCCCAGGATGAATGACGCTCTGCGTGATCTCGAACTCCTGGCGATAATGAGCTAATTCTGCCAGTGTCGGATAGGAACTTTTAAGTATTTTAATGACAACCGGAAGCCCATCGGCATCCCTGATCGCCCGAAAGACGAGAGATTTTTTGCTTTCGTAGAGCTGATCTCTCAACTGAAATCCGGCGATGAAGGACATAGGCCCCTCCGTACGAGCCGTCGATTTTAGCCGCGGTGGTCCAAAACGCTGTCAGCTACAATAATAGCCGATGCCGTGACCGATTTGAGAGAAGTTAAGTTCGGAGAAATTACCAAAGGGCCGGTAAAGGCTCAATAACGGGTAAACCTCGCGGTCCCATCGATCCTGATCTTCATATGTCGAAAGGGCGAGGCCGGGCAAATTCCGCCCAGCTTCTATAAACGTCTCCATATCCGCTAAGTGACACTGAGTGAGCGTGCAGTCGCGCGCGCGTTCAATGCCTTGCTTTGCATATTTCCAAAAAGCGGAATCCCATCGAGAACCGCACGCATAATGCCACGCGAGGAACAGCGAATTTCGAAGAACGTACCCAAACATTTTTCTGTTGAACGTCCTTACTTTGTCGGGGGCCACGCCTCCGATTGGCCCCTGATCCAAGATCAAATGAGCGGCTGCACGAATCTCAAATACGCCGGTACAGATCGCCGTGGCTTCGAGGGGTTCCGAAAAAGCGGCTGCGTTTCCCAGCCAGAAAACGCGGCCATCGAATACCTTATGGCGCGCGAAGTTTGGAAAGCTAAGAGCGCCGCGGCGAGACCAATTAGCCACGCCTTCCTCTTCCAAGAAGTTGGTGAAGTCGAAATCTATCTCCGCATCGGAACTGAGGTCCGCATTGTAAATATATCCGCAGGAGGTCCAATCGCGGAGCGGGATCTGAAAGATCCACCCGTGAGGACGAGCGACCGCTAGTGTCGCTTCCGACGAACCTGCCTTCTGCAACCTGCGAAGCATCGCTCGGTTCGTAGGTATCCAGTGCAAAAATAAAAAGTTCTCTCGATCCTCACACCGGTAGATGTTATGGGGGAATCCGCGCGCATCGAATACGTAATCGCAAATATATTTTGTACCGTCACTAAGGCGCACCTGGGCGTCATCGACCGTCGTGCGTACCTCCTCGACTCGCCCATCGACTCGGTCAGCACGAACATACTCGGCAAGCACGCTGACCAGTTCGGCCGCGTCAAAGTGATATCCAATCAGCCGCGTCGGTTGGAAGCGATGTAGGAAGTCAGATCCCTGGCTTCCCCACTCTTTGAAACGGACCCCCTTCTTAAGCGTCGCTCGGCAGCGCCTGGCTAGATCGGAAAAGCCGAGGCCTGTGACCTCCTCGAACCAAATCGGAAAGCGTGGAGTTGTACCCTCGCCGACGCCGATGGTTGGAATCTTTGAGTCGAACACATGCAACAGTTGCGCCTCCGGCAAACATCGCGTGAGGTGTGCCGCAGCAATAAATCCGGCCGTGCCGCCCCCAAGAACTGCGATTTTCAAGACACTTCGATCTCGGTCAGAGCTTCTAGCGGTAATAGCATATGCTGCACGGACAGGAGTGCATGCGCAATCTTGGCGTTACCAGGGGCCGCGGCATAGAGACGGCGAAAACGACTTTGAACGTTTGACAATATCCGTCCGTCAAAATCCCGAAAAGTAGCGAGTTGCCAGGGTACTGCATTGAGCAAGGTCAATTCTTTTTGAAACGCGTGGGCGGATATCGGTTCAGCGCAATTTTGATCAAAATGCATCCCGAGCAGCGCCGCCCCTCGGGCGGCCGCCGTCATACCAAACCCGAAATAAGGGTCGAGCGCGCAAGCGGAGTCACCTAAAGCAGCCAGCCCATCTGGCCAAGCTTCGAGTCGATCGTAGCGCATTACTCGATTAGAGCTGCGGCCATAGTGATGGATCGGAGAAACCGGTGTCGCACGGACAAGAGCCCTGTGCAGCTCGCCGTCACACAGGCCGGCGGCGAAATCCAAAAAGCCGCTGTCATCAACAGGAAGTAATGTATTATCGAAGGCCAGGAGTGCAACGCCCCAGCGATCGTTCTCCACTCGCAACATGATTGCCGCGCGATAAGGGGCTTCTCTTGTAGGCGCTGCGGAAAGACAGCACCAGTTGGGTGCGTCTGCTGGTTCGAGGTGAAACCAGCGCGAAACATAAAACATTTGCGAATCAACCACGGTTTTTGGAATCGATGATTCGATCCCATTCCACAGCCCGCTAATCCAATGCTCGAGTCCGGAACCGGTCCCGCTGGCATCCACGACCAAGTCAGCAAATAGAGTCGTCTTGCCACCGCCTTGCTGGTCATCAACGCAAACGCCGGCGACACTAAAATCCCGCGGTCCGCTGAGGAAGCCGATCACCTTCTGACCTTCTCGTAAACGGACATTCGGCTTCCTAGCCAATCCTCGGCGCAAAACGGCTTCCACCAGTGATCTGGAGCAGGCGTACGTGACGATTCCCGACGGACTTCGCGGCAGCCAACCCTCCGAAACCCACAAAGCGCTATCGGCAGAAGCATCAAAAGGTATGCCGCCAAGAGCGACAACCTCTTTACTCCAACCAGGCATCAGTTTGTCGAATGCGATCGCTCCCGCCGCAGTTAGGAGGTGTAAACAACGACTCTGGGGCGCTCCGCGCCGAGTCGCAGGTGCCAGGGATTTCGGTTGATCTGGGTAGTAATCGCGCTCCAGGACTGTTAGGCGTTCGAACCGATCGGCAAGAACGTGAGCAACTAATAGACCCGCAATCCCTCCACCGATGATCGCACCGTGTTGCCTCACCGAGGAAATCACTCCGCGTTGAAGACCTTGGACGATCTTAAGGTGATTTCAGGGCATACTGGTACTCTTCCGGCACCTCATAGGAGACGCGGGTAAGGCGCTGAGAGAGCAGGAGTTGAATATTATTCTTGAATAATTGAGGTCCAATAACTAGTCGATCGTTTGCAGTCGCACAATACTGATTGTTGTACCAAACATAATCCCCTGAAGTGATCTGGAAGATATAACAATCCGGAGTGGTTTCAGCTCCGACGTTTTTAACTACCGAGTTAGGAACGCTGTTGGCCGCCCTGCCAGTGATCTTTAGATCGAATTGTAGACTGACTAACTTCTTAGCATCAGCAACGAGACCTAGTTGGTCGGCTATCATATTGGTAGCTGCTAATTGGTCCTCCGTTGCTGTCAATGGATCCTGCCGAAAATGCATAAGGTTAGGGTCCTTGTCATCCCAATAAATAGCAACATTACACGCGCTCAAGCCCTTAAATGTACCGTTCGGAAGATACGAACTTTGTGTGGCAGTCCAAAAACCCGTGAATATGTTGTAGGGAATTCCATAGTCAAATATTTGCGTCGGACCCATGGAAGATCTCCTGCCCCAGCGCTTCTTGATGAATTTGCACCACGCACCCAATGACTGCATGGGGAGCACATAGAACTGATATCAGCATAGACAATTCAGAGTTCTATAGCGAATGAATTTAACTCGTCCTCGGTAAGCGGTCGAGACTGCCAGCCTTCGCGCGTGGGCACATCGTATAGTCGGCCGGGCCCGAAACGGGGCCAGAAATGCCGAAGCGCTGGCGCGACGACCCGTACCACAGGGATGCCGACATCGGGCCTCGTCTGTTCAAGGACCAAGATCTCGATCCCTCGCGTGCGTGCCAATTCCTTGCACGTGACGATGTCTTGATGAAGATCATCCGACGCTAAATTCTGGAAGTCCTGGAGCTGGAGTGATCCGGCGGCCGAGCTGCCTATCAAATAGTTTGCATCAGCGACCTTCACCGTGCGCCACCAACGGATGGAATCTTCATTTCCACGGTAAGTACGCATCAAGTCCGGGCCGTTTGTAGCAGGAACAGCCTCTAACGACTGATTCATCTCCGTCAACGCTCGTGTCAGAGCGATTTCAGGATCGAGATGCGCGCCAAAACCGTAGATAATGTCCTCTTCAGCGGTGTCGGTGCGCCTCGAAATGGCAGCGAAAGTGGCTATTCCCAAATCGCTCGTGACATCAAGCACCCAAATGTCGCGCTTGAGTTCCTGATAGTGTTTCTTGAGTGCTGAAATGTATGAATCTTCTACGCTGTCCAAGTCCACGGCCCGGCGTCGCAAACGGTTGTACCACCATAGGGCGACGGCATCTCGCTCGACCAACTCCAGAAACCCATGAAGCACGGCTTCTTCGAGAACGGAGCCGGCCGCACATCCATTGGAATCACCCCGAGCAAACACGGGATCCACGCTCCGATATCCATAATAGCAGTATGAAGTAGGCAGATAGCGCGTTACTTCTGCTGTTAATGACCAGAGGGGGCTCCACTCGATCGCAACGTCCCCGCGAAACGGCTCGGGCACCCAATGGGCCTTCCGCCCTCTTCGGTTGTGTGCCTCACGCTGAGCGTATTGCCGTTCGCTGTATCCCATGCAGGCGTTCGGATGAATCGCCGCCGTGCCGAGCTCTGCCAATGTGGCACGAACGCGCGGTTCTGTTCCGTCGAAGACGCCGCAATAGCGCTCCAGTGATTCAGCCAACGCGCTCACACGCGCCTGTTCGATGCTCTTTCCCTTGCCTCCTGAACGTCGCCGCAGCCTTTCACGGAGGAAGAACCGTTCGTCGTCTACGTCGGAGAAATTGTGATCAGCTGCGAAAATAGGAGTAAGACATCCCTTGCCGCCGCTAGCCCCGGCGCTTCGCTCTCCCGGCACCAGTGTATTCACGATGCCGGTGATCGGACTGAGGTGCAACTCAAGTTGCTTCAGCACCTCGCGTTGATTGAGGGCGTACTGCCCTTCCTGAGCCTTTGGGGTTCGACGCAAGCGCACCGGCTCGGGGAGGACACCGTTGTTTGATGTGGTAGAGCCGCACGACGGGCATTGCGGACGGCGGGTGAGCGGGTGGTGAACTCGTTCGAGGGTGAGAACGTTCGTCGATATCACCCGGTTCAGGAGGTTTGATTGCCCTCCAGTTCCAATCCAACGAGTAACTTCGGTTGCAATCTCTGCGAGGGGCGCGTGCCAGGTCGAGGCGATGCAGGCGTGTACCGCACCGCGCCGCGCATCCGTGCCGATGCGACGTGCTATGTATTCCTCGAGCTTGCGATGTCCCTGGAGTCGCTGGGCGAGACATTCCCAACACGCAGTCTGCCCTGGTACGAAAAGTGGTCCGATCCAGGCCTCGATCCCCACGGGTTTCGCTAGAAGCCAAGCCTTTCCGGAGCTCAAGGACCGAGTATTGTACTCCGTAAGCTCGGGCCGCAGATAGTCATCGGTGACAACGACGGCAAAGTCGCCCTCGCGCCCAACCTTGACCCCTTGGCACCTGAGCAACCCTGTGAGGAATCCGACGTCAACGTCCCCAATTGCAACTGTTGACACGACCATGAGCTCAAGACGCGATCGCGCCAGCGAAAGGGGCACGCCGGCATATTCCCAAAATGCCATCGTGGGCCGCGCTTCAGCGCCGGTATCCTCAACGAGGTACCCGCCTGTCCTAAGGCGGTCGAGCGCCGCGAAGACTTGCTCTGCCGGATAGACGTCGGACAAAGCCTCGAAGATCACTTCGACATCGTGGGCTCCGTCCAGCATAGGTGCGAGAGCTGAGTAGATGGGATCAGGTATCCAGGCCTGACGATCTTCCGAGAACAAAAAGAGCCCATTATCCGAGCTGATAATGGGCTGCACCCGAGCCTTGAAGCGTGGACGTGCCGCCGCGTCGACATCCATGCAAAAACGATCCAGCTCAGCAGCAAGAGGGCGGAAACGGATTAACCTCGTCGAGCGCGCTGTCGGGCACAAGCTTAGGGCGTCCGCGCAACACCACTATTTTGTCGAAGGTTTTTCCGACTTCCAAGCCGTAACACTTTATAGCTGCAGTCGGATCGGTCTCTAGCAGGTTCCTGAATTTAGGGTCGCGCCACGCCTTCGCATGGATCTTGCCCCAGTCCTGATCGGTTAGTTCAGCCATCTTGCGTGCGGCTCTTTTATTCGTCCTTCGTTTTTTCGCCATGGTGTTTCCTCTTCAACGTGAGCGGAGTGTCGATATCCGCAGTGATCCGTATTCTTTCGCGAGAGCTGGCGGCAACCTCGTCTGGTAGCGACACCCCATGATCGCCCGCAAGCTATGATCACACCTCTACGTACTTACGTACTCCCAGATCTCTCAAGGAAAAGGGAGGTTCCCACTGCAATCTGCGGACGGCGTGGGCTTTGGATATGATCGTATCCGACAACAATTTGTCGTTGGTGCTGCGCGTGTTTTAAACTACGACTCGCAGCGCCGCTCTGTCAACAAGCTGTTCGCATCCGGAATCACACATGAGCACCATTCAAGCATCGCGCATCGCGGTGAATTGGAAACGCCGGGCCGTCAAGAGAGTAATGAGGGTCATTTGGTGAAGTGCCAGATGGTTGGCGATGCACGTTCGCCGACCAGCACCGAATGGCAAATAGGGCGATTGGGCCGCGGCTGCGCAGCTTCCCATCATGAAGCGTTCGGGGAGAAAGCGATCCGGTTCTGGGAAATAGCGACCGTCAGTGTGAAGCAAATGAGGACTTACCCACACCGCGGCATTCGGCGCGAACTCAAACCCATTGAGTTCGAAAATGCTCTCTACCTCTCGGTACAGGATCGGGGCCGGTGGATGAAGACGCATGCTCTCCTTTAACGCAGCGAAACAGTAGGATGTAGAAAGAGCTGCCATATCCGGCACAGCACCTGTGCAAAGGTGGTTGGCCTCGGATGTGATTTTCGAAGCAAGACCATTGGCGGCGATTTCGCGCCACAAGCTCACTAGGCTGTAAGGAATCGTTAAGTGTCCGGCGTAAAGCATCTGTATCACTTCTCCCAGGATTTGGTTCCGGGTAAGCGTTGCGCCGTGCAGAATGAGTCCCGAGAGCACGTCGCCATTTTGTTCACCGCTTGCAAGGCGCTCATCGATAATGCCAACGGTGACATCCATCCGGCGTGACGCCCGCGGCCGAACCATGAACAGCGGGGCCATCGACTTGTCACGTAGGGTGCTCACATAATCCTCCCCATACGCTTCTGAAAACGGTAGGACTCCGGACCGGCCTGCGCTCGGTCCGTGACCTTCCAATTCGGCATTCAACACCATCCGCGCAGCGATCCGCGCGGTTAGGATACGGAGTTCTTTCAGCAGGTCGGTCTGCGACTTGGGAGTCCACGCATCCAACATGTCTTCGGTGCATTGGGCCACCACAGCCAAGCGAGGCGCAACGCACATAGCCCGGAAAGAGGGCAGCAGTATTCGGCGACGCGCCTGCCACGCCGTTCCCTCAAGCGTGGTGAGACCGTCTCCCCAGTGGCCGCGATTGGAATCCTTAACGAACTCAGGTTTGCGCAAACAGGCTTCGCGCTCAGAAAAAAGCTTACGAACGAGGGGCGCGCCGTTGACCAGAATGCAGGGCAAACTTCCGAAATTGAATCGGACGACATCTCCATATTCCTTGGTGAGCCCAGCTAGAAATTCGACAATGTCAACGCGCTGAAAGTCCTTTTTTACTCTGGATAACTGCGCGCCGTTTGGGCCGGGTGGTGGTATCGCCATCAAATGGGGTGCCTTGGGGCTTGGCCCCTGTGTCGGGCGAGCGGGATACCGGATCACTGGCTCGGAGCTTGTCGCGTGCGCCTCGCCGCATCGGCCACGATCCCAAAGGCCTCGTGCAACGACGGTTTTGACCGCGACACGTCCTCACCGACGCTGCCCAGCATTTTCATCATTTGCAAATGCTCGTCGGCTAGCAGCTGGATCAGTTCTCCGCCATTGCCCACCCAGGTGTTGCGCTGCTCGCCATACATCTTGAGCGCCGGCGCGTTGATCGCGAGCGATTCGGAAATGCCGTCGCGGTCAATAATCTCCTGCAGTTCCTTGGGCAGCGAATCGTACCACTTTTGACTGACTTGAAGAATTATGAAGATGGCGGGTTGATTGGTCTCGACAACATATTTGGCGGCGTCGTGGAAGTGCATGTTGACAAACACACCGATCCCGGCAACCGCGCCGTCTATAGCGCCCTGCTGGATCGCCGGTAATACGTCGCCCAGAGTCATCACTATCGGCGTTACGCCGAGCCGCTCATATGCGACCGTTTGGAACTGCGAGGCGAAGACCCGAATCTTCTTGCCCTTGAAGTCGCTGAGGTTACGGATCGGGGTCTTTGATACGATGCACGACGGCTGGGCGACGTAGAGCCCGACCCCATGCAGACCTTTTTGGGCGCCAAGCCCAAGCATTAGCTTTAAAACCGCTGGATCAGCGGCGAGACGCTGTCCGTGTTCCATGGAATCAACGAGTCCAGGGGCGCCCAAAACTTCGAAGCGTTCGTCGATGCCGACAAAAAACTCAGGTGGAATATTGGCAGCCTGGATGGCGCCGAACTGAGTGCCTTCGATCTGCCGCGGAATCGAGCCCAATTGGCTTGCCGGATAGACCTCGGCCTTAATGCGGCCTCCAGAATCTTTTTCGACTGCGGCGCCGTAGTTTTTAGCGAATAGATGAGGCGCGTCGTTGATGGTAGTTCCACTTATCTTCATCACGTAACGCTTGTCCTGGGCGCGCGCGGCGCTGTGCGTCAGTGCACCAGCTGCAAGACCAAAGAATTGTCTCCGCCGAAGTCTCATGACATTGCCTCACGAGCTAAGTGCCTTCGCAAATGCAAGACGTCTCCGTCCCAAATTTGATAAATTTTCGGTTGGCATGCACCACTGCTAACACTAATTCGACGTTACACCAAGGTACCCGCGGCAGATCGCCCTTCGGCCGAATGGAGAGGCTTGGAGGCTAGCAATTTGCTATAATGATATTTGAAGTCGTCTCGCCAACAACCTTCCCATCTCTTACGAGTGAACCCAGTTCGCGGCGTACTCGCGCGAAGAAAGCTTCTTGTAAATCCGGCGCAAGCGCCGCAACGCCGACCGTTACAGGGGTGGCGGTAAGCGACCGGATGGCTTGGTCTATGCCTTCCTCAAACACAATCGGTAGCGTCCGGGTCAAAAGTTGGACCTGGCGGAAGCCAGCTTCTTCAGCAACGCGCTTTAGGGCACGCGCACTCGGCCAACTGAACGGTGCCATGATCAAGCTCGTAAGCTGTGGCGCTGTCGCGCGCACCGCTGCACAATAAGTGGCGAATATCTGATTGCATTCGAGTTCTGCCCATACCGCAATTGCTACGCGTCCGTTTGGTTTCAAGACGCGACGCATTTCTCGCAATGCGCCAACTCTCTCTGGAAAGAACTGCAGGCCCTGCTGGCACAGTACGGTATTGAAGGTGCCGCTTGGCACCGCTAATGGGGCAGCGGGCGATTCCAAATATTCAATCGGGGCCGCGTTTGGCAGCGGCGGTTTAGCCCTAGCAACTTCCAACATTAGCGGCGCAATATCAGTTCCAACTACACGGCCCTGGACCCCGACTCTTTCCGCGGCGAGACGGGCAACTGTCCCTGGTCCCGTGGCAACGTCGAGGACGGTTTCTCCGCGCTGAAGATTGACCTCGTCGAGTAGTAATTCTGCCCATGGCTCAAATACCCGTGGCACGAGGAACTCGTTGTAAGCTTCTGCCACTGAGACATTGGTAAACTGGAAATCCACCGCATTTGTCGAACGACTTCGGAGTGCTTGCACGGAATCGACGTTCCGACTCGGCAGCATCTCCGATTTGACTCCGTTATGAGCAGAGAAGTCGACGTACGGTGACATTGGTAGAAGATCGTTGTGGATAGTGATGTAAGTGGCTGACCGACAGATGGGGACATCCTCACTAATGAAATTCCAGGTGACGTTATAGAGCGCTGTTGGCGTCGCGGACTCTGTCCGTGTGACCATCCAAAGGTAAAATAATCAATTGCGCTGTGCCTTAGGTCATAGCTCAATCCCTCAGAGAGATGGCAACCTTAAGGGGCCCAATAAGCGCTCCACGGCTTGCGGCAAGTTTCCCACCAAAAATAAGCCAAGGGCCGGGATTGCGTTGGCGGAGCGTCGTCACGCAGGCGCTTTTTTGCGTTTTCCAGCACTTCGTTTCACGGAAATTTACCTGCACCTACCGCCAGCCGTGTCAAGAGTGTCGGCGACTTGCAGTCTACGGAATCTGCTTTTGTTTGTGGAAATGCTAAGATCATTACAAGATGTCCTAGCCAGATTTCAAATTCAGATAGGACAGGCCATGCGCGACTACATCGGCACCGCACGATTTCTGCTCGGTGGTTCGCCCGCGCGCGCTGCATTTTTCCTAGCTTTTTGGCTAATCCTTTATGGGGTCAGCTCTGCTGATCTACTGATTGGGATAATAGCGGCAATAATCGCGACGCAGGTGAGCCGGCGCCTGTTGCCGGGACGCAGCAGTTTGCGTCCGATCCCGCTGGTGCGATTGGCACTGCGTTTTCTGCGTCAGTCGATCGTCGCCGGGGTCGATGTCGCATGGCGAGCGCTCGATCCGCGGATGCCGTTGCAGCCAGGATTCGTGATTTATCAATCGCATTTTCCGTTGGGCCCAATGCAAAATGCGTTCTGCACAATAACGGGTCTGCTGCCCGGAACTTTGCCCTCTGGCTCAGATGAAAACGGCGATCTTGTTATCCACTGTCTCGATGTGAGTCAGCCGGTGGTCGAGCAATTGGCGGCAGAGGAAACCGCGTTGCAACAGGTCCTGGCAGGTGCGCCCAATGACTAGTTTTCTGATCGCAGCGGCCTGCGTTGTGCTGGCGGCAACAGCACTGGGATTGCTCCGAATTCTTCGCGGGCCGGCCGATGCCGACCGGATGATGGCGGCGCAGTTGCTCGGTACCGGAGGAGTTGCTGTCCTCCTCCTCCTGGCAGCGGCCACCGAATCGCCGGCTACTGTCGATGTTGCATTGATGCTGGCGCTCCTCGCGGCCTTTGCCTCTGTAGCCTTCGTCAGCAGCGGGTCCCGCTCGCAAGGCAAAATACCGCCGGCGATGGATCCGCGATGACCGCAGCGTTCAATATCTTCACCGTGCTTGCGGTCTCCGCAGGGACATTCTTTTTTCTGGCTGGGACGGTTGGACTCCTGCGTTTCCCCAATACCCTGACGCGGCTGCACGCATTGACCAAGGCGGACAATGTGGGTCTTGGACTCGTTGTCTTCGGATTATTGCCGTTGGTCGTGTGGCCGTTTGGCGCGCTCAAGCTGATCGCCGTGTGGCTGCTCGTCCAATTGTCCGGATCAATCATCGCACAACTTATCGCCGTCATCGTCCGACGTGAGGAATCATAGGCATGATGGCGGCCTTTATTTTCAACGTTGTGCTTGTGGCGTTCCTCCTCGCGGTCGCTACTTGGGTTATCACCTCACGCGCTGCATTTTCGGCCGTTGTAGCTTTCGTCGCTTACGGATTAATGCTGGCAATTGTCTGGGTAGAACTATCGGCGATCGACATTGCACTCACCGAAGCGGCGATCAGCGGTGGCGTGACCGGAATGCTACTGCTCGGTGCAGCCAGCCGCCTCCGTGAGACCGAGCTCACTGCCGTCTCAACCAGCGTACCTCTTCGTTTGACGGCGGCGGTGCTCTGCGCACTGATAACTGCGGGGCTTGCTGCTATCGTTCTATTTCCACCGAACACCGTCTTTACATTGGCGCCGGACGCAATGGCGCATTTGCTGGAGAGCGGTCTCGGCAATCCGGTTGCGGGCGTGCTGTTTGTTTACCGAGCGTTCGACACGCTCCTGGAGAAAGTGGTTCTGGTATTGGCCTTGGTCGGCGTCTGGTCGCTGGCGCCAGATCGATTTTGGGGCGGCATACCGGGATTGCATGTTTATCAGCAGCCGAACTCCGTTCTGACTCTGCTTTCTCAGATCCTGCCCCCGCTGGGTATCGTCGTTGGCATCTACATGTTCTGGACGGGAGCCAATAACCCTGGTGGCGCCTTCCAGGGAGGGACGGTTCTTGCCGCGATGTGGCTCCTGGTCATGATTTCCGGCTTACAGCGTGTGCCCTCCACCAATCGGCGCACGCTGCGTCTATTGGTGATAGTCGGACCGGCGATCTTTCTCGCCATTGGACTTGCAGGCTTTGCGCTGGCCGGCGGCTTTCTTGCCTATCCGACCGGCTATGCCAAGCCGTTGATCATTGTCGCCGAGGCTGCGCTCACTCTTTCGATTGGCGTGACACTTGGTTTGCTGGCCGCGGGCCCGCCGGAACGGATGCGACAACGATGAACGCCGTCAAGCTGTTTGGGCTATGCGGTCCGATCTTGGTCGGACTCGGCTTGTTTGGGCTCATCACCAATCCGCAGCCACTGCGGAAAATTCTTGCCTTCAATCTTCTCGGAAGCGGAACGTTCCTTCTCTTCGGAGTCATCGCCCGTAGAGGTGCTGCGGCTGGCCTTGACGGCGATCCGGTGCCTCAAGCGCTGGTCATCACTGGCATCGTCGTCGCATTCGCTGCTACAGCAATGGCCATCGCGCTTTTGCTGCGCCTCTTTCAGGTAACCGGCCAGGCCACATTGGACCCCGGTGATGCGAACGACACGAGCGCAGCTACAGACGCTTCATGATTCCAAGTCCAACCTTCCTGACCAATGCAACAACGGCGGATGGGTTTCTGCTCGTGCTGTCCATCGTTCTTCCGGTGATTGGGATTCTTCTGTTGTTCGCATTCGGTGGACGTTACGTCGAGCGCATCGTTCTCTTTGTCATTCCGATCGGTCTGGGCCTCGCCGTTGCGGTTTTCGCCATCATCTGGCGAGGCGGCCGCTCGCTGGTTTACATCGTCGGTGGCTGGGAGCCTCCGCTGGGCATCGCGCTCCGCGCCGATGGGCTTTCTGCCGCAATGATGATTACAGTCGCTGTT
>Ga0306926_10001904_pt1 | contig 20959 bp, 18 predicted proteins | sample flu12Cox44000178_FD_203759 | JGI IMG/M metagenome (GOLD analysis project Ga0306926, IMG submission 203759) | Lab enrichment of tropical soil microbial communities from Luquillo Experimental Forest, Puerto Rico - flux8day.12C.oxic.44.000.178 (v2)... | ecosystem: Environmental > Terrestrial >...
CGCGCAGCATCAGTAGGTCAACTGCGCGATCGTGTTCGTTACCGTTCATAGCGCGCCCCTCCCAGCGTCGGACGCAGCGCCATCACGCCGCGATACAGCCGCGTCTTCACCGTTGCCAGCGGGATTCCCACTAGCTTTGCAATTTCTTCCAGCTTCATCTGTTCCTGAAATCTCAACACCAGCACCTCGCGAAAGATCGCCGGAAGCTCATCGAGCGCCGCTTGAATTCGCGCTTTTTCCTCTGCAGCGGCCGCATGCTCAAACGGAGACAGCCCCGTCGCTAGCGGCTCGAACGGCGCGGCGTCTTCCGTATCGCGCATCTCATCCAGGCTGGCTGGATTGCGCTTCCGCAAATGATCGATCGCGACGTTGTGCGCGATCGTCATCAGCCAGGTCGCGAAACGGCTCTTGCCGTCGTACTGATGGCCCTTTTCCAGCACCCGGATCCACGTCTCCTGGAACAGGTCTTCGGCCGTTGCCCGGTTGCCTGTCATGTGTGCCAAATAGCGCAACAGGCGGTGCTGATACTGCTCAAGCAGAGCGTCCAGCACGTCCGGATCCCGCCGGCGTAAGCCAGTGGCAATTTGGGCCTCTTCCGTCTCCATCGTGATCAGCGAACTGAATGCGGCGGCGACCATACTATCGGGATATACGAGGCAGGGCGAGAAAAAGACTCAAGGGCGGCGGCAGCTTGGCAAGAACTTCTGGGGATAATGGAGCTATGACTGGAAAACAAGTGACATCAAGAAGCGTGGCGCGCGGCTGGAAGAGTTTTCAAATGGGTTGATCTCAGGGTCGCACCGGAAGGAAAAGGGCATACCGCTGGCCAAGGTCAAGGCGGTCCTCATCAAGAGCGGACGGTTGCGTGCATCCCTATGCCGTTGAGATCGAGTCTTCCACAAGCAAGGAAGTCGAGTCCCTCCCCAACTATGCATTGGCTCGGGTAATCGCCAGGTTGGAAGCTCTCAGCGATAATCCTCGACCTGCCGGGTGCAAGAGTGGTGCGTCCGTGGTGAACTTCGGAACATCGACGCCGCGGTCGATAACCGGCTCCCCGATGCGTTCAGGCGGTGGCGGCTGACATACAGCGCATTCCAGGGTAACTGGGATCGTGGGCTCAGAGTGCTCGACAAAGGAATGCGCAGGCAACCCGCACACGCTGTTGAACGAGGAATAACCGGGTACAGTGCCTCAATCAGATGGTGTGAGCACCCTCCACGAAGGTCCTTTGCGATGCCCAAGTTCCCATCGCCACGCTGCCCGAGCTGCGATGAGTAGGGTTTCTCTGGTTGCACCGTTACCCGAACCGTCCGCGGTCGGGTATGGCACTGTCGGAACGAACTCGGCAAAAAGTAAGAAAGCCGCTCTCTGAGGACGAGCTGGCCGCGCGATTCCAGGTCGCCTGGTGCGGCGTTCACGGCTACGCAATGCTATGGGTTGAAGGCAGCCGCAAGTCCCGCTCCCTCGACCAGGGACGACGCATGCTGCGCACCTTGAGGCCTTGGCTCGTTACGAAATAAATGCAGTGTGCGGCAGAGGAAGATAAGCTCGCGCAAAAGCGGGTATACAACAAATCCCAAAGCGTGCCCGTTCGAGCGCTGGTGCTGGGCGCTTGGCCGGTCCGCGCTTCCTTCCTGATTTACAATCATCTATCTACTTTAGGGCACTGATAACTCCCCACAGAACGGAGCATTATCGTGGCTGACACTGTCTACGATGTAGCCATCATCGGCAGCGGGCCCGCGGGATATACCGCGGCCATTCGCGCCGGACAACTCGGGCTTTCCACCGCCCTCATCGAGAAAGATCCCTACCTGGGAGGTACCTGCCTGCACGTCGGTTGCATCCCGACTAAGTCATTGCTGTTCAATGCTGAAGTCTATGATCACGTGAAAGATGGACAGGAGCTGGGTCTGGAGAACACGGCCGGTGTCTCGGTAAATTGGCCGACCATCCAGAAGCGCAAGCAGGGCATAGTCGACAAGCACGCCAAGGGCCTCCAGTTCCTGATGCGCAAGAATAAGGTCACCGTCATCCAAGGCTTCGGCAAACTCACCGGGCCCGCGAAGAACGGCATCCTCATCGTCGAGATTGACGGGAAGGACGGCAAGTCGACCGTCACCGCCAAGAACGTGATTCTCTCCACCGGATCGGTTGCGCGTGTTCTCCCCGGCCTGCAGCCGGATGACCGCATTCTGACCAACATCGAAGTTCTCAGCCTCGACAATATTCCGAAGTCGCTCATCGTTATCGGCTCCGGAGCCGTGGGCGTCGAGTTCGCCAGCATCTACAAATCCTTCGGAGCCGACGTCACCATTCTGGAGATGCTGCCGCGCTACGTTCCCGTCGAGGACGAAGAGGTCTCCAAGGAGCTGATGCGCGTCTACCGCAAACGCGGCATCCAGGGCTTCGTCAATGCCAAAGTCGAGAAGGTCGAGCGCACCAAAGACGGAGTCGCCGTGACCTTCACCGCCGACCGCCAGCAGCAGAAGATCGAAGCTGACAAGGTGCTCCTTGCCGTAGGCCGCGCGCCGGCAACGGAGGGCGTCGGCCTCGAGAAAACGAAGATCGAAGTCGATCGCGGTTTCGTCAAAACCAACCAGTTCATGCAGACGGCCGAGCCCGGTATCTACGCGATCGGCGACATCGTGCTGGGATACCCGCAGCTGGCGCACGCTGGCGCCATGGAAGGCATCGTGGCCGTTACACACATCGCGGGAAAACCGGTAAAGCCAGTAAACGTGTTGCGCATACCGAATGCGACCTACTGTCATCCCGAAATCGGTAGCGTCGGCCTCACAGAAGCCAAAGCCAAAGAGCTGGGCTACGACGTGAAGGTCGGCAAGTTCCCCTTCACCGCCAACTCGCGCGCCAGCATTGTGGGCCAGCACGAAGGCTTTGTGAAGATCGTCACCGACGCCAAGCACGGCGAGATCCTCGGCGTGCACATCATCGGGCCGACGGCGACCGAGCTAATCGCCGAATCGGTCGTAGCGCTTGAGATGGAAAGCACCGCCGAAGACCTGGCGAACATCATCCACGCGCATCCCACGCTGTCAGAGGCAATGCTGGATGCGGCGAACGCAGTGTTTGGTATGCCGATTAACACATAGCTCCGCTACTGGTTATTGGTGGGCGACCCGGAGAGGCGTTCCTTGTTTACGGCATTCGCAGCACTACGTAATGAGCGATGGTATAGCCGAGGACGGCGCCTGCGAAAACGTCGGACGGGTAGTGGGCTTCGAGCGGCAGTCGCGAAAACCCTACCAGTCCGGCAAGGCCGAACGCCAAGTAGCGATGCCATCGGGGCTTGGGATATCGATCGGCGAAGATAGTGGCCAGCGAGAAGGCCGCAACGGCGTGTCCAGACGGAAAACTGCCAATACCGCGATACCACTGCCCGTGTCCTTCGAACCAGCTATCACCGAACTTGTTCGCCGTGGGAACCTGCGCCGGCAGAGTACGACGGTCGATGTCCTTTAGCACAGTGGCAAGCAGCTCAGAGTCGACGACTGCTTCAGTCGCTAGCAAGACCGTGTGTTTCGCATAGGGGTCTTTCCGCGCCTGCCCAAGGGCGTAAAACGCAACCGGAAACGCGAACATGGCCAGCGTCGTATTGGTCCCGCTGAAATTCTGATTGAACGAGCTAAACGATGACCGGTTGGCTCGGAAGTAGGACTCAACGGAAGGGTCGGCTGCCACCAGACCGGCGGTGATGGAGAGCGTGACCAGCGTTGGCTTTAAGTGTTCCCCCTCGGCCACCGATTTGGGGAAAAGCCAGATCGGCTTCTGATCGTGAACCACATTCGGGACGAGTAATTTCCAGGAGACCGGTCTGTCGGGCGCGGGAGGAGCATTGGGAAGAGAGTTGACCTGCGCCATCAGGGGCAGCATCAGCGCGGGGAGCAATAGCTCCAACCAGGCTCGCTTGCGACAGACATTTCCCAACTGCCACATCCGGACCGCCAGCAACGTCCAAAGCTCACTAACACCAGAAAATCGCCGCAGTCTCGGCAGCCCGCAGAATCGTGGCTGGGAGCGCGGGTTATCCAAATTCACGGAAAGACAGGGAGAGCAGTAGTCAGTTGGTCCGCGACTTTTGTTTGGCCGAGGGATGCTGTAGATTGGCCGCTCAGTTAGTAGAAGGAGGATTGCTTGCTGAATCGCAGAGCTGCTCTGTTGATGTTGTGTCTCGCCCTGTTAACCAGTGCGCGGGCTGGGGCCCAAGGTTCTGCCCTTAAGGGGACTCCGCCGCAGAGCGATACCAGCTTCATCGACGACGATGGAACCGCGCGTGTGACGCGCGTTGTTCCCATGCCTGACACTATCAGTCCCGAGGCGCAAGCGTTTACAGCCAAGCCGATGCCTGATACCGAGCCGCCATACGATCTGGCGAAAGACCGCGCGCAGGCCTCCGGCTGGCAGCAAAATGGCGGCGAGCAGATTCGCAAAGTGTACCCAGTAAGTGTTGCGAGCGACACGATCGCCGGCGTGCCGGTGAAGATCGTGACACCGCTGACCATTCCAGCAGACAAGCAGGACCGCGTGCTCATCAACCTGCACGGTGGAGGCTTCACCGCTGATTGGGGATCGATGATCGAAACCATCCCCGTCGCCAATCTGACACAGACCAAGGTCGTCGCAGTGCTGTATTCGCTGGCGCCCGAACACCCGTTCCCGGCTGCGGTCAACGAAGCCGTCGCGGTCTACAAAGAGCTGCTCAAGACCTACAAGCCACAGAACATCGGGATCTACGGCACGTCGGCGGGCGCGATTCTCACCGCCGAGGTCGCCTCAGGGATACGTAAGGAAAGCCTGCCGCTGCCCGCCGCTCTGGGCATCTTTTCCGGCGGCGGAGACTTCAATCACTTCGCCGACTCGATGTACATGTACGGCCTTTTTGGCCTCCGCGGTCCTATCAGCCGCTGGAAGGGCAAACACGATACCGCCTACACCGGAACCACCGACCTGAAGGATCCGGTGCTCTCGCCCATCTACGCCGACCTTAAGGGCTTTCCGCCGACGCTGTTTCTCACGAGCGGACGCGATCTGCTACTCAGCAACACCGTTAATCTCCATCGAGCCTTCGTAAACGCCGGAGTCAACGCCCAGCTCGTGGTTTTCGACGGCCTCGCGCACGCCTTCTGGAACGAGTGGGAGTGGCCTGAATCCAAGGAGGCGCATCATATGATGGCTGACTTTTTTGATCGGAACCTGGGCAAGTAGCGACCGATACTTGACCTGAGTGGCGGTAAGGACTGGGAAATGAGCGAAGTTGAAAAACCGGACTTGAAGAATGGTGTTCCGCTGACCAGCATCCCGGACGGCGGAAAGCTGCTGGGAGCGGTTGATGGAGAAGAAGTATTACTAGTCCGGCGCGGGACGGAGTTGTTTGGGTGGGTGCTCATTGCACCCACTACCACGGGCCGCTCGCAGAGGGATTGGTCGTTAATGACGAAGTGCGATGTCCCTGGCACCATGCCTGTTTCAGTCTGGGCACCGGCGAAGCCTTACGAGCTCCTGCGCTCGACCCTATTCCGTGCTGGCGGGTTGAGCAGGCAGGCGAAAAGGTTTTCGTAAAAGAGAAAGCTGCGCCTGTCGGTCCCAAGCGGGCATCGACGACGACGCACGCCTCCTCCATTGTCATCGTTGGCGGCGGCGCCGCAGGGCTTGCCGCGGCCGAAATGCTTCGCCGGGAAGGCTACAGCGGACCCGTGACGATGGTCAGCGCCGATGGCGCTCCGCCGGTCGACCGGCCTAATCTTTCGAAGGACTATCTGGCTGGAACCGCGCCCGAGGAATGGATTCCGCTGCGGCCGCCTGATTGGTATTCGGAGCACAAGATCGACCTGGTGCTCAATTCGCGCGTTACATCACTGGACACGAAGCAAAAGAAGATCACCACGGAAGATGGTAGAACGCACGAATACGGAGCGTTGTTGCTGGCGACGGGAGCGGATCCCGTAAAGCTGCCCCTGGAAGGTGCCGGCCCGTCGCAAATCTTCTATCTGCGTTCGTTCTCGGATAGTAAGGCGATCATCGCGAGAGCAAGGTCAGCGAAGCAGGCTGTTGTCGTCGGCGCCAGCTTCATTGGCTTGGAAGTGGCAGCGTCGCTGCGCGCGCGGGAGCTCGCTGTGCACGTCGTCGCGCCCGACCCAGTACCGATGGAGAAGAAACTCGGATCGAAAGTAGGAGCCTTTGTTCGAAGCCTGCACGAGTCGCATGGAGTTGTCTTCCATCTCGGCGAGACGGTTAAACGTGTTGACAGAAACACAGTGTCACTGAGCAACGGACAAACAATTGAAGCTGACTTCATCGTTGTAGGCGCGGGAGTGCGTCCATCCCTTGCCTTGGCAGAACAAGCAGGCCTGACGATCGACCGTGGAATTGAAGTCGATGAATACCTGCAAACCAGTGCGCCGGGAGTCTTTGCCGCAGGAGATGCCGCACGCTGGCCCGATCCTCACACCGGTGAGCGGATTCGCGTTGAACACTGGGTGGTGGCGGAGCGTCAAGGACAGACCGCTGCCCGGAACATGCTCGGTGCACGCGAGCGGTTCGAATCGGTACCGTTCTTTTGGAGTCAGCACTACGATATCCCAATCAACTATGTGGGGCACGCGGAGAAGTGGGACCAGATCGATATCGACGGAGATGTCGGGAAGAAGGATTGCAAAGTCAGCTACCAGCAGAAAGGCCGAACAATGGCTGTAGTGACCATTTTCCGCGACCTCGAAAGCTTAGAGGCAGAGGTGAAAATGGAAAGGCTGATCAAGGGGGAATGAACCCCGTGCTAATATCGAGGCCCTCATTCGGTCAACGCAACTACCTAAACGGAGGATGACGGCATGGGAGGCCTGGTTCCGCTAACCGACGCGTCCAGACGCCCGGTTCGTATTCCGCTCGTCACCGCCCTGATCATCATCGTCAACGTCATCGTTTTCGGAATGGAGCTGGTACATGGCGAGCCTTTCGTGATGCAGTGGGCAGCCATTCCGGAACAGATCGTTTCGGGCCATCGCTGGATCACGATGCTGACGGCGATGTTCATGCATGCGAGTTGGTCGCACATCATCGGCAACATGGTCTTCTTCTGGGCGTTTGGTCCCGAGGTCGAAGACGCGATGGGCCGCGGCCGATACCTAATTTTCTACCTAGTCGGAGGACTCGTGGCCATGCTGGCGCAGGTCGTGGCCAACCCCCACTCCACGGTTCCCAACCTCGGTGCGAGTGGAGCGATTGCCGCAGTGATGGGCGCGTTTCTGGTCATGTATCCGCGCGATCAGATTAAGTCAATTCTGGTCATCTTCATCTTTGTGAAGATTACATTTATCCCGGCTTGCCTGTTGATCGGCTTCTGGTTCCTAACCCAGGTGATTAACGCTGGCCAGGTGGCGCAGGCGCAGACCGGAGGGGTGGCCTACCTGGCGCACATCGGCGGCTTCATCTACGGAGTACTGATCGCGCGGATATTCATGCGGGCGGGAGTACTTGGCGACGGCTCCTAGCCGGATCCGCTATCTGAGCCGAGCGGTCTTGGCCCGTCACTCAGAGGCAAAAATCAGCCTAAATAATTTGACAGTACTTGACACTGCCTAGTTTTGATACACTGTTTTTCGTGGACAGGCCGAAGCAGCGCGAGACGGCTCCAAGCGAAGCCGGCAGTGGGATCAGCCTGAACGAGCTGGCCAAGAAGTCAGCTGTGCCGGAACGCACCATTCGCTACTACATCAGCCGAGGACTCATTCCTGGACCGGTGCGCGGCGGACGCGGAGCCGCGTACACGCAGGACCATCTTGCCGCTATTCAGAAGGTGCGACTACTGCAGAGCGGCGGCATGACGCTGACCGAGATCGAATACCAGTTTGCACAACAGGCTGTCGATCGACCTGTTGCTATTGCACCGGAGTCCTGGTCGATGTACAGAATCTCGCCTGATGTGACGGTCGAAGTGAGAGACGGCCTCAGTCCATGGCGCATTCGGCAACTGCGGTCAGCCGTTGCACGGTTGGCTGCAGAACTGGCTGCTAACAATGACCATCAAGAGAACGGAGACGATTGATGAGCGTGACTACATTTGGGCCCTGCGTTTAGGGACGGCGACAAGGTATGCAACTTACGATGCAGAACCTGTTGCTCAGCAGATTCTGCCTGTTGGAGCTCGCCTCTGGGTTCGGCACGAATGCCAATCGAACCAGCCGCAGCCGGTCGAATGTACGCATTCGCGCTACCGCGCAAGGCGATGTTGCGCCGCTTTCGCATCTCGGGTGGCGGGTTCGATGTCGCGTCCGAGCTTCGTTCCAGGCAAGAGGCACGGAAGGAATACGAGGACGGCATCGCACCGGGATCGCTATCAAGCCTGGCTACGATCTATCGCGATGGCATGACCAATCCCAGCGTCGGTCCCCCTTTACGCTCGCGCCTTCATATCATTGCCAATGCCCGTGTCATCGAATCGGAGCCGGGACTTGGCGAAATGGAATTGCCGGACTGAGGCGCAGGCGTTGGGGAAGTCGAGGCACCCCAGCAGAGGACGACCGGTGGGAGCATTCCTGGAGGGAGTGTTTGGCTCGAAGCAGGGTACAGCAGCCGCACTGCAGAGCGCAGCGGACTTGCTGGTCAGCCTGTCCGGGATGTTGGAGCCGGACGGAGGCATGCCGGGCGAGAAGCCCGAAATGCGAGTCGTGAACTCGTTGGCGGCTTTGCTTTCCTTCTATAAGCACGGCAACACGTCGACCTCAGGCACGTTCCGCATGCACGTGGAAAAGCTGCTGCAGTTCCTGAGACCAGAGCAGCTGAAGCGGCTTAAGACCAGGGAAGAGAGTGCTGCGCGTCGCTTGTGGGAGCTGATCGAGGCGGGACGACCCGTCCCTGGTTCGTGGGAGCAGTTCGTCGTTACGATCGTGAAAGGCAAGCGCTTCGAGGTTTCGGACTTCTGGACGGAGGTCGAGAGTGCGCTGGCTCCGGACGCATCAGCGACTGTTGCTCGCGAGTGAGTTGGGGCACGGAATGCTGTCACTAATTCCCGCTCCGGCAGAAGGAGCTGGGACGGGAGACCGCTGTTAGTAAATTCCGGGAATCAAGCGGGAGGTACGCGAGCGGTAATCGTCGTATTGTTCTCCAAACTGGGACTGCAGCAGTCGCTCTTCTGAATTCATACGCGCGATCAGCACCGGAATCAACATGGCCGCGAGGAGCAGGCCTACGCCCGCGCGGAAACCCAGGCCCCAGCCGAACGCAGTGAGTAGCATTCCCAGATAGCTGGGATGACGGATGAAACGATAAATGCCCGTAGTGACGAGAGCGTGCCCGGGCTGAATTGCGACCAACCCGCTGAATCGCCGCCCGAGTACGAATACGGGCCACAACCGCAAGCTACCGCCGATAGCGAACGCAATTACGCCGAGCCAGCGAATGGTGTCGTGATCGATGGTCCAGAAATTGAAGCGGTCCGTCAGCGCGGGAAGATAGCCATCGAGCAATCCAACTGCGGAAAAAAGCGCGATCACCCAGCGATTGCCGCGATCTTCGCGAACGCCGGAGCTTAGATTGCCACCGGCAAACAGCGCGACCACAGTCATTGCCAACAGCACGACAAAGAGAACGGTCAGAGGCGTGTGCGAAAAGAATGGACGAAAGCCACCCCAGCCGAGAATGGCAAGACCGCCATAGGCGGCGGCACCGACCAGAACCAGGATCAACCTCAGCATATCGAACGATGTTTGACGAACATCGTTACGAGGTCGAGGCACTGTGCTTGGGCAATTTAGGCGTGATCTTGGGGAACACAAACTCCTGCAGGATGTTCACGCCAGCTCCCGTGCCGATGCCGATGAGCGTGTTGGTCAGCGTCGTAGTGAAACCGTGGCGGCTGCCTTCGGGATAATAGAGATTCGAGATTCCACCCGCCGCCAGGCTGCCGAGAATGCCCGAGTAGTCGGGCTGCAGGTGGCCGTTGTCGCCCCGGGTCATCACGGAGCGCTCGAGGGCATAAAGAATGCGTGACTTGGTGGTGCCGTTGCCTTTGTAGAAATAGCGTGGGTCCTGCTTGAAGAGCGAGGGCAGGATGGCGTTGCTGACGTAGGTGCCGATAAAGAAGTCGCCATAGGCTGCGCCGAAGCGCCGGGCGTAACCGGCGGCGCCCTGTCCGTAGCCGGGGAACGAATCGTTGGCCTGCTGGCCTCCGGCGATCATCGCGGCGATCACAAATGACGAAGGATCGATCACCAGCTTCCACGCCAGCTCGAACTTCTGCTTCGGATTCATCGGCGCGGCATTGGCAACATAGCTGGTGTAGAAGTTGGGAATCACTGCCAGCAGCTTCTGCTGCTCCTGTTGCTTGATCTGCTCTTGCGCAATCTCCTCGGTTGTAAGGTACACGTCCACCTCAGTGACCACCGCCGCCAACGCAAGCGTGATCGCCGGAGCGAAGTAGCCCTCCGAGTCGGGCAGGGTTGCGGACACGGTCTTCGACTCGAAGCCCGCATGCGTGATGCTCAGCTCGAAGGGACCCGGCGCGATGTTGGCGAAGAAGTAGCGGCCATCCTGTGCCGTACTGGTTTGCTTGGCCGGCGTGTTTCGATCGCGAGTGAGCTTGACTTCGGCCCCCGAGAGCGGCGCACCGGTCACGTCCAGCACGGTGCCGCTGATGGTGCCGATTGCGACGCCCCCTTGGGGCTCCGCAGCCGGAGTGGCGGCTGTCGCCGCTATAGAAGACGCGTGGTCCGGCATCTGCCCAAGCAGAGGAGAGGAACTCAGCAGGAGGCCGCAAACCAGCGCGCCGCCGAGTAACGAGACCTGAAACGAAGGGTGTAGACACTTCTGCCGTTTGCTCGGGCCCATTTTTGGTCGGTCTCCCCAGGGAATAGACACTCGTAGAGAACAGATGTCGTCCCGGCAACTGTGCGTTGTCCGCCAGACTAGCACAGACACGCTTTCGATTGGTGGCGTGACCGCAAAATTACGAGCCTGGGCTTTCTTGCTCGGTCTCCGTCAGGTGGGACTCTACGTCCGATAATGCGCAAATCTTCGGCTCGGTCGTCGCCGCGACCCCTGCTTAGCTGGCAAATGTAGGCCACTAGTCCTGGGCCGCCAGCGACTGCAACATTCGCGTGGCAGTGCCACAACTACATGAACCAGCCTAGTGATCGCATTTCCTGCGGGTTAGCCGAGAACTGCGATTTTCCGACGCGGCACAAAGCCCCGTAACGCTTCCTGCGCACTTCTTGCAAGTAAATGAATGCCCGACAGATACGGGAACCGCCAGGGTTGGCTTCGCACCTGCATTTAGGCAAGACACAAAGTCGATAAACGACCTATCGACAAATCCCAAATCCCGACGCTAAGGAGATGCCTCATGGACCCGAAGAAACTGACGCTCGCTAAACCCTCTGTGATTGGCCTGTTGCTGTTTGTCCTCGCCGCAGCTGCTCCGTTCGCATTCGCTCAACGCCCCTCTGGGGTGCACATCGACTGGACGATCGTTCTGAGCGGTCGGTCCTACGACGGCATGACCCCCATCGGGAACTCCGACTACGAAGTGCAAGACACCTTCCGTCGCTTCGAAGCTGACTGCGACCAAGTCAACGTCCCAGACGGAACGCTTCTCGACGTTAAGGTAAACGGAAAGTACGTTGGCTCGTTTCCGAGTTTGGACCAGGGCGGCGCCCTCGTTCTGACTGGACGACGCGCACCGAACGTGACCAAGGGCACGACGGTGTCGATCGGTATCCATAACGGACCTACGATTCTTTCCGGCCACTACTGAGCAGATCTGAGGTGACCATGATGCCCGGACGGTGTGTACAAAGCATCGTCCGGGCAAACTTCCTTGTTAATTTCTAAGGCTGATCAATGTTTGATTGCTATTAATGCACTTACCAGCTGAGCACTTGAACCCGGCAACTGACGATCAGAGACGGGAACGATGACTGCCACTTCCACTCGGATGCGATCGACCAGCGTGAGCGTCTGGTTTGCAATCGGTATCTTTGCGCTGGCACTGGTCGTTGTGCTGTCGCTGTTCTGGCGCGCCTATGACGAGAAGCGACGTGCCAGTATGGCGGCTGACCAGAGTTCTGAGGAACCGCGGCAGTACTTCAAAGTCGCTATAGCGGATATGCCTGCCAACCATTACACGCACGTGGAAATCACGGGAAAGGTGAAGAGTGTGAAGTCAGAGAGGGATGGCGACACGCACATTCAGGTTTCCGATGGCGCGGACTTCATCATCGCAGAGTGCATTCCGAAACTGCCTTGCTCTGTCATTCCCGATGTGGGTCAGGGTGTCACCATTCGAGGCATAAGCCGATACGATCGAGAGAATCATTGGTACGAGGTACATCCGGTGGAAGAAATCGAGGTCAAGAAATAAGGCGTTCCCAATTGGAACTGGAGACAATCTCCACATGGATTGTCTTGTCTCACGGTGCCTTTCGCCGTATCCTCACAGATAAAGGCAAAAAGAAGCAGCGCCACGTCACTAGTGCGAACCGCGAAATGTCACATTTCCCGCTGGGAGGCACTTCATGACAGGTCTCGTCGCAGACGCGACCCTGACCACCCTTTCGGTTACCGAGTTGCTGTTCTGGACGGTGACCTTTGTGGTTCTGGGCTTCTTGTTGTGGCGTGTGCGCGACCGCAAGCTTGATCTTCCTCGTACTCCGCTCCTCATCCTTGCCACGTTCTTTCTGGCCAGCCATTTCTTCTTCGACACTTACGATGACTATCTGGAAATCGAACCCGGACAAGGCGTGCCAGCTGCATTTCTGGCGCGGGCGGGAATCGAGGCCTTGGAGACTTTAGGATTCCTTTTCTTGATTCTGATCAGTCTGCGGGTACGGGAGGCTGGCCACACCATCGAACGCCAGAAAGAGCAGTTGGAGCTGGCCAACCGGCAATTGCTTCAGGCTGCCAAGCTGGCCTCGGTGGGCGAACTGGCCAGCGGTATGGCACACGAGATCAATAATCCCATCGGCATTATCCTGGGTCGTACCGACTATATCCTCGCTACTCAACACGACCTGTCGGGCGAAGCAAAAGCGGATCTCAAGGTAGTGCGAAACCAGGCGGAGCGTATGGCTTCGACCCTCCGTAGCCTGCTGACTTTTGCGCGGCCCTCGCCCTTGAGTATTCAATCGGTGGACTTGGCCCAGCTTGTGGACCAGGTAATTGCGCTGGAAGCGCCCCGCTGCCATAGTGCCGGCATCAAAATTGAGCGGTCCTCTTCGGGTCGTATCCTCACCATCAGGGCAGATGTCGACGGGTTGCAGCAGGTTCTTGTCAACCTAATGAACAATGCGATTGACGCAATGCCTCAGGGTGGGCGCTTGGGCATTAGCATCACCAACGGCGGCGGTGGCCAGGTAGCGGTCAACATTTCAGACACGGGGACGGGAATTACTGAAGAGAACCAGGCTCGGATCTTTGATCCGTTCTTTACCACCAAGCCGGCGGGCAAGGGGACAGGGCTGGGCCTTGCGGTGAGCTACGGAATCATTCGCGATCACGGCGGAGAAATTCGCGTGAGCAGTATCCCGGACAAGGGCTCGACATTTAGCATCATGCTTCCAGTGGAGAACAACGGACATGGCGGCAGCGGAAACGGTCGCGGTTGATAGGGCACGGGTCCTCGTGGTCGATGACGAGCCCGAGATGTGCCAGACTTGCCGGAAGATTCTGGCACGGCATGGCCACGAAGTCTGGCTTGCCGAAAGCGGTGCAGCTGGTTTACAAGCGCTGCGCGAGACGCCCATCGACCTCGCGGTTATCGATCTGCGTCTGCCTGACATGGACGGGCTTGAGGTGCTGCGTCAGGCAAAGAGAATCAATCCTGATATTACTGCGATCATCATCACTGCCCACGGAACCGTAGATACTGCAATCGAAGCAGTACGTGAGGGCGCCTTCGACTACCTGCTCAAGCCTTTCTCCATGGCCGAGCTGGAGGTGACCACCCAGCGCAGCCTCGATCATCGGCGGCTGGTCGAGGAAAACCGCGAGCTGCAAGGCGAACTCAGCAGCATGAAGCCGTTCACAGAAATCGTAGCTACGAGTCCGCAGATGCAGAAAGTGCTGGAAACCATTCGCAAGCTGGCTACCAGCGAAGCCAACATCCTCCTGGCTGGCGAGAGCGGTACCGGCAAAGAGCTGGCGGCGCGAGCAATTCATAAAGCCAGCCGCCGCAGTCACCGCCCATTCGTTCCTATCGATTGCGCTGCCATGCCGGAAAACCTTCTCGAATCAGAAATGTTCGGTTATGAAAAGGGTGCATTCACCGGGGCGGTAGGCAGTAAGCGTGGTCTGCTCGAAACGGCTGCCGATGGGACGGCCTTTATGGACGAAATCGGCGAGCTCCCGCTCACTATGCAATCCAAATTGCTGCGCGTTTTGCAGGACCACCAGTTCCGGCGCGTGGGCGGCACCGAACTGCTTAGAACCGATTTTCGCCTCATTGCCGCCACCAACCGCAATTTGCGTGAAATGGTGAAAGACGGCACTTTCCGGGAAGACCTCTATTACCGCCTTAATGTGGTTACGATCGAGCTGCCTCCGCTGCGCGATCGGCCCTCAGCCATCGCGCCCCTGGCCCGGCATTTCTTGCGGCATTTTGTCGAAAAGACCGGCAAGGAAGTGAAAATTTCGAATGCCGCGATGATGATCATGGAGCGATACCACTGGCCGGGTAATGTGCGCGAGTTGATGAATGTCTTGGAACGAGCCGTTTCGCTCACCGAGTTCAACCAGATCACTCCCCTGGATCTTCCTCTCACCATTCTGGAATCCGTGAAGGGAACGGTGCCCTCCAACGAAGAATCATTTCGGGCTGCCAAGCGACGCGTGATTGAGGAGTTCGAGTCGCGTTATATTTCCGAAGTCCTTTCGGAAACGGCTGGCAATGTTTCCGAGGCGGCGCGACGTTGCGGCATGCAGCGCAGTGCCTTCCAGCGGCTCATGGCCAAGTACCGCCTGCAAACCTTGGGATTCCGCCGATAGTCGAACCCTTCGCCAGCGGGATATGGGACACCCGCCCATCGCTCTTGCGCACTTGCTCTCCTGTTGCTTTCCCATAGGAAGTATGCCATCCTTCCTGTTGGTAAACAAAAGATAGAGTCATGAAACAAAAGACAGACGTTCAGCAAGGCACGTTGGCGCTCATGATCCTCAAGACTCTCGCGGTCCTGGGGCCGCTGCACGGTTACGGAATCGCGCGCCGTATTGAACAGATCAGTGGCGATCTGCTTGCCGTCAATCAGGGCACTCTCTACCCCGTCCTCCTTAGGCTGGAGCAGGAAGGCGCTATTGCATCGGAGTGGGGCGCATCGGAGAACAACCGCAGGGCGCGTTTCTACCGGCTGACGCGGGCCGGGCGCAAGCTGCTCGAAGCGGAAACACGGGAGTGGGAGCGAACTGCCGCTATTATCGGACGGTTCTTGCAAGCGAAGGCGGAGGATTTCTCATGAGATCTCTGAAGCGCTTCTGCGCGCGCCTGTTCAACTCGGCAATGAGGCGACGGGATGATGAACGATTGCAGGAAGAGATTGCGGAACATCTCGCTCTGCAAACGGCCGACAATCTTCGCGCCGGATTGTCGCCGGCGGAGGCGCGACGGCAGGCGGTGCTGAAGTTCGGGCCCCCGGAAGCTGTGCGGGAAGCGTATTGGGCCGAGCGAGGGCTGGCCTTTTTTGAAGCACTCCTTCGGGATTTGCGATTTGGTTGGCGCTCACTACGAAAGTCTCCTGGCTTTACCGTCGTAGCCGTGGTCACGCTCGCGCTAGGCATAGGCGCCAATACCGCCATCTTCACCATAGTCGACACATTGCTGATCAAGCCGCTGCCCGTTCAGAAGCCACGTGAGCTCACCTTCCTGGTGTTTCCGCGAGACGCAAGCCATTTTGATCCAGCGTTCTCAGGTCCCGAATTTCGTCAGCTGCGTGAACAGACTGGCGACGTGTTTTCCGATATGAATGCAATGATTCTAGGGGGACTCTCGGGCCCCACGGGCCGCGCCGATGGGCTAACGGTCGATGGAATTACCCGGCCTGCTCAGACTCTGTTTTTCAGCGGCGAATTCTTCCAGATGCTTGGTATTCGACCGTATCTCGGGCGATTCATCCTTCCCTCCGAAGGAAGCGACCTGGGTTCTGATCCGGTCGTCGTACTGAGCTATCGCTATTGGAAGGCGCGCTTTCATGGCGATCCCGGCATTCTCGGCAAAGCCGCTTACATGAATGGGCGTCCTGTCACCATCGTCGGCGTAGCTCCTAAAGGCTTTTACGGTCCTACGCCCATCGTCGATATGGAGGCCTACCTGCCGCTCAACATGAGGACGGTTGAGACTGGGGGAAATACCGACTTCCTCACGGCTGAGACCACGCGTGACTTGCTGATCGTGGCGCGGCTCGCCCCCGGCGTAAGCGTCGAACGCGCGAATACTGTTCTCGCACCGTTAGGACAGCGGCTAATGAAACAGTACCCTCGGCCAGGAGAAGGCAACGCTTTACTGGCGAGACCCTTGCGGCCGCCTGGGCTGATCAATGGACCCAACCCGCTGCCCGCGCTTGCCGGACTCTTTCTGACCCTCGCTGGCATGGTTTTTGCTCTAGCGTGTCTCAACGTGGCGAACCTGTCTCTGGTGCGTGCGGGCGGACGTCAGCGGGAGATGGCGGTTCGAGCGGCGCTCGGCGGAAGCCGCGTCCGCCTGGTCCGTCATTTGCTGAGTGAAACCGTCCTATTGACCCTGTTTGGTACTGCCGCCGGAGTTGTTGCGGGCTCGTTGGCGCTTCGGTCCGTGAGTGCCACAGCGATCGTCACTGACTTGCCGATCGTCTTCGAATTTCCCTTTCACTTCCGCGTCTTCCTTTATGGGCTTTTTGTTGCCGCATTGGCGGCCGGGATCGTCGGCATACTCCCCGCATTACGAGTTTCCACGGGAAATCTCAGCAACATCCTGCACGAAAGCGGGCGGAGTTCAACCGGGCGCAGCCAACGAACTCGCTCCGTGCTGGTCGCGGCGCAGGTGGCGGGTTCTCTCGGGCTCCTGATTGTCGCCGGACTCTTTCTTCGCAGCCTGCAGAGTGTGCAGCATGCGGATCTCGGTTTCGACCCGACTCATGTCCTCGATGTCGCGCTCGATCCCGGCGAGAATGGCTATTCACCGGTCCAAACTAGCGACTTCTATCGCCAACTGTTGGCGCGAACTCGGGCGCTCTCCGGAGTGCAGACCGCAAGCTTGGCGATGACGCCGCCGCTCGGCGATAACACTCCCAGCAACGAAATCACGATTCCGGGCCGTGTTTCACAGCGCGGAGAAGAGCTACACGCCGACTTCAACGCCGTATCGCCCGATAACTTCGCCACGATGAACATTGCTCTTCTTCGAGGGCGAGATTTTCTGGACTCCGATACCGAATCATCGCCCCGCGTCGCGGTCATCAACCAAGCAATGGCCGAGCGTTTCTGGCCCCGTGTCAACCCCGTAGGCCAGAGCTTCAAACGCACCGGTGACGCTCTACACCCGATCGAGATTGTCGGTGTGGTTCGAAACAGCCGCATCGAAGACGTATATTCGCCGTTCGGCCCCGCGTTTTACGTCCCGCTTTCGCAGGCCTATACGTCAGCACAAACCTTGCAGGTTCGCACTGCCGGATTACCTCAATCCATTGCCCCGGAGGTCTTAAGGGTTGTTCGGGAATTAGCACCGACAACACCGGTCCTGAGTGTTCGGACGATGGCGGATGTTATCAGAAACGATCTCTTCCTGTTTAATTTGGGCGCCAGGCTGACCGCCGCTCTCGGATTGCTGGGGCTCACGCTGGCGGTCGTCGGCATTTACGGAGTGATGACCTACGCGATAGGACAGCGAACTCAGGAAATCGGAGTTCGCATGGCTCTGGGCGCACAGCGGGGAACGATACTCTGGATGGTATCCCGCCAGGGACTCGCCATCGTTGGGGCTGGCCTGGCGATTGGTCTTCTCTTTGCGCTCGGTGTCGGCCGCTTGGTCGGTGAATTTCTGGTGGGCATCGGACCTACTGATCTTGTGACCTACGTTACCGTGTCCGTGCTGTTGTCTATCATCGCCTTGGCGGCATGCTATGTCCCCGCTCGCAGAGCGATGCACGTCGAGCCTACTGTCGCGCTTCGATACGAATGATCTCCGCCGGTGACATTCATGAAACGGGACACACCGGTGGCAACACAAAAGCCGCAGAGCGTTGTCCTGCGGCTTTGAGTCTTCTGCAGATCGCTTTGACTACGCGGCCTTCTGCGCAGGGTTCTTCAGCACATCGATAGCACGCTTCAACTGATCGTCGGGAGTGACTTTCTTTTCGTGCTCCTGCTTCTCTTCGGGCTGGGTGTTCTCATCCTCGTCGGGAACGAGGTAGTCATCGGTGCTGTCGGCTACGAGGATGTTCGGGGTGACGGCCGTGTCCTGCAGCGCCTTGCCTGAAGGCGAGTAGTATTTGGCGACGGAGAGCATCAGCGCAGCGCCGTCGGGCAGCTCAATCACCTTCTGGATCGAGCCCGAGCCGAAGGTCTTGTCGCCGACCACGTCGCCACGAGCGTTCTCCATGATCGCGGCGGCCACGATTTCGGCTGGGCCGGCGGTTCCGCGGTTTACCAGCACGACCATGGGAATGGTCGGGGCGACGGCTTTCTGCGGATCGGCGTTGAACGACTGCTTGGGATACTTCTGTCCCTGGAGGAAGGAGATGGTGCCGTGGTTCAGGAAGAGGTTCGCGGTGGTGATGCCTTCGTCCTCATCACCGTCGCCGGAGTTGCGCAGGTCGAGCACCAGCTTCTTGGCGCCGGTCTTCTCCAGTTCCTTGAGCTTGGCGGCAACTTCCTGGGTGCGTCCCTTGGGGAAGTCGTCGATCTTAATGTAGCCAATGCCGTCTTCGAGGATCTTGTCGCTGACCGGCGGATCGGAAACGATCTCGCGGGTGACGGCGGTCTTCGTCGGCTCGGCCTTGCGCGGACGCACCACGGAAACGTTGATCACCGAACCCGGCTGACCGGTCAGCATGCCGTCGAGTTCGGCGAGCGACATCTCGCGTGTGCTCTTGCCCTCGATGGCCTCGATGATGTCTCCGCTATCGATACCGGCTTTGTCGGCCGGACCATTAGGAATCACCGCAACGACCGCGGCGTAGCCGAAGCGCTTGGACAGCGTGGCGCCGATGGTCGCCTTACCCTCGTTCTTGCGCTGCTTATATTCCTTGTACTCGGCGGGATCAAGGTAGCTGGAGTTGGCGTCGAGCGACTCGAGCAGCCCGTGGAGCGCGCCGTTCGTGACGGCGGGCACGTTGGGATCTTCGACGTACTCGGTGCGGATGCGCTGCAGCACCTCGCTGTAAACGCCAATCTGCTTGTAGGAATCTTCGTTGCTGGTGTTGGCCTTAACGCCGAGTCCGCCGGCGACTACGAGCGTCGCTAGAAGAAAGGAAAGGCCCAGGATGCTGAGCTTGGTCGGTTTCGACATGGATGCTGCGAATTCTCTGAAAGGTCAGGCAGTTGCGGCGGGGGCCCGGAACTGCCTAACCTCGATTATACAACTGGTTCGATGCTGCCCAGCCGCCGGAGTTACGGTAAATCTCGCGGGCAGCGGGACGTCGGTTACTCCTTGAGCCTCAGTGACTTTGGACGAGCGGGCAGGAGTAAGGTTATCGTCGGCATAGGACGCGGTCGTCGCGCCCGCTGTGATTGTTCTTACAGGCGAGGCCCGGGGTGCCTGATATAGTTCAGTGTTTGCCCGGGTGTTCCGATTTCACGGAAGTGCTTATAAAAAAAGGGAGTTGCTCGCATGCCTAGAAGTCTCGATCAGTCGCGCGCGCTCGAACAACGGGCCGAAAGACTCATTCCCGGAGGCGTGAACTCGCCGGTTCGTGCCTTCTGTTCGGTCGGAAGCGAGCCGCCATTCCTCGTTCGTGGCGAAGGCGCGTACGTGTGGGATGCCGATGGCAATCGCTACATCGACTATGTCGGGTCGTGGGGGCCGCTAATCCTCGGGCATAGCGTGCCGGACGTCATCGACGCGGTGGTGCACGCGGCACGCAGGGGGACGAGTTTTGGAGCGTCTACACCGAGCGAGGCCGACTTGGCGGAGTTGGTTACGGAGGCGTTTCCGGCGGTCGAGAAAGTGCGCTTCGTCAGCTCGGGAACGGAAGCGACTATGTCGGCGATCCGGCTGGCGCGGGCGTTCACGAATCGCAAGTACATCGTAAAGTTCGAAGGCTGCTACCACGGACACAGCGATGCGCTGCTGGTGAAAGCGGGATCGGGCCTGGCGACGCTGGGGATTCCCGGCTCGGCAGGTGTGCCGGCCGAGTTCGTGCAGTTCACGCTGGCGTTGCCGTACAACGATGTTCCAGCAGTGCAAGAGGCGTTTGCGAAATACCAAGACCAGATTGCTTGCGTGATCGTGGAGCCGGTGGTGGGCAACATGGGTTGCGTCCCGCCGAAACCAGGATACCTGCAAGCGCTGCGAATCATTACTGAGCGTGAAGGGACGGTGCTGATCTTCGACGAGGTCATGACAGGATTTCGGCTGGCCTTCGGAGGGGCATCGCAGCTATACGGCATCAAGGCCGACCTGGTGACCATGGGCAAGATCATTGGCGGCGGGTTGCCGGTGGGAGCCTATGGCGGGCCAGCAAAGATCATGGACATGATCGCGCCGCTGGGGCCGGTGTATCAGGCGGGGACACTGAGCGGGAATCCGCTGGCAATGGCGGCGGGGATCACGATGCTGTCGCACCTCAAGCAGAACCACAAGCAGTATTATCGCCAGCTTGAGGAGTACACTTTGTACTTGGTTGCGGGCGTGCTGGCAGCGGCAAAGTCAATTGGCGTTCCGATCACGGCCAACCGCGTCGGCTCGATGTTTACGTTCTTCTTCACCGACAAGCAGGTTAGCGACTGGGAAAGCGCGGCCACCAGCGATACGGCGAAGTTCGGG
>Ga0306926_10001905_pt1 | contig 20955 bp, 24 predicted proteins | sample flu12Cox44000178_FD_203759 | JGI IMG/M metagenome (GOLD analysis project Ga0306926, IMG submission 203759) | Lab enrichment of tropical soil microbial communities from Luquillo Experimental Forest, Puerto Rico - flux8day.12C.oxic.44.000.178 (v2)... | ecosystem: Environmental > Terrestrial >...
TGGCCAACAAATTCGCAGCCGGCGACGGAGGCTTCATCGGCGTCTGCGATTTTCGCGGCCCTGACAGAAAGCATTGTCGCGCAGCCCGCAAGAAGCGCAATTAGAGTCATTGATGCTATAGACCGTCTACAGAACGGCGACAGCACCCGACACAGGTTGGAATGTCGATGCATGCGCGGGCCTCAGTGAGTTACACAGGTTTGCCACACGTTGGAGACGCGACATATGGGAGCGTCGGTTTCGCGGGGCATTTTCGTTATCGGCCACTCTCAGTGGGCAGCCCGCTATTTCTTGTTGCCGCGGTATCCACGAATGATCGCGATCGCACCGCCCAGCAGTGTCAGGGCACCCATTGCTTGACCGGGGTCAATCTCAGGCGCCGATACAGTGCGGTCATCGTGTGGCTGATCGTGCCACGGTTCGTGATCGTGCGCCTGATAGACACCGCCGGCGGCAAGGGCGAGGTTTGCAGCGAGCGACAGTACGACTACTGAGACTACGGTTGTTTTCTTCATGTTGGACTCCATCCTTGGTTCAAGAAACGCTAAACCCCCGGACGATCTGCGGTTACCAGACCCGAGTGGCTACCACGAACATTGCGGTCGTGAGAGCGCCGACGAAAACGCCTCCCCCAAGAATGCCGAGCCAGAATCCTGCCCAGAACCCCGGCCCGACAAAGGGAAACGCTTCGCTCACTGCGCAAACCTCATCCTGGCCGAAGTTCTCTTTTTAACTAAACGTATGACCTTGCGCAGATGATGGTCGGACTATCGGTAAGTCATGCGACCTCCGCCTGCGCGTCCCCGTGTTGCTACCTGTTAGGGTGCCCGAGCGAGACGGGCCACCGTTAGGATTGATTTGCCGTGTGCTCGGACCGTTCTGCGGCCTCGCGACATATTCGCGTGCACTCGAGACCAGGAGACACGACTCCCCGTCGTACCCCCGGCCGCCCGCGATTGCGGGGCACGGAACAGAGGACGCACACAGAGCGGCTCCTGTCCAGTACCTACGCTCACCGAGTAACTGCGTAGACCGTACGGCCGCTCCTCCGCGCCTTGGTGCCCGTGCGGGTGCTGCCTCACATAAAGCGACTCGATGACTGTTTCGGTGAATTCTCGTGCGCGTGCGTCTGCCGGTGCGGTGCTTTTCGTGAGATCCAGCCGCAAGCACTCGCTAGCCTGCTCGGCTGGAAGATGACGCTACGTGAGCTCGCGTTACGGATGCGCTGCTCGAGGTGCGAGCGGAAGGCTGCGGACGTAGTCGCTGTTGCGAGGCTAAGACCGCGAGGAGTGCCGATGAATCCGCGCTGGCCAAGACACCGACCCCCGAAAGACGTTCCCTGTCAGTTGCTTCACCGTTTCTGTACGGAAGTCCATCCTATGAAAACTATAGCATCGCTCTGTCCGGTCTTATCTGGATCGCTATCTGCAGGCGTGTCACTTGAGGCGCCGTTAACATCGGCGAAGTCTGCGTAGATGGCCCTAACCTCGGCGCTCAACTGCCGTTCTTCGCGAGCCAAAGGCTTCGAGGCAGGTGTGGTCCCGAATCGCCTCCCAACCTCCAGGAGCAACACCCAGAACGCGACTAATAGTAAGGACAGCAGTGTCCACGCGATTGCAATCCGCACCGCGAGCGTTAACAGTTTGAGTGGCCCTTCCATTGGCTCGCCTTAATCACTGCACACAGTCTTCGGTGACCGCACTGAACCGCCACTGAATTGACTTAATGCGTGCCATTAGCGGGAGAAGTGCCGCGGAAAATTCAACAGATCAGTCCAAGAACATCCCGCCGAGCAGCAAATCAATCCTAACGTTGGCGTATCCACTTCGGTCACCGTACCAAGATACGCCCTGGTAGACCATCGCCGCCTTGTCCGCCACCTACTCACCTCCTCGGATCGTCCAGCGCAGGTGCGCGTCCGCAGGAATGCGATGCTCTTGAGAATACTGCGATTCGTCGCGTTAATGTGGCTTGTGGTGCTTGTGATGGGCGTCGTGTTGATTGCGGGGCACTATGTCTTCGATATGAGCGCGCGGGTCTGGCGCAGGCTTGCTCGCAGGCGATAGTTCCGCGAGCAGGCAGATTGACTTAAGACTGTGAACAGATACGCGCGTTATGTTCTGCGGTTTGCTGGCAAAAGTATCCGGCTGTTGAACAACGCTGTCCTAGCGAGCTCTGTAACGATGTCGGCATCATGCAATTCAGGCCGGACTAGAAATCTAAGATTGTGGCCATATTGTCGCGGGGGATCTTGGGTATTGCATTGCTTCTCGCGTGCGGATTAGGGGCGCACCCTGCGCTGGCTCAGGCGCGCATGACGACCGCAGGTGAGCGCACGGACGAGAGGTGCCTTGCGGACAACATCTACTTCGAGGCCGCGCACGAGCCGCTGGACGGCAAGCTGGCCGTCGCACAGGTGACGCTGAACCGCGCCCGGGATGCCGGCGTGTCGGTCTGCAATGCCGTCTACTTCAAGGCGATCAATCCACGCACCGGCAAGAAGGAGGCCGCGTTTAGCTGGACACTGGGCGCACGCTGGCGGCCCAAGGGTATTGACCCCCTGCTGCACGCATGGTGCGCGGAGCTGGCGCACGAGGCCTTGGCCGGCGCTCGAGCGCTGCCGTTGCCGGACGATGTTAGGTTCTACCATGCCACCTACGTCCGTCCGCGCTGGGCAAACCAACACGAGATGGTGACGCGCATCGGACACCACATATTTTACCGGTGATAAGCCGCTCGTCGAGGCCCTCGCTCGCCTGGTTGGCTGGAAGATGAGGCTCAGGGCGCTCGCACTGCGGGTGCGCTGCTCGAGGTGCGGGCTGAAGGCTGCTGAGGTGGTGGCGGTGGCGCGGGCGAGGACGCGCGGAGCCCCGCAGTAGCGACACGAGCGCCGCCGCCTGTCGATGGGACGCCGTTCCTTGCCGCAGAGCCTGCGCGGTTGGCGGAGCTCTCCAGGCCAAACTTGCCTCTATAGTACAGACGCCCGTGCGTGCTTTCGCAGTCCAAGTCCAGCGTGGCCACTTTGTCGGTAGACGGGTCGAACTTGTTACCGTCGGGGTCGGCGAATTCGACGCTTTGTAGCAAGGCTGCCTCTGTGAGCCCGGGTTCGATCGACTCAACCTCCAGCTCGTACCCCGAGATGCCGTGGGAATTGAGACTGAGCAGGCAATTAGTCCAGGGGAACGTATCCCGATTCTCAACCCGGAAAATGTGCAGCGTGCGATTGTAGCCAACAAATGCAGAAAGACTCCGCTCCAGCTGATATGGTCGAGCTATCGCCGTCTCAGGAGTAATGCTGGACGCTACGGTGTCGTTGACCGCGGCATCTTGCGGGCCCGAGCTCCATGCCAAGGCAACCAGACAGACAGAGGTGATGCTAAGGCCCATCACGATTTCGATGGCCAAGTGCGATTTCTTGCGCCGACGACCGCAGTGCGGGCAGGACGGCGCTGACGAAGAAACGTCCTTGTAGCAGTCAGGGCATTTACGCAAGCTCACGGCGCACCCTCGGCAGATTCAGTGCCACGATTGCAGCGTGCAACTCGAGAGTGCTCCGCGAGCCGTGTCACACACCAAACCCGTGGCTTGCCGCAATCCCATCAAATTGTGATTGAGATACTCCCGGGAAAAGCCATACCGATTAAGTCAGCTTGTTTATGACCAAATTGTCGTCAAACGGTCATTAATTGCGACCAATCGCCCGGTACAAAGGCGTACAGCTTGTGAGCAAAACCGTCCTAGCGACGGCCCCGAGTTTATTGGCAAAGTGCACCTTAGCGAGTCTGGCGAAAAGAATGACCGGTGAGAACATGACCAAGACGATTACAAAGACGTTCCTCGTGGCACTGCTGTCCTTTGCTGCCTCAGCTGCACTCAGTCAAAACTACCAAGGCCAAGGCAATAACAATCAGGGACAGAACTATCAGGGTGGTCGTGCTATGTCGGCGCCCGAGATTGACCCGGCTCAGGCGGCCGGTGCCCTTGCACTTCTGGGCGGGACATTCGCGATCATTCGCGGGTACCGCCGACGCAGGAAATAGCTGGCCGCCCTCGAGCGTTTCGAACAAACGAGCACCCGCCATCGGCGTGCGCTCGCAGCGTTCGCCGGTGACAGCTCGTGGGAAGCCACGGCCTCGACGAACAGCGAGAGTGGGGAAACACCGATGTCGAGATCCCCGGCGAGCGCGGTGACAGGCCAGCTCGACTTGAGCATGGGTTCCCATCAAACCCGATTGCACGGGCATTCTCAAAGCAGCCCGGGAACCAGCCGGTAAGGGACACGCTCTCGATACGCGCGATAGACGGGATCCGCCGCGAGGAAGTCTTCTTCCGCGCGAGCGCGGGCGAACTGCAGGCCGCACTCGCAAAGCCATATCATCCAGTTTGTCGCTGTAGGGCTTGCCAGCACGGCCCCCAGCAGAGCGATGAGCTCCGAGATGTAGATTGGGTGCCTGACGATGCGGTACAGCCCGCCGTCACGTATTCCCCGATTGCCCGGCACCACGGCGAAACTGCGCCGTAGCGACAACAGGCCCGCAGCCACCATGACCATGCCTATGACCTGAATGACTGCGCCCAGCGCGACGAAACCTGCGGTGTCGGTTGGCCGCAGCAACAGCGGCAGCGCCGTGCCCGCAAGACTCAGCAACCAGAGGGATAAGCGCGGTGTTTCGGACTTGGCCGGTCGGCGGCTCAAGAACAATCCCAGGAAGACCGCGTTAACGGCAAGAATGCTTAAGGAGCGGATAGATCGGAATGAGGCGAAGTGACAGTAGCTGACTACCGCTAGGAGCACGAACAGTGCTATCACCAGAATGTTCAGTGCAGCCTGGATGATACGTACGACGCGTGACCTGGAGGCAGATTCCGGGAGCATTTGCATCGCTGGTCTTGCCGTGTCGGGACCCGCGTCCTCAATGCATGTTCAGGGTCCTGAACGCTTCCACCAGACGCACCACTGCAGGGCCAATCGCCACCAGGAAGAACGATGGGAACAGGCACAGGGTGAGTGGAAAGATCATCTTAGTGCCGATCTTCGCGGCCGCTTCCTCGGCTGCCTGCATGCGCTTGTCACGGAACTCTTCCGAGTAGACACGCAGTGCATCAGCGATGCCGGTACCGAAGCGAAGGGTCTGGACCAGGAGTGCAACCAATCCGCGGATGTCATCCAGCCCAGTTCGCTCAGCAAGATTCTTCAGCGCCAGGGCGCGCTCCACCCCTGCGCGCATTTCTGCATTCACGAGCGTCAGCTCGTTACCCAACTCGGGATAGCTGATCATCAGGTCGTCGGCGACCCGCTGCAAGGCCGGAGCGAGGCCGAGGCCGGCCTCGACGCATACGACCAGCAGGTCGAGTGCATCGGGAAAGGCTACGCGGAGTTCGCGCTGCCTGGATTTGACACGGCGATCGAGCCACACACTTGGAACGATGCTTCCAAGAACTCCCGCCACGAAGGCCATAGTGAGCAACTGGCCGCTGGTGATCTTGGGAAAGAATGGCGAGGCGAGGAATACACTAAGTGGCAAGGCGAGCATGAACAGCACTCTCGTTGCATAGTACAACGGCAATGCTGTTGGCGAACGCAAGCCCGCGTAGGTCAGCAACTGGCTGACTCTCGAGCGCTCACGCTCTTTTGAGGGTATCAGGTAGGGGAACAGCGGCCGCAGCGTGTCGGCGATGCTGGCCGACGGAGAAAGGGGCCGTTCTTCGCCGCCTCCCAAGCGGACGAGCCGCCGGCGAACCGGATCGGCAACCACCACGACGAATGCGGACACCCCCATGCTCAGCGCAAATACCGCAACCCCGATAAGGATGACGAAGCCGAGTGCCGCAAGAGGCTCGTGGCCCAAATAGCTCTGCACTATGCTGAGTGATGCGTTCAAGGGCTGCACCTTTGGTGTTTACACCTGAATACGGATGATGCGCCGGATCCACAGGATCCCTATGACGCCCAGGCAAGTAGCGGCGATCAGCAGGTTCTTGCCCAGTTGGGTCTTGAAAAGCTCCGGCAGATAGTCGGGAGTCGTGAAAGAAACCACGACAAACAGCACTATCGGTACGAAGCTCAGAATCCACGCCGAGAGCCGGCCCTCGGCCGAAAGTGTGCGAACGCGACGGTGCAATTTGAAGCGGCCACGTATTACCGCCGTGATGCGCTCGAAAGTCTCTGCCAGGTTGCCACCCGTTTCCTTCTGCACCAGTACCGCCGTGACCATCGCCATGACCGAAACCGAAGGCACGCGCTCGAGCAGACCCAGCAGGGCTGCTCGCACGTCACCGCCGTAGTTGGTTTCCGAAAAGACGAGATCGAATTCGCGACCGACAGGGTCCTCCATGTCTTCGGAGACCAGTTTCAGGGCCTGAGTGAATGGATGCCCGGCCTTCAGCGCGCGCTTGATCACATCGAGAGCTTCCGGGAATTGCTCCTCGAACTTAGCGAGACGGCGTGCGCGATCACGGACAATCTTGAGGTACGGCAGGGAAAAGCCGGCCAGACATAACCCGATGGTGAACAGCGGCAGCCGCGTAATCACCCAGCCGATAAGGGCCGCCAGAACGGCAAATACGATCGACAGCAGGAAGATCCGGTAGGCGGGGGTATCGCTGCCACTCTGCTCGAGCGCCTGTGCCAGGCGCGCCATGCCCGGCAGCGTCTCAAGACCCCGTTCAACCGGCGAGAGCTGCCTGAGGTACTTTTCCCTCAGCAACGAGCCGAAGTCAGCACGGGCATTGGTTGTCCCGACGCTGCTCAGCCGCGCAAGCAAACGCTTGCGCATTTTGCTCGATTCGCCGAATACCGGCACCGTCATCCCCTGCGTCAGCAGGAAGACAGCGAGGAATACGAGCCCGAGAAACAGCCACGGACTATCTAACACCGGCTATCTCCGTAACAAGTGCACGTCATGGGCGAGACGAAAGAGCTCAAGGGGTAATTCAATGCCGCGTTCGCGCAATCGTTTGTCGAATGACGGAACTACACCGGTAGCAACGAGCTCTCCCTGCACATTTCCGTTCTTATCGAGGCCCCGGCGCTCGAACTTGAACAGCTCGGAAGTTGTAATGACGTCGCCCTCCATGCCATTGGTCTCCTGTAGCGAGACGACACGACGACGACCGTCTTCCTGGCGCTCCACCTGTATCACGACGTCGATCGCCGACGCGATCTGCGCACGCAGCGCCTTCACCGGGAAACTGATGCCGGTCATAGACACCATGTTCTCAACGCGCCCCAACGCGTCCCGCGGGGTATTCGCGTGGATGGTCGTCAAAGACCCGTCGTGACCCGTGTTCATCGCCTGTAGCATGTCGAGCGCTTCGCCACCGCGTACTTCACCGATCACGATCCGATCGGGCCGCATGCGCAGACTATTGCGCACCAAATCCCGCTGAGTAACTGCGCCGCGTCCTTCGATATTCGGGGGACGAGTTTCCAGGCGCACCACGTGCGGCTGCTGCAGCTGCAACTCCGCCGAGTCCTCGATGGTCACGATGCGTTCCGTTTCCGGAATGAAGCTCGACAGCAGGTTCAGCAAGGTGGTCTTGCCGGCGCCGGTCCCGCCCGAGATCAGCACGTTCAGGCGTCCCGTAACAATCGCGTTCAGCACCCTAGCTAGGTCCGCGGTCAGCGTGCCGAGCCGCGTCAGATCGTCCATCGAGAGCAGCTCCACCGCAAAGCGGCGGATCGACATAGATGGACCGTCGAGCGCCAGGGGCGGAATCACCGCATTGACACGCGAGCCGTCTTTGAGGCGGGCGTCCACCATGGGCGATGATTCGTCGATCCGGCGACCCACCGCTGACACGATCCGATCGATGATGTTGAGGAGGTGCGCGTCATTGTTGAATCGCACATCGGTAAGCTCGAGCTTGCCACGGCGCTCGACGTAGACCTGATTCGAACCGTTAACGAGAATGTCGGAGACGGTCTTGTCACAAAGCAGCGGTTCCAGTGGACCCAGCCCGAGCACCTCGTCCTCGATGCGTTTGACGACGGTCTGGCGCGACGAAAGGGCCAGAGGCGCCTGTTCCTCGTTCAGCAAACGCTCGCAGATAGCGCGGATCTGGCTGCGTGCCTCGCGCTCGGGCAGGCTGCTGATCAACGACAGGTCCATGACTTTGAGCAGGCGCTGATACACCAGCTCCTTACATTCCTTTTCGGCCGGCGTGAGTGGCCGCATGCGATCGTCGAGGTCGCCTGCCGTGTCCCCGGGGCGTGCCGGCGCATTGGCGCGGATAGACTTCATATTTGCATTCATGTTGAGGTCGCCTTGCGAAGACCAGAAAAAGTACGCGCCAGAAGGCCGCGCTGTTCTGCGGCGACGCCTCCCAACCTGAGTTGGAGGGTCAGGACTGCACGCGTAATGGCGGCGTTCTGCGCAGCTATGAGCAACGGCGTGCCCGTGTTGATGCAGTCGGATACCGTGCGAAAGTCATTCGGCACCGTGAAAACCTCCCCACACGCGAGCGTGGTGCGAATATCCTCGACAGTTATCTCGCTTTTCTTGTCATAACGGTTGACCACCACCAGTAAGCGATCCTTGCTCACACCGAGATCGTTGCGCATGCAGGTGATCAGGCGCGTTGCGTCTCGCAGTGTCGCCAATGACTGCTGCACGACCAGCACAATGTTTTGCGCTCGTTCGAGTACCTGTGCGGCCACAGGGTCGATGCGTCTTGGTAAGTCCACCACGAGGTGGTCGTTGCAGCGCAGGGCGACATCCAGCAACCGGCGTACGTGGTCCACGCTGACTGGTTGGGTTGGCAGCGCATCTTCCGCGGCGTTGCCAAGTACCTTCAGGCCACTGGCATGCTCCACCACGTAGCCCTTAAACGCGACTTCGTCGAGCCTGTCGAGATTTTCCAGTGCCTGAAGCAGGCCGCGCTTCGGGAACAGATCGAAATAGACCGGAATTGCCCCAAACTGCAGATCGAGGTCCACCAAGGTAACGTTGCGATGCGACACGGCGACCAGCGCATGCGCGACGTTGCAGGCCAGCAGGGTCGCGCCGCATCCGCCCTTGGCATTCATGCACGCGATCAGCGAGCCTTCGGCTCGCGATCCCGCCGCGCGACGGTCGCGCTCAATGCGCTTGAGCGAGGCGATCAGGTCCGCTTCCACCAGCGGCAGCGGCAGCAAGTCTCTGGCACCGGCCTGCATGGCTAGGCGCATGACGGTCGTATCGTTGGCATCCCCGACGACGATTAGCGGTGGACGGCGGTCGGCGGCACGCGCCGCGAGCGAGTCCAGTTCGGCATGCGAAGTCTCCCCCAGATGCAGGATCAAAGCCTCGGGGAGCGCGGTGACTTCGTGTAGCGGATCAACGTGGCCGTTGACCGTGAGTTTGCGCTGCAGGCGCAGTCCCGGAAATTTGCGCAGAATGGCCTCTAGACTGTCGAGGGTCTCCTTGCGCCGCGAAACCAACAAAACTTTTAATCTGACATCCATGCTCGTGTCCGATGGAAATCCACAGTTCAGCAAGGCGTAACAGCACCGACGGGCGGAACGCCGAGGCTCTCGCGAGGGATAGTGGTGGTGAACCCGTTCATCGGAATCGACGCCACCAGGTTCGGGATCAGCATTGTCTGCGTAAAACCAACGATGCTGACGCTCACGAAGCGAATCAGCGCATAGTTGGCGGGGAGCGCAGGATTAGCAATCGGGTTGCCGTTTATGTCGAGATACTGGACCTGCACGTTCGCCGTTGTCAGCCCGGCCACGATCGCACTGCTGCCGCTTCCGGAATCAAACACAGCCACGCTGGCTGGCTTCGGATCACCCACCGGACAGACGGCCGCCATGCGCGCGCCGCGCCGCGTCGCCTCCGTCAGCGTATTCGCGACGAACAGCGCGCGGCCCATTTCGATCACACCAAAAACGACCATCATGAGTACGGCGCCGATGATGGCGAACTCCACGCTCGTCAAACCGGCTTGCAGGCGTCGGCACGTCATAGGCCCCTCATCACAATGGTCGCTGTGAGTGGAAAGCTGAACGAGATCGGGCTGCTGCCAATCCCAAAGGTGGGCAACGTGGCGCCGAGGAGAGGTTGATAAGTATAGGCGGCGGACACGGAAACATGCGTGCTGTCGACAGTAGTCACCGTCACATTCGCAGCCACCAGTCCGGGAAGAAGCGCGCTCCCCGAGCCGTTGATGTTTCCCGTAACCACGAGATTCTGGGTCTGCGTCTGTACTTGTGGGGTGATCAGCACGATCCCGGTAGTCCCTCCAAGCGCGTTGGACGCGAGAAAACGGGCGGCATCGCGAACTGACTTCGTGAGCGTGTCGTACTGGCTCAGTAGGCGTCCGACCTCGGCGGTAGCGACGAGCAGCAGCAGCAGTACCGGCAACGCAATCGCCAGCTCCAGTGCGGCCGTGCCGGCCTGCCGCGTGCGATCAAAGGGCTGCCGCAACTTCATGAGTCCCCGCTGTTCGGGTCGTGGTACAGCTGGATAATGTGCGGCGCCGGACCGGTCGCCGGCTGGGGTCCAGGCGTACCGTTGACGTCGCAGTTCCCGATGAACTGGCCGATAACATAGTCGGTGTTGCCTTGCTGGACTGGCTCCTGCATCAGGAAGAAACAGGCAAACCCAAGCAATGGAAGCGTGGTCGAGCCGCCGGAATTGCCATTGCAAGCGCCGACCGGCACCGCCAGAATCCGCCGCCCCGGGGTTCCATATCCTGCGGGAGGCAGCGCGTTATCGAAGTTCTGGGTCGACATCCGCTGCTGATAGTTGTTGCTGCCTTGGTCGTAATTGAAGACCGTGCCAATGTCGCTGGGGGTGATCAGGGTAGAGCCCGAGTAGATGCTAAAGGTACCGTCGGGATTGGTGGTCACCGTCAGCTGCGGATTGGGCTGCGTAGTGATGACATCCGGCGGATACTGGGTTTCCGTGCCGCCCATCGGACCCTTGTAGTCGCCGAAACGAGTGTCGAGACCCTGCACGGTGGGGCCGGCCGCATTGCCCGGCTCTGTCTGGATGCTGTTGCCTTGAGTCAGGCAGCCGCTGTAACCGCCCGCCAGGTTCTGCCTGACGATGTTTGCTCCCGATCCTCCGAGCTGAATGAGCTGAAAGTTTCCAGGACCGATCCCCGAGCCGCCAGGGGCGGCTTGCTTGAGCACTACAGGCTGATCGGGCGTATAGCCCCACAGGCCGTTCGGGTTCTGCGGAGGCCCCTGGGTCGGGTCGCCGCAGACCATCATGGGCGCGATGTTGCAGGCGTTGTTCACGGTGGGGCTCGGGCCCGCCACGGCCGTCGCGCTCACGGTCATCTGATTGATTCCGGCTATTGCGACGAACCAGGTCGGCCGCGTGAAGCCGGACACGAGCACGCGCACATAGGGTCCGTTCGGTGCACCGGGTACAAACGGGGCCACCGTCGCCGAATATTGCACGGTGACCGAAACTGTTCCGGCACCGTTTGCGTACGCGGCGGCGAGTTCCTGATCGCCGCTAGAGTTCGCGTTGGCTCCGAATGCGGCCAGCGCTTCCGTCGTTGCGATTACGGTGCTGCGGGTACTATCGATCATCTTCGCGGCGGCGAGCGCCGCGGCGTCAGTGGCGTTTTGCAGGCGCGACTTGTTGAGGGTGGCGTGACCAACGTCCAGCGCCAGCCCGACCATGAGCAATAGCGCAAGCATGGAGACAACGATGAACACCATCGCAGCCCCCCGCTGGTAGCGGAGAGCTGCGGGGGGACATCTATTCAGTGGCGCCATCGTTTCAGCCTCCGCCGCCACCACCACTACCACCGACTTCAAAGAAAATGGGACGCGACACCTGCTGCTCGGATTTCGGGACGTCCTTGTGGTACTGATCGATGGCCGATTTCATCCGCTGACCATCTGCTCCCGCCGGAGCGAGTGCAGGTGGATTTCCCGCGCTTGCCGGATCGAGGGTCTGCGCCTGCACCATGTTCGCCGCCGATGAACCGAGCTGCGAATCGAAATACGGGGTTTCGGTTTCACATCCGGCACACGCCGTCACGGCGGCGATGGCCAGAACACACGACATTTTTCTCATGGGGCGTCTCCTCGCTGGCTAGCGCGCGGGTGGCGGGGTCGTTGATGGCGTACCGGTCGGGGACGCCGCGCCTGGCGGCGGCGAGCCTTCCATACGGCCACGCAGGTAGAAGTCCACGTTCGAAGGATCGATCTGGCCCTCGGTCGGGAGGTGCACGTCACTCGGCCTGATCGGCTTGGCGAGTGTCGGGGTCACGAAAATGACCAGCTCGGTCTGTCCCTTCTGGAAGCTCGAGCTGCGGAACAGCTGTCCGAGCACAGGGATGTCCCCCAACCCAGGGAATTTGGTGACGGCGTTGTTCATGTTCTCGTCCATGAGACCAGCGATGCCTATCGTCTGCCCGTCCGATAGCTCCACGGTCGACAATGCCCGTCGCTCACTCAGGGCTGGTACGGCAAATACCTTTGATGAAGTAATCGGCGCGACCACCAGGGAATTCGTGGAGACCAGCTGGCTCACGCTGACATTGAGCTTCAGGTTGATGCGCCCGGTCTCCAGAATCAGCGGCTGAAAAACGAGCTTGACGCCGAAGTCCTTATACTCGATGCCAATCGTGCCGTTCTGCTCCGGCACCGGGATCGGATAGCTGCCGCCGGACAGGAACTGCGCTTCCTGCCCGTTCAATGTGGTCACGGTGGGCTCGGCGAGAATTCGCGCCAGACCCTGTTCCAGGGCGGCATCGAGTACCAATTGACCGACGAAGTTGCCGTGGATCAAGCCGCCAAAGAGTCCCGCTGTGCCGATACTGGGGATACTCGGCACGAACTGCGAGAACACCGGCCCCATGGGAGAGCCACCGGAGCGGGTGAAGTCTCCCTGCGTGAGAACCGTGTTGTTGTTGGGTGTAAGCGCCGGAGGAAAAGTCGCTCCGCCGTTCACGCCGCCGAGGACCGTGCCGTGACTGTTGTTCGTCGCCTGAAATTGCGCGTTGAGCGACTTCATGGCGCTACGCTGCACTTCGGCCACTTTGACCTGCAGCATGACTTCCTGTGCCCCCCCGACCGTCATCAGGTTGATGACTTCTCCGGCCTTCTTGTCTTCTCCGCCGCCAGTGCCGCCTTCCTCCTTGAACATGATCTTTTCCTTGGCGGTCGCGGCCTGCTGCAGAAAGCCGCGGGCCATCTGCAGCGCCGCATCCATCTTGATCACGCTGGTCACCTGCCCGGAGAGAACCAGATTGCGCTGCCCGCTCGCGACCTGGATCTTCTCGCCCGGTAGCGTGGACGCGAGCAGCTTGCGCAGGGTGTCGAGATCGTGCGTGACGGCAACCGAAATCGCGGCGATCAGTTGGTCGTTGCGGTCCCACAGCAAGACGTTGGTGGCTCCAAGATCCTTGCCGAGAATATAGAGCTCACCGCTGCCAATGATCAGCACGTCGGCAATATCGGGATTGCCGATGGAAACGCGCTTCGCGGGCGTCGACAGTGTTACCACGCGACTCTTGTAGATGGGCACCGTCAGGCTGGTATCGCGTTCGGCATGGACAGTTCCCTGCTCGGGCGCTTCCTGCGCCTGAGCGTTTGCCGCAGCGCCGAGGGCGAGCAACAGGCCCACAGTAACTCCGCAGATCTGCGCCGAGAGTCGCGTACGATAACGCATGAGGTGTTCCTTGACGGGCTGCATGAGTTCCATTACGTGGCCGACTCCGAGCTGTGGACGTTGGTGCCCCGAATGATGGTGACGCCTGAGCTGGCGGGTCGGGGCTCAGTCGCATGTGCTTTCCTGACGGCAGCTTTGGGCGGCGCAGCCTCGGCAACCATGTCAGCGTCGTCCGACTGACTCTTGTCCAGCGGGTTGCGCAAAGTGAGTTGAATCTTGCCCTCTTCGCGCGCCTTGACCAGGATCTCTGCCTGCTTCGGCGTCATTTCGAGCGTCACGGCCCGCACGACCACGGGTTGGTCCTTGTCCTGCGAAGCGGTTTGGTCGACCGCCAACACATTGAGATCGTGCAGAACCGTGCGAGTCTCCGCCCGCTGGTTGGATTCCATGTGCGCGGCGACCACATCGACGTGGTTGCCCGGCATGAGGAAACCCGCAACGCCGATGACGTCATCGACGCGCACGGTGACCGCGCGCATGTCGGGCTTCACGATCGCCGCCAGCGTGCTGCCGGCCTGGCGGTCCGCAAAGCGCTCCTTCAGCAGGATCTCGCCCGCGATGATCTTCTGCAAGGCGATCAGCCCGACGACATCCTCGGGTCGCTGGTAGTGGTTGCCCACCTGGGCGCTGCGCGGCAGGGCAATCGTCCGCAGATGTCGTGCCTCGACTTTCGTGCCGAAGGGGATCTCCATGGCCGCCACCACGACCTGCTCGGACGCGTCGGTGGATGCCGAGGCGTTGAGCCTTGCCTGAATCCAGTTTTTTGCCACCCACGCCGCGCTTACCGCGAGTACGAGGGAAATCATGATCAGCAACAGTCCGCGTCGCTTCATAGGGCACCGTGTCGGCTTGGATTGCCGGAATTGAGAAAGTAGTTCTGCCAGGCCCACCGCAGGGACTCCATGCAGAGCTCGTCCGATGCGCCGAGGTAGGCGGCATGGTCGAGCGCCATGTCGATCAGGTCACGTGGATGGCATGGCAGCAGCGGCGTGCCGGATGGACGATGCAACTGGTCGACAACCTGCTGGCAGACCGCGGGGTCATAATCCACCGCGTGCAGCGCACACACCTGCTTCCAGATCGCGTGATACTGTTCCTCGTTGAGGGGCGTGAATTCGATCTTGTAACCGATGCGGCGCAAGAAGGCGTCGTCGGTCAGCTCGTGCGGATCGAGATTGGTCGAAAATACCAGGATGAGATCAAACAGGACGGAAAAGTGTTGTCCCGTCTGGAGCTGCAGATAATCGCGGCCTTCTTCCATGGGCACGATCCACCGGTTGAGAACTACCGCCGGCGATACCCGCTGCCTCCCCAGGTCATCGAGTATGAACATTCCGTTCGACGCTTTGAGCTGCAGAGGAGCCTGGTAGCGCCTCGTAGCCGGATCAAACTGCACTTCAAGCATGTCCGCGGCCAACTCACCGCCGGTGATCACCAGGGGACGGCGGCAAAGGACGAAACGCGAATCGTAGCCATCGTCCAAGAGCACACCGGGCTCAGGTTTCTGGAGTGGCACGTGCACGCTTGCATCGAACATTTGAATGACCGCGTCCCCGACCGCGATGGCATGAGGGATGAGCGCGGCGTCGTCCATGAGACGCGCAAGCCGTTGCGTGATGAACGTCTTGCCGGTGCCTGCATCGCCATAGACGAACAGTGCCTTGCCGGCATTGAGGGCCGGTCCCAATCGATCGAGGATCGCAGGGTCGAGTACCGTATCGGCAAAGGCCGCATGCATTCGCCCCCGCGTTACCAGGCGGTCGCGTATCGACTGGAGGCGTACCACCTCGGTGTAGATCTCGAGCGGCACTGGAGCCGCGCCCACGTAACCGCTCCTCTCGAGTGCGACTCCGGCGCTTGACCGGCCGCGCTCGGTGAGTCCGTAACGCAGCCCGTGTTCATCCACGGTGCGCGCACGTACTTCGGTGCGGCCTTCGCGGCGCAGAAAATTCAACACTTCTTCGAGGATCGGCCCGGCAAGGGCTGTGCGTTTGATCATCGAGCCCAGAGTCAGCACACCAGCTTCGTACATGTGCTTCTCGAGCAGCTCGGCGAGAAAGGACAGGCTGAGACCTGTCTCCGCGAGAGACTTGGGCCGTGGCGCCGTACAACCGGCGCGAACGGCGATGGTATTCTCATCATCGATCGCTCTGAGGTTCGTCACCGGTTGCATATCATTACCTCAACACGATAGAAGCGAGCGTTCCGCAGGCGATCGCGACTCCATACGGTAGATCTTGCTGGCGGAGCAGAGAGGCGCGTTGACCGGTGTCGGAAACTCGATGCACTCGCCAGCGGAAGGACACCAGCGCAACAGCCGCGGCGATCCCGCCGGCCAGCAGGGTGTAGAGCGCGGCAAGCAGTACGCCCACGGGACCCAGGAATGCGCCCACCGCGCCCATCGCCTTCACATCGCCGGCGCCGAGCTTCCCGGCGAGACAGAGCGGTAGGAAGAGGAGGAGCCCGATGAGCACACCGGCTGCGCTGACAAATGCTCCCTGCCAGCCCGCTCTCACAAACGCCAGAGCCACTGCCGTGGCGGCGGCCGCGACGGTGAGGCGGTTTGGGATCCGCCGCGTGCGCAAGTCCATGACGGCCACAGCGCCGACAAACCCGAGCAGACAGACAGTCCCTATGCCTAGCCGTGTGTCCACTAGACCTCACTCAAGAAACGTGATCCTTACCGCGCCCCCGAGGGGGTTCATTGTCCTGCGCTCAGGAGCGCGGCTCGGAGTGCGTGCCGATCAGGGCAGCGTGATACCGTTCAGCGCACCCTGGAGATAGTTGATGATGTTGAATACCCCCGTGCCCAGGAGCTGGAATGCGCCGATGACACCGGCGGCAACCAGCCCTCCTGCAATCGCGTACTCAACCGTCGTCAACCCCGCTTCCTTCTGCCATAAGGCAATCAGTGCCCCGCTGATTTTTCTCATTGTCGAATTCCTGTTAGGGTGAAGGCTGATGGGGCTATTCCCACCCCATCGCCGGGGCCTCCAGATCAGGGGAGCGTGATGCCGTTCAGCGCACCCTGGAGGTAGTTGATGACGCCGTACACGCCCTTGCCGAGCAGCTGAAACGCGCCGATGACCCCAGCGGCAACCAGTCCCCCAGCAATCGCGTACTCAACAGTCGTCAACCCCGCTTCTTTCTTCCAAACCGCAATCAGTGATCTGACCATTACCTTTAACATCGTCAACTCCTTCGTTTTATTGAGTCAGCCGTCCTTGCGACGGGCTGTGTTTTCCCACTTCGGTGTTCCCCGTGCAGGTGTTGTGCACACTGCCGAGGAATAGCGCGGCGGGGGTAGGATGAGTTTGTCGCTGATGCGGACTATCTTGCCGGCCGATCTCAAATCGTGATGGAGTTCACGCTGCGACTGCAGCGCGGCGCCTGGCAAGTCCGCAACTCTCGTTTGCCGAGTTTTCGACTTATTGCGACACGCAACTCTGCGCTACACGCATCACAATTTCTGCCTTTCGATGCGACATGCGGAACTCCGGGTGGCAGAGTCGAGGAACACAAGTAGAAACGGCCCTAAAGGAAGCGGGCTTGCCACGGTTCAAGTTGTTATGGGTAGATATCGACGCGCGGGGCCCGGGCGAGGCCTCACGGAAGCTATTCGAGCAGCTGTTCGAGGTAATTGAAATCAGTCAATTCGAACTCATCACCGGGGAGCCCGTGGCCACCGGTGATGTTATCTGCTTCAATTTCGACTTCCCGGCAATGTCGGGCCTAAAACTCGTCCCAGAGGCCAAGAAACGCTGGCCGTCATCGCCGATTCTGCTGCTCACTCAGCAGAACTCCTGCGAGCTGGCACTGTGGGCTCTGCGATCAAGAGTTTTCGACTTATTGGTAAAGCCGACCCAGACTGAGGAAGTCAACCACACATTCGAGCGCATTGCCGCCGCGTTACATGCGCGACGTTGCCAGACCGAGCGCAGGCCGCAGGGGCTCACCCCACAGCTTCCGGCCGAGACGCGCTACCGGCCGCAAGCGGCGGTTGCGCCCAGGCTACAGACAGCGATAGCGCACGTTACAAAGAACTTCCTGCGGCCGATCTCCGAGTCGGAGGTGGCGCTGCTGTGCAATATGTCGCCGTCGCGCTTCTGTCGCGAGTTCAAGGCGGCATTTCAGGTGACGTTCGTCGAGTACCTCGCGAACTACCGAATGGAGCAGGCAAAGCGCCTGCTCACTAATCCGAGCATGGCGGTCGCAGATGTAGCGGCGGCCGTGGGTTTCAACGACCCTTCTTACTTCACGCGGGTCTTCAGGAGACAGGAGGGCATCTCGCCCTCGGAGTACCGCGCTGCCCACGTAGTCGAGCCGACGCGCCTGCGCACCGCCGCCGGCCAGTAGGGGACTTCCCGTCCGCACGGCACACCGGCGGTGTGTCACGATACCAAGAGTGGTGCGACGGCATATCCTCTCCGCGGCCGGGCTGGCGATTAAGTACCCTCGCCAACTCCACAGCGACTGCGTCAATGTCGTCTTCTGCAGGAGCTTCGTCCCCAACGCAACGATACGGCGTTGAGTGTGTATTCGCCGCCGGGGCGCGGACCGACAAACGCGTCCGGGTGAAAAGCAAAACCTTCCTAGTGACGACGCTGGCAGTTGCAGGAGGCTAACAACGGGCCAGTCAACAGCTCACTTCAGCTCTCAGGCCGCCACAGAAGAAAACGACGCAAGGCAGGCGCGAGATGTACCGCTACTCAACGATGCTTTCAGTCCTCCTGCTCGGGGCCGTCGGGGCGCCACTGGCGCGTGCCGATGCAATTACCACTTATGGAGCTGGCCTAAAGTCCTGCCAGTCTTATCTCGAAGCCAGGGGTGGCAGCATGGCTGACGAGGCGAATTTCGTAGATTGGTTGAGTGGCTTTTTCTCTGCGGTTAATCGGACCTCCACTCACAGGAACAATATCCTCGGTCTGACAGACGTGAAGATGGCGCTCGAGCGGCTCGACAACACTTGCCGCGCTCGTCCCGACCAGCATTTTGCCGAGGCTGCAGGCCTGTTGGTTCTGGGGGCAAAGCCAGGCCCCGCTACGCATGCCGTCGAGGTTACGACCTATGGCTCGGCCGACAAGGCTTGCCACGTCTTTGTTGAAGCCAGAGAACAGCAGCAAGCCGATTTTTGGGCAGAATTCCTCCATTGGCTGGGTGGCTATCTGTCCGGAGTGAACGTGATGTCGCTCCACACGAACAACGTACTGGGCGATGCAGAACTTGCAGACGCGGTGCACTGGCTGGACACCTTTTGCAGCGCCCACCCAGGTACAGCCTTCGGGACCGCTGTGGACGCGCTCATTGCGGATCGCTCTGGAAGAGAGCAGCTATCACCGCTAACCGGGTCGCGGGGCGGTCATTAACGGAACTGAGCTCCTCGATAAACCGGATCCGTGATTTCTGCCTCCGTCGAGGCATGGATTCACTCGGCAAATGACCCGCTGAGCGAACGTGTTCCTGCCGGGCACCTTATTCGAAGCGAAGCACGCCAACAGAGCGAGCGCCGCGCGGTGCAGGAGCCGGTGGCTATCCGAAAGAGTGGGCGTCCGCAACGACGGAAAAAGAGAGGACCTCAAGACGTACTCAGCGATCAAGTGGATGTTGGTTGCGGCACTCATAGCGGCGAATGGCGACACCACTGCACGAGCGCAGGACGTGCAACCTCTATATGACCACGGGGGACGAAGGCGGGCTGCCGGCCTTGTTCGACGGCAAGTTCAACTTCACTCCTGGCGGTACCCACTCCTCTAGACGCCCTTTCTTTGCACCCGCGGAGCCAGACTGAATTTCAAAGACATTAACGTTAACCACTTGGTCGGCGTTAATGGCCTCACCACCAAGGGGATGCTTACGTCCGTAGAGGACGGATTCCATGGGCGAGACGGAAGCTCTGGAAGGTTCGTCCTCAGACCCTCGTGGATGACACGGTGACTGATGCACAGCTCAAGCAAATCCTCGCGAAGGGTTACAGGCCCGTCAAGTAAGCGCCTGGCAACGAGGTGTCCTACTGCCGCCGCGAGCAGCTGTCGGGCGAGCGTTTCGAGACAAAAGTATGCAACACCGCACGGCGAATTTTAGAGGATGAGCAGCGGGGCAAGGAGCTGATAAACAGCGTGGAGCGCATCGGCCTGCAATCGGGGCGATGATCACGCCAGGATCCGAACCGGCATTGACCGACCGATAATATCTGCAAGGTGAGTCTGCGCGGCTCAGCTCATCGCGCACGCCGCTGAGCGATTGGCGTCGCCCGGTCCGGGGGGCGGGTGGCGCTGTCAGGAGGAAGCTACGGCCCCGGATAGCCCACATCCGCGCCTCTCGCGTGCGGGAGATTCGCGGGAATCGGTCGTGCTCAGTTGTGCTCCTTGGTGCCAATTGCAACGGGCGTCCCTTGGCAAGTTGTAGAATTTACAACTATGGCCACTATCCCTTTGCTACGGCAGCAGCTTAACACCGCGTCAGACTCGGCATTCCAGGTTCGATGGCCAGCTGTAGCATCACTTCAAGTCGTTCAGCTGCCGCACCAGTTCTCTGAGCGCCGAAAGTCGATCCTCCAGCAATTTGTACTTGAGCGGCGCGGTCTCCGCCACGCAATAGAGCACGGGATGCGCGGATTCGGCGATCAGTCCTAGGGTCGCGAGATCGATGGGGTACACGGCCGGCTTCGCACGGGCAAGCGAGGGTCGGTGTATCGGCTGGCTGATGCCCGCATCGTGCGCCGAACCGTCGAACGGAGCGAGCTCGATGCGGCGGTCCATAAGTTCCAGGATGAGATGCTCGCGACCAATACAGGCGTTCTCGCTTGACTCACGCGCACCCACGAACCAGAAGTAGCCGATTAATGCATAGGTGTATCTGCCGCTGCGGTCCACGGCAGCGGCAGATAGCGTCACGTAATCTCGGGGCGCGAGAGTCAGGTAATTCTGCTGTTCGGTGGTGGACCATCCTTGTCCAGCACGGTGCCGGGCAAATACCAGCGGCGCGCCGACGAATTTCACTGTCGCGCCCGTCTCGTCGTCAAGATACTCACGGGGCGCGTTCTCTTCGGATGCCGCGGCCACAATACTTACCGCAAGCAAAAAGAAGGACGCCAGAAAGCACTGCGCGCGGGTCGATTTGCCTAAATCGCCTGCTTCGCTCGGCCTGAGGTGCATAAGCTCCTCCGCAGGACTCGTCGATGCGCAGGCAGCATACCGAGGAAACTGTTGCAGGTTGATTTCAGTCCTCGGGCTATTACGGAATTGTGAAGCGGAGACGTTAGCGCATCGGCAGGTGATCCACATCCCAGCGATCAATCGATAACGCCCACGTGAATACCGGTGTTAGCATCGCG
>Ga0306926_10001908_pt1 | contig 20949 bp, 21 predicted proteins | sample flu12Cox44000178_FD_203759 | JGI IMG/M metagenome (GOLD analysis project Ga0306926, IMG submission 203759) | Lab enrichment of tropical soil microbial communities from Luquillo Experimental Forest, Puerto Rico - flux8day.12C.oxic.44.000.178 (v2)... | ecosystem: Environmental > Terrestrial >...
CGTGCGCGTCGCGTGCTAGACGTTGGGTTAAACAGCACAAAGCTACGCCGTTCTGGCTCAATGGTGTTTGGTGTGTGCGGTTGCGCTTTGAGCCGAGCGACAGGAATAAGCACGAAGTGGTTGTCGGGATTGATCCAGGAAGCAAACGCGAGGCGTACACCGTGGCTTCCAAAGAGCACACCTATCTGAATGTGCTCAGTGATGCCATAGATTGGGTTAAGGATGCCGTGGGATCGCGCAAGATTCTGCGACGAGCGCGACGGAATCGCAAGACACCATACCGAACTAACAAGCAGAATCGAGCACGCGGAGGCATCCCGCCATCAACCAAAGCACGTTGGCAGCTCAAGCTGCGAGTGGTTAACCAACTGCGAAAGATGTTTCCGATCACAGGGTACGTGGTCGAAGACGTAAAGGCGACTACGCACGGCAGGGGCAGGCGCTGGAATAGCTCTTTCTCACCGTTGGAAGTCGGCAAGAGCTGGATGTACGGAGAGCTGTTAAAGCTCGGAACACTGACTCTCAAAGCCGGTCACGAGACGGCTGAACTGCGAAAAACTTTCGGCGTGGTCAAATGCTGCGGTGACAAGATGTCGATGCGCTTTGACATACATAACGTGGACAGTTGGGTGCTGGCAAAAGATGCACTTGGAGCAGCAAAGGGACGCCCGGAGAATATGCAACTGGTGCACGCAAGGCCACTCCGATTCAGGCGGCGCGCACTTCACTTGCAGAATCCAACCAAAGGCGGTGTCCGCCGTAGTCATGGTGGAACGCTGAGCCAAGGATTTAAGCGCGGCTCACTCGTTAAGCATCCAAAGCACGGGCTGACGAGCGTTGGTGGCACTAAAGACGACCGTATCAGCCTGCACAAAGTTTCAGGAAAACGCCTTTGTCAGAACGCGAAGGCTCAAGACATCACATTGCTGCGAAGAAGCTCGATAGCTTTCCGGCCGATACCAAAGAACGGCATTCCTCTGCCGCCTAAAGGCGACAGTTTCCTGCCTAAGATTTTATGAGTGAAGCAATAAGTTCTGACGGATTGCCATGGTCTGAGGTAGAGTTTGTCGGCGGCCCTTGCGACGGGACCAATACGGTCCACCCGTTAATGAACTCTGTCCTCACGGTGGATGGGGGCACCTACACCTTCTGGGGCGGTAAATACTGGTGGGAGGCGGGCAAATGAAAGCCGACTGTTACCAGTGCGTTCACCGGGGTAACGTGCCGGGAGACGCGCATAGCTGCTGCACCTATCCGGGGAACCAGACCGGCGCTTTTGACTTCTTTGCGGCTTCTAACGCCGAGAATGCCGTAAAGTTGAGTATCCGTGGCCATCCGCACGGGATAAAGAACGGGTGGTTCAATTGGCCGGTCAATGTCTGCCGTTCTTTCTGGCTATAGCCCAGGTGCAAAGATCGCTATGACCCCGATCCTTACCGTCTTTATCCCTGGAGTGCCGCGGGCCGGCGGAAGCAAAAGAGCGTTTCCCTTTCGCAAAGCGGACGGATCTCTGGGAGTGCGTGTCACTGATGCCAATGATTACGTGATGCTCTGGCGTTCGGTGGTGAGCGACTTTGGCAAGCGTGCCATGGCGGGAAGAGAACCCTTCACTGATGCACTTGCTATTGAAGTGGTCTTTGCCTTGCCACGCCCCAAAGCGCACTTCAACAAAGCCGGGGTGCTCACCGAAAAGCACACCTTGACGTTCGCCACTAAAAAGCCGGATTGCACCAAGCTTCTGCGAGCCTTTGAGGACGCCTTAATCGGCATCATCTGGCACGATGACAGCCAGATCGTCGCGCAAACGGTGCGCAAGATTTATGCTACCGCTTCCGGAGCACACTTGAGAGTGCGTTATGCTGACCCGATTCACGATTTATTCAGTCTCGATTAGTGACAATAACATCCTCAAGATCGAGCACACCCTCGCTAGATTGGTCTCGTCGTTGGCCAACATGATCAGGTGGCGTCTCAACACTAAGAGCTCGTTCATCGGGATCTGGTCCAGATCCGTTAGACGCTCCAGATACGGAGCCAATCTCTGAGCCTTTTTCGCTATCGGCATCGGGGGGAAGCGTTCCGTATATTTCATCTCCAGGGCCGGTTTGATTTGTCGCCACGGTTTGAGGTCGTTGATCCACTTCATTGAGCTCATCTTGGTCCGGTTCCAATGTTGCCAGGGTCCGCGCACTGGCGAGTAACTGCTTTACGGGGGCTAGTTCAGCCTTGCATTGGTAAAGACCGAACCCCAGAGCGGCATCGCGGATTTCACTGAAACTGATCCCGGTCCCTTTAGACAAAGCTCTTATTTGTTTAACCGCCCAGCCAGGCAGCTCTTCATCTGTGGAGGTTAGGACAGGCTTTTTCATCGCCGTCTGCTTTTACGCTTGCGCGAGGGGAGTTTTCCGCGGTTGTCGAAATGATGGCGTTTTACCCAGGCATGCCCTTTAGTGGCATTGAGGAAAGCACGCTGCGCTTGTGAGGTAGCCGGCACTTTTAATCGGTACTAAAGGACACTTTGTCCAAAAACCGCCGCATCTCTTCCTGAGAAGGATCGGCCAAGAGTTCTGTGAGTCGGGTTACGGCAAGCTTTTGCGCACTGAGCACATTTTTACCATCGCGTACCATATCTTCAAAGGGTCCATCGACAAAGCGTTTGACGATATGACTGTAATCGATCCGCGGCCGGCAATGCATAGTGCCGTAGGTGTCATGGACACTCTGGTATATCCAGATCCCGGCGCTCTTTACTTCGATCACGTCTTTTTAATCCCGCGTTTCTTGACTCCAGGTTTATTGCCGCCTTTTGCCCCTCGTTTAGTCTTTTGCGATTGCGCCGGTTTAATAGCCATAAAGTAGGATTTATTTTTTGCGTGCGGTTAACAGGATCAGGCAGGCGCCCAGAGCGAACACGGCAATTGCCATCACCTTAATCAGCGGGTAGGGATCTGGGTTAAGGATCGTCATCGTCGAGAGCGTCATCAACATCAAGAGCAGAATCAGCGTCTTGGCTTCCTTCTCCAGGTAAAGCTCGATCATTCGCAGGGCCTGAGTCACAAATGAGTGCTCGGTCGGCCGCTGAGAGTTCCCGGCTGAGTCCGAGTGCGTATCGCTTACCTCGGCGATTCTGGATTTGTCTTCTGGCATATTGAATTGCCCTGGTGCAGTACAGAAATTCCTCGAGCCCCATTAATGGTATATACCTTTGCAGCTCATTAGTCATTCTTTCTAATTCATCCAGAACATTTGGTGCTTTTGAGAACTCAATCAGGGTGAAACTGGAACGCACAAGTTTTCCCATTGCGGCGAAATCGGTCACTATCGAGTACTCGCCCCATAACAGACGCAACTTGGCTATCACTGCCTGGTTCATTTAGAGGGGTGAAAATTACTTACCTTGTCCTGCACGTCTTCAGACGCCAAGTCATAGAATTTACTGAAATCGTCCTGGTGCATCGAGCGTAAGATCCGCTCCTGATCTTCCGGGTACAGTTTCGGGAAAAGGTTCTCAGCAGTCGAGACATCCAGGTGATCTTCAATCGCGGCCATCGAGTCTTCACTGATCCCCAATCGCCGCATCTGTTCACGGGCGATATCGATGCTCCACTGGTCCTTGCTCAGGAGTGCCACACGATAGTTGTGTTTCGCCTCGATCTGTTGCCCTGCCTCCCGAGTTCGTTCCCGTGGCGCTTTGGTTGCTACCCAGGTATGAATAATCTCGTTCTCAACAGCAGAGCGTTCAGCGCTGGACGGTGCTCGCGCAATGCCGGCAAAGCCCAGGAGCCGATCACGCCAGGTCATCCCGGGTTGCAATGCTTGCTGGACACTCATGGAGATCTCGTTTTTCAGTGCAAACTCTGCTTTAGTCCACAACTGTTCACCCATCTCGTTCCACCATTTAGTACTGAACGGTGGCGCATCCTTAGGAATAAACCCCAGTGCAGCTCCTTGTGGGCTGATCTGAGTGCCAAAATAATCACGGTTGGCAATCAAGGAAAACAGGGTGCTTAAGGCCGCTTGCTGTTTATTGGCGAAAAACCCAAGTGCACCGAATACGAGTCCATCATCACCCAGGTGCCGAGTGAGACCGGCAATCTCAGTTGTCACCCAGAACGGCGGTTTGCTCCTTTTGAGTCTCCCTTGACCGTCATAACCGATATTCGGGTAGATCGCGTCGACCAGGCTCTTTACACCTGCCCCAAGTAGCTGGCTAATGAGCAGATTGACCCCCATCGTGTAAAGATTCATGGTCATCCCGTACAAGAGCTTATTGGAAATTATCCCAGCGCGCTCTTCTGGTGTGCCTTTAAGGATTTCCTGAAAATGACGCGGCACCTTGGTAAGATCGTGAATGGCGCCACCATTGACTCCAAGAAAGGATTTCTGCCAGGAATAGCTAAGGAAATATGCTTGCCCCAACGTCTTTACATAAGGACTGGTAAAGGACTGGCGTAGGTTTTGTTCACCAAACCGATCATCGACTTCACGAGCGATTTTGCGTAGTTCGATATCGAGCTTTAACCAGTTTTCGCTGCGATTCAGTTCCGGCCGAGCATCCAGTAACGCAAAAGTGCGCTGAGTGTACGCATGGGCTTTCATAGACGGAATCGATCGCCCGAATAACCACCGCTGATACGGCCGGCAAGTCAGTGCCGCATAGCCAAGATCAGCGACTTTATCCACGTTCAAGCCTTTTTGCCCGATCAAAAATTGCCCCAAGGCGATTTGGCGTTCGTGACTTATTTGCGGGACAAATCCGCCACGTTCCCAAAGAGTGAAAACCTTTTGCTCGTAAGGAGATAAATCCTTGTAGCGCACCTCGCCGGGATGCAGATACACGTTCAAGACTTTCTGATTTTCGTAGAGCGAGCGGATATGAGTTGCCAGTCCCAATGAAAAGGCGTCTGCGCTTGCCCACTTCCAGTCTTCCAGGGTCGCTCTGCCTCTCAAGGTCTGATGCAAAGCGTGCGTGATGGTATCGCTTGCCATGATGGGCAGCATGTGCAGATGATGATACGCGCTCCAGCCTAGCACTGGTGCCGTGGTGCGCTGCTTGATCGTGAGCGCTCCATTAACCACCGGCTCAAAAATGCTCCATTGCACAGGGTCCGTAGCTCGATGGAGCATGAAAGAGGGGCCATCGGTCTTGGTCCCTAAAACCCAGAAGCGTTCGTGCTCAAGCTCGCCGGTCGACACGTTTTTGACCGCTCTGGGGGAGCGCCACTCTTGTGTTTGCGATTTTAAGCTGCCAATAAACTTGTCAATTCGAGCGTCGACCTCGTCCGGCGCCATACCTATCGCTTTGCCTTGAGCCTCGAGCGAAATCCGCATATTAGCAAAATCGCGATCTGTATACGCCAGTTTGGCCGTGCGCAACCAATCCAAGGTATCGGCTTTCATCTTGGTGCGCAGATAAGACTCAAAGCGCATCTGATCGAGCTTTTCCAGATTATAGGTTTTAAGTCGGAACCCGAACCTGTGAACATCTTCGATAGTGGGCAGTTCCCTGTGATGCATGAAATCAGGATCAGCCCAGCCGTTCTTTTTCAAGGTTTCAGAGAGCGCTCCGATATCGCCCGGGTTCTCCAAAGCATGATAGATGTAACTGTCCCTGATCCCGTGCACGAACCCTTGCTGCTGCTCAAGGGTGTTAAGCCATCCCATCAGAGCGTCATGCTGCTTGAACATCCGATCTGCAACCGGGTTGCCGGTGCTTCTCCCAGATTCATGACGCTCAAGCCAGGTCATGAGTTCGCCTCGCTTGCGCGACTGCCAGAAAGCGCTCCTGCGATCAGCGCTATAGGCAAACCGGATGTCGTCATGGAGCTTTTGCTGCTGCCACCAGGTTTGCATGATGCGTTGCTGGTCGCGTTGCATTACCCCGATATTCCGCCCGATAACAGCGGCACTAGCCTCTCGAGCCGGGGTGACATGTTCGGGACTGAAAAGATCGCGAGCGATTCCACCCCAGTTCCGGGCTTTTGTGCCGCTCGCCTGTAACCAGCGTCCCAGCTCAGTCTCGCCAATATCCTCTGCTAATTTCGAGAGCAACCGCAGATCAATACCAGAATAATAGAGTTGGTCAGTGATGTGATCAGAAGGCGATTTTGTTCCGCGTGGAACATCTTGATCAGCGCCGATCTCTCGCAAAACGGCTTCTGTGCGTTCAATGTTCTCATTTAAAACACTAAGATCAGGATGCGAGAGTTTTGCTGCGATACTTTTAAATCCGTCTAGCGCGGTGTTAAACCAATCTCGGAGAGTGTCCAGTATCCCCTGATACCAATGTTGCTCAGTCAGAGGGATCTTTTTACGCAATTGAACAAACTGCCGAACTAATTCAGGAGCGGAGAGCTGGGGATGAAGAGGATGATCAACCTCCCTGGTATACATCCGCCATGAGTTTTCACGCAGGTTCTTAAGCTCACTAGCGAACCGTTTATCTCCTCTTTGTTCCGCGGCGCTGATTGCGTAATCCAGACTGGAGTTGATTCGGTCTGATTCATACAGCGAAAACTCATAAAGACTGATCGGGCGATTTTCCGGGTCACCATAGTGAGAGAATTGCTGATCCCATTTTCTTCGAAGACCTTCTAAGTGAGCGGCATGGATTAATTCTTCCTCCATCGCGCTATCCATCGATTCCTGAAGACCCCCCCCTCTCCGGGTAAATACTGTAGCCCCGAATTTATCCGGGTTCAGATGAAGCCCCAAGCTACCATCCCCTCCCAGTTCAATCGCCATCGGTATTTTGTGCTGATCCCAAATAACCTCCACACCGAGGGCATCAAAAAGACCTTTGAATTTTGCGTATGAGTTCTCTTGCGCTCGACGAGTTTCTGCAACCTGAACATTGATCGGTTGATCCACTCCTCTTCCACGTCTTGGGATAGGCGAGAGTGGCGATCTGGGAGGTTGCAAACTCCTGAGATGCTCCAAGTGTTCTAGTTGACCTTTTTCGGGATCAAAAGGGACTTGCTCTAACTCTGGACTGACAGCCGGAATCTGGACTGCCCTTACGCCTTTGGCACTTGGCTCAATCTTGGGTGCCGGCGCTTTAACTTCAGTGGGTTTAGCTTCTTCGACTTTGGGCGCTTCTTCACGTTTAAGCGGCACTTCGCCAAGTTCAAGGCTGCCTATCCCAGGTTCAACCCTTGCAGGATCTGCTCCCACTCGTTCTGCGGTAAAAGGTGATGGCGCCTGTTCGCGTGCGTGCCAAGGGGCCAGGATAACTCCGGGCGGTTGCGGTTGATCGAGCGGTCGCGCCTCGATAGCACCTTCAATTGGTGCTTGGGGTGCGCGCGGGAGGTTTACCTCGCTGGGTTTAATGATCTGAAACCCTCTGGCGCCGGGCATCTCCATCGGCGCATCCCCGGGCTTGGCTTCAATTGCCTCGTTGCGCCATGCTAACAGGTTATTGCCAACCGCTTTGCGCTGGGCATCCGGCAACAGATACATGGTGCGATCCAACAGCGTCGCCTGTAAGGCTTGATTACCGGCATCGCGAGCCTGGACCGCTTCAGACAACGATTCTTGAGCGGCCTCTGGCATTCTTTCCGCAGTGAGACTGAACAGTCCTCCTAAAAGCCAGGTAGTCGCCGCAGTCGAAATCCGGTCGTTGGCGCTAAGAGTTATCTGTTGCTCTTTTGGCTTGCCCCAATTGTCGATGAAGGTTTTGGCTTCCTGATCCGCTGTAGCTACGCCAGCCCAACCTGCCCCGTGATAAAAAAAAGCACTCAGAATTCGCCCCCGAGGCGTGTAAGCCAGAAACTGTTCTAAAAACCTGACCGTCGCCCCTTCGCTGCTTTGTAACAGGGCTTTATCCATACCGGCTTCCCGATACTTGGAATAAGCCTGCAGAGCGTCATATCCCATCCCGATAGCCAGACCAACCACATGCGGAATGACCACTCTGCCCAAGGTAACCGATCCGCCCAAAGGCAGAAATGATATCGCGGCTTCCGGGGCAGCACCAAGAGCACCGGAAATGTTGGCAGTGGTCTGGCCGATCACCTCATGCGGTTTAGGCATGTGATGCGCGTCTTCCCATTTCTTTCCCTTAGTGGCAAAACGAGTCGCCCAATTGTAAAGTCCCTGGGTGATCTTGCGTTGAGCGTCACCGCCGGCGTCGGCTCCCGTGTAACCGCGAATCTGCACGTTATGCGCTGGATCGATCCCGAGGGTTTTCAGCCAGTCCGGCGTGCCTTTGCCGGGATCGATGCCGAGTGCGCGCAAAATCGGACTCATGAAGGTAGCGAAATTCTCAGGCGTTTTCGCTAAGTTTGCGGTGTGCTCGTAAAAGGAGGGAACAATGCGAGGGAGTTGCTCGCTGATATTGTGCAGCACGTTGGTAGGCTGCATCCGGTCAATAAACTCATCATTATTGTCGTTGGGATACCAGCGTTCCTTGACCGCTTTTAATAAAACTCCAGTATCAACAGTCTTGTAGTCAGGATAAAGTGCCGTCAACTGGTCAACACCGCCTGGGTATCGCTGTTTGAAGGCTTGATACAGTTTTTGATCCGGCACATCTTTGTAATCAGCATTTTGGGATTTTAACGTTCTGACCACGCTCTGCGGCGAAAGCGGGTTATCGTTCTCTTTAGCCTGTTTATCCTCTAATTCCTTGAGTTCAGCCTCCCCGATTTGTGCTTCGGCTTCTTCAGCCCCGTAGAGACCTTCAGCCTGGTTAGGCTCGCGGGTTGCAGGATAATCAAGGTTGTACCCGCTTGCCATGTGCAGCTTCCCGTCCATCCCGGGAGCTGGAGTCTGTCCCTCAGGCGTTGAGTGGCTGACCGCTTCGATAGCGAGTTGCTCTGGAACACTGCCTTTGGTTTTGGTAAAGAGTTCAATCCCTTCGCCACCCTTTGCCGCACTGGTTTCGTTGACCTGGCGCCAGCCATAAGGAGGCACATAAACCCAACTCCCGACCGGCGCATTGTAGCGCTCCTGCAAGACCGGACCCAACCCGATTCCGTAACCTTCCCCTAATGGATTGTTGAGCGGCCCGTATTGTGATGAGTGACCTTCCCAAGGATACTCTTCGTAGCTGCGATAAGAGCGTTTATCGCTAGCTGGAGTCGAGGTATCGGGCGGTTTTGGAGCGTCAGAGGTTTTATCCTGCTCTGCCAGCTTGCGTGCCGCAAAGTCCTCACTGGTTTGGATGGCATCATCATCAGTCGCCATGCGGGCTTAATTCTTTGTCACCAGGATCTGGTGTTAACTCATGAGTGTTTCCCTGCTTTTCAAAATCAGGTCCGAGATTGAGGTCAGCCGGATTTTTCTTTACCCGTGCTTGCTTTTTACCCTCACTCTTTCCCACTACCCCGGCTGCAGCTCTACCGCGTGCTTCGGCTTCAATCTCTTCCAGTTTTTCTTTGCGGCGAGCATCATGAAACTCCTTAAAGGGATAGAGTTTAGTTGCCTTCCAATAAGCCTCCGCGAAACTGGCACCCTGTTTTCCTTGCACAGCGTCTTCCATTTCCTTGGCGAGTTCAGGGTGGCCGCCCTCCATCGATTTCCTCGCCAGATAAGCCAGATACTCTTTTTGCTCCTCGGTAGAGCCCATCAAGGTGGCAAGTTTGCCTTCAGCTTCCGCCCGCGCCTTTATCGCGTCACTGAGGAGCTTCTCGCGGTTCTCCAAAATATCGACTGTGGAATGGTAACTTTCCGTAATAGCTTTAGCGGCAATAGCACTGTCACCCCAGTACTTAGCCATGGCTTGGATCTGCTCTTTTTTCTCGGTCATGTTCATGGTGCGATTGGCGATCACATCCTTGTAATAAGTCATTTTGTGCTCTCCCTGTTCAATCGCCATGTCATTTTGATACTTCCAAAGGGCATAACCCTGTTGAGATTTCTTTAAATAGCCGGCCTTTACTCCTTCCAAGCCTTCAGCGAACGCTTTGGCCGCGCCTCCAGCCCATCCCCCTCCGCGAGCGCCGAACGCAAAGGCTAAAGGTAAAGCAACCGCGGCGTATCGCATCATGGCAGTTTTAAGGTCGTTATTGGTCTGGCCGAACCCCGGCGGAAGAGTTGGTGAAGGATACGTTTCCTCGAAGGAAGGCATCTTCGGGACAGGGTCACTATAGAGCTGTTGCAAATCCATCTGGGCTTGCTGCTGCTGTTTGAGGTTCTGCTCTTCGATTATGCGTTCTTCTTTCTGTGCTCTGAGCGCATGATCAAGCGCATCCTCGCTTTCAGTGACGGGTTCGGCACGTCGAACTTCAGGTTCTTTCTTTTCATCAGGAGTGGCAGGATCAGCCTGGGAGCCGTCTGATTCAGGCGCAGGCTTCCGTGGCGTGGTATCGATATGCGGTCGCCCGCTCCCTAATGAAAAACTTTCATCCTCTTCATCGCCAGCCATAAGGTTATCTCCACGATGCGGCAGCTTGTCGGTAATGCCCGAGTGAATTAAGTGCGCTTAGTGTAATAAGGCCCTGAAGCTTCTGCGGTGTTTGATCCAGAAGCTCTAAAATCTCTTTGCGGTGCTCCTGATCTTTGAGGGCATGCATGCGCAGGAATCTGAACAGGTCTTTCCCGTGCAAGCGTTCAAGTTCCTCGACCATTCCCAGAGGTGTGGGATCAGCTTCCTGTACGGCCAGATAGCCCAGTAACGCTACCGGATGCACATGGCGGATGAGGTAATATTGCGTCCCAACCATTGCCATTGAGAAGTTGTCTGGAAACCCGGTTTCTATCTTTGCGCCGGCGAGATCGCTTTTGAGAACGGCTATTTCGCCGGTTTCCTCTTCCAGATGCTCTAGATAATATTGCTGTAATCTATCGTCAAAACCCGATGATGGAATTTGAGTTGCCCCATCAAGAAGGAGACCTTCACTTGCAACACAAGCGTGATACAAAAAACAGAGATTCTTAGCGACTGCTGCCAGAGAACGTCCGTTGATGGTAATGGTTTTTTTGCCTTCACGAACCACTTCCATCACTGAATCGCTGAAGATCATAAACACGCTAGAATCCTGCCAGACCCACTAAACCCGCAGTCAGACCGGCTACATCGGTTCCTGCTGCCGCTGAGCCGATACCGGCCCCAATTCCGCCGGCCGCCGCACCACCACCACCGATAAGTCCACCAACACTACCCAGAATCGATCCCAACCCACTCATCATAGAACTCTGGTTTTGTTGTAGATCCCGCATTTGCGCGATCTCCAGGTTCGTCTGGTTGGTCGCTCCCGCTGTAGCCGCACTTATCAGGGCGTTGAAATCGTTGGTCGATTGCCCGTACACAGCCAGCAGGCTGTTAACGAAACTGTTTAAGAGTCCATAACCGCTGAGTGCCTGCTGCCATAACGTGTTCTGGGCAGCACCATATTGCTGGCTGATGCCCTGGAACATATTAAAGGTGTCGTCTTTAACCTGCTGACTGATTTCTTGTTCGCCCACCCCGAGTTTGGCCCAGTTTTGACCGAGTGATTGCCAGTTCTGGGCGGTCTGCTGCCAGCCTTGCGCCAACTGATCGTAAGCTTGCTCGAGTTGGATATTGCCCTGGATCAATTGCCCTTTCTGAGCTGCACCCTGCTGCTCAAGTTCGCCACCAAGCATGGCGGCTTGGGTGCTTGAACCCAGTCCCATGTTCGCCAGGTTTTGCGTTGTCTGGGCTTTAGCTGCAGTCGTTGCCGCATCCACCATCGCCTCCTGATCGGGGAAGAGTCCTTGCGCATTTAGTTTATTGGCGTTTAAAATATCAGCCGCACTTTGGCTTAAAGCGCTTGTTGAAAGACCGGCGGTTTGCGCGGCGTTGCCAAAAAACGTGTTTTGCAGACCGGCCAAAGTAGCCGGGTCCATCCCTGGAGCAGGAGTGCCGGCAATCTGTTTTTCCAGGTTGAGCGCACTAAGTTCTTCATTGATCAATGAATCTTGTGGAGATCCACCCGTCATGACGGGAGCAGGCCTGCCACCTCCGCCGCCGGCCACCGCACCACCACCACCGCCTGTTCCTACACTCCCCGGCACCTGACTACCTCCTGTCCAGGTACTTGGTCCAATCATCCCAGGATAATTCTGGGCGATCATTTGCGCCTGACCACTGCCGGGAGCTATCGTCTGAATCTGGGCGCCGGTACCGCCGCGGTAAGTGCCAAGTAACCCGCGAGCACTCAAAAACGCTTGCTGGTCAGGCGTCAGGTTAGCCGGTTTACCGTCAGATGTAGTGGCTTGACCAGTCTGAGCATTGTACCAGAAAGCGCCACCCTGTTCTGGCGTAGACAAAAATTGCGGCACTTGTACGTGCGTTTGACTACCGGCCGCAGTTCCAGGCTGAAACGCTGGAGCACCGGCCGTTGGTGCGCCGGGAACAGTTGGATAAGTAGGAAACCCAGGTCCAGCCGCTCCTGCCACCGTGCCGCCGGGCGCAACGCCAGGAGCAGCGCCCACTGCCGCACCGCCAAGACCAGGATAATACGGCTGACCTGACGGGTTAAAATCCTGTGCTGAGCGACCAAAAAATTCGTTCCCAGGGTCCAGAAAAGACGATGTTGATGGACCTGGAGCGGGCAATGCCGCGCCTCCAGTCGCTAAATTGGCAGCGTAATTTCCCATGGAAACCGCTGTGGGCAGAAGACTGGAGAGATAATTGGCAAGGTTCTCTTCACCACTGAGCAGGGTGTTGATATTGCCACCCCCAAACATAGTTGCCTTCGAAGGATCGATTTTAGGCACCGAAACACTACCGCCGCCTTTGCCGCCGCCTTTTGACGTAGATTTACCGCTCCTTTCTTTGTGACAATTAAATAATTAGGACAAAACGTCTTTTTTCTAGGACAAAACGTCAGTCATACTGGTACTTTTCGACTGTACAGAGTCTCTTTCAACCACCATTCCCTCGGAAGAGCATTAGGACAATTCGACTGTCCCAGCAGAAACCTTGACAAACCTTGACAACAAAACAACGCCAATAATATTAAAGCGTTTTCTTTTTCGTTTCTCTTTCTTGTAAGGCTTCTTTCTACTTTACTTTTTCTTTTAATCTTCTTCTTTCTGAGAGTTCTTCTTTCTGACCTTATCTGATCTACTTTGGCTTTGCGACAAAATTGAGGCGCACTCGCGCTACAAGGAAATCTGTGGCGAAAACGGGTTTCACTATCACTTGTGGATTCAGTGGACGCTCGAGCATGGTTTTATCTGGTTTGATGCTTCGCCGCCGCAAGTTGGTTTAATTGCGCGACCCGTAAACCTGCACATGGTCGAGCACTACGAAGAGTATCCGCACTCCGAACTCTTGTACCTTTTTGATCACCACGGCGACGGGATCTGGATGGATTTTCTCTGGGCGCCTGCTCATTTCGATACCGTGATGCGATTTCTGGAAGCCACCGGCAAAAAATGGGGTGGCTGGGAACACCGGACGACTTTGCGTCCGCACACCGTCGAACTGTCCAAACTCATCCATTGGTCCCGATGCCGTACAATAAATAGATTCCGCTCGCCAGCGCGGCTAGTCCACTGATAACGGCATAAGCCCCCGCAGCCACTGACACGCCGCTACTCCAGTTTGCCACGCCTGCTGAAAGATTGGCAACCACGCTATAGGCGGCCGCAGATGGAGCACTCGCTGAGTAGGTAATTGTGCGAGCTGCCCCACTGGAATTAAGCGTGCGCACGAACACGTTTGCCCCGGCATCCAGATTGGTGAGAGCGACTGAAAGATTGATTGCCCCGGTTAAGGTGTAAGAAACAAAGACCGTGCTCGCGCCAGCACAATTGACAGTCTGGTTTGCCGTGACCGCGGCATTAGTGCTTACCACCTGTTTAGAGGCAGTCGCTCCCAGTTGATTCTGTCCATTAAGCAGACCGGCTAAAAACACCGGATCACTGGAGAGTCGCGCCACAATCTGCTCAATCTGCGCGAGGCTTAAGGAGATATCGTTCTGAAAAACTTTCAACGCCTCCGGATAAACAGCTACCTCTCCATTGGCAACGCGCCCGGCCAGATGAAAATTACTGATCGCTTGTGGATCAACCGTGAAGAGACTCATTGCGACATCCCTCGTTGTTCATCTTTCTTGACTCGGTCAAACCGGGTAACGATCTCGTGGATCTCGGTTAAGATCTTGCCCTGGTTATCCAGCATCTTTTCCTGATTGGTGAGTGCGGACAACTGGCGAATCTCAAACGCCGTCATGTCGTCTTTAAATTCCTGCAGGCTTTTTTTGTTTGCCGCGCTATCAACATTGCCCTGATGGAATTCCGAGGTTGCCGCTCTCATCCATTCATGGATTTCAGCTACTTGCTTGACCAGTTCCGCCTTGATCCGTTGCTCGCCTTCAAATGCTACTTTACGGGATACTTCGATCTCGGCTTTATTGCGGTCGGCGCTATTCCAAGTCGCGACCCAGTTGCCAAGACCCGAAAGCGCCACCAAGCCAACAGTAGCGAGCTGCACCCACTGATGGCCGCTCTGAGCCAGCGTGGTAAGAACCGCTCCATTGGTCTTAGGTTTTTCGTCCACACTTTGTCCAGTATTTAGTGCTTCGGAGTGGGAGACGGAGTCGGCGTCACCGTAAAACTAAATGCCCCAACTCGTACTACGTAGGACTGATTCGCAGTCCCGTTGGTTTTGTCGGCAATCCTACCGTGAAGATGAAAGGGTCCGATGGCGGACCCTCCAACCCCAGCCCGTTAACCGCCGCCGCGGTCAGGGTGTATGAACCATTGGCAACCGCGCCCAGATCGTAATGCAACTGCTGGCTCCCGTCCGAATTGATAACGGCTTGCGTCGTAATCGGTGTCTGCGCGATCCCGGTGATCACGTAGGAGACAACATTCAAACTCTGTTGTGCTTGAGCCGGTACAGGATCGCAGACTAAAGGAAGGGTGCGCCAAGTGTGATGTTGGCACACCCAAAAACAAACAATGCTACCAAGGCTTTAATCATAAGCAAAGACCCCCACGACATCACGCAAATGTGGTATCGTAGGGGCAGTATGTTTCGCATTACTATTAACGCTCTTCCGGAGCGTTTTCGAGAGAAGATTTTTGTCGATAGAAAGTCTGGTTGCTGGCTCTGGATCGCCGGAAGTCACGGTAGAGGATACGGCGGATATGCCGTTACACACTCCAAGAAAGAATACGCCCATCGCTTTGCGTATGAGTTCTTCTTTGGCCCAATCCCAAAGCACTTGCAGATTGACCATCTGTGCAAAAACAAAAAGTGCGTAAACCCAAGGCATCTGGAAGCTGTCACCACTCAAATGAACACGCTGCGCGGAATGAACTTCCCTATCCTTGACGGAAAGCATTGCATGCGAGGTCACCCGCTCTGGGGAAAAAATCTGTACATGGAAGGCACTCAACGCCGCTGTCGGATCTGCGGTAACGCTAGAGCAAGGAAATATCATAACACAAAAAAATAGTGTTCACCATCCCGTGTCGGCGGTGTAGTGGTAGCCGTAAACAGTGTTCAGTGTGACAGCACTAGTAAACTGGAACCCAGCAAACCCACCCTGAGATGATCCCGATATAGCCGCCAGACTGGCGTTTGCTCCTCCTACAAGAGTCGCAGCACTAGCGGTTCCGTCATTGGCGTAAATGGTGATGGCTGGATCTTTGGCCATTGGTTTTGGAAAAGCAATCGAGCCCAATGCATACAGACCATTTTGGATAACAGGAAGATATCGGAACCCTGGTGTACTGCTAGCCGTTGGAGGTTTCACCCCATAATCATAGGATTTTGCGAAGTAGCGTAGGCATTCATCCAGGTTCTGGCTGAAGGGTTTATCGATCAGCGTGGTGCAGTTGGGGCCGGGCTCGTGCTGGATGAACATCAAATCGAAGGTATTGCCAGCAGCAGCAACAAAATTACTCTGTCCCGGTACGCCAACAAGGCCAGCTGCTCCGCTTTGCCAGACGTTAGCGGCTGGCAGCATTTTACTCGCGCCTGCCGCTAAAACGACAATGATAAAGTAGGCTAATGCTCCTGGAGTTGTAACGAAAGTTCCGCCAGACGCCCATATCGGAAGATTAGGCAGTGTGATCAGAGTCAGAGTATTAGCCGCTCCCAAAGTACAGAGCGATCCCAGGGCATAGGCTCCAGTTGGATCTTGCAGGGTCAGGCCGAATTTCAAATTGGCTACATTACTTCGACAAAGGATCGAAATGGAATGAACATCATTACTTAATTCACGAAACTGCGGACCTTCGATAAACTGAAAAAGCTGTAAATTATCGCTGGCTCCTAAAGTCGCTGCCGTAGTAACAGTAGTCCGCAAGAACGAACGGCTTATTCTAAAGCTCGTACCTGGGATACACCCATCCGGCAAAGTCGCGGATTGCTGACCGGCAGTAAGGTTATAGGTTCCTGCTCCTGTATATTTCCAACGATCAATAATTAGGTTACCACTTGGACCGGATACAGTGCTACCGACATTCCGCTGATCCACCTCAAAATTGGGGTTGCCCACCGCGTTAAAACTCCTGAGGCGCACACTGTAAATTTGCCCTGGACCCTGGACGCCCGCGATGCGGAAACTGGTCCCGTCATAGATCATGCTAACCACGTAATTGGCTTGCAGTTCGCCGCCCGTTAAAGGGTTGCCATCCGGGGTAACAATCGGGACCAGGCCCAGGGAGGAGACGTTGATATTGGCAGTGCCGGTATTGGTATTGGCAATCTGGACACTGAGCCACATCCCGGCGATATAAGCGCTGGGAGGCGGCGTTAAAGCCGTCACGTAATTGTTAGCTGTCCCGGTGTCAACACTGTAATTGTTCCAGCCGATTGCGCTGTCATTGTAGAAAGAGAGAATATCCGCGAAATTAGCGTCCAGCATCGGGATATTGTTGGGTACCCCGGCGCCTTGAGAGGCAAAAGCCGTTGGTACTGCAGTGTGCGGTCTTCCAGCCATAAGTTTTATGCTCCCCAGTCAGCAGGCAACTCGGTGTATTCGACGGCAAAAGCGCCAATCGCCGCTGCGCTTCCGGTTAAAGTCAGGTTCAATCCCAGTCGTTTCACGGTAATCGGTAAATCAAACTCCATCAGTTTATACTGCGGTCCCAGCGTTGACCATGTAAATGGACCGGCATTGGACCAGGCAAAGGTCGCAGTGGGATTGTACCAGATAAAGGCCAGGGTTGGGTTAGTGGATTGGAGATCGGGCGTGTAAGTGTTCAGGCTCTCGTCCACCGCCGTTAAGGCAACCGTGGAAGAAAAAGAGGCGATCAGTTCGACGCCGGCCCTGATAATGGTTTTTTCCCTGATGCGCGTGCCGAAACACCACAATTTGGTGTTGATCTTACTGGTCACATTGCCGGTGCCGCCACAGATCTGGTAGATTTTGCCTGCGGTATCAACGCCAAAGATCTTCTGTTGACCGTTGGTCTGGTCAACGCCGTAAGTGATAAAGGCGATATTGCCCTGGTTCAGGCTGAACCAAAGCTGGGTCTGAGCGTTCGGGTTATAAACCAGGCACATGATCCGGTAAGTGCTGTCAGACGCATAAAAAACATTCCAGCATAAGACCCAGACGCCCAGGATCTGGCCCCAGGCCGCGCTAAAACTGGAGTTGGCAACGCCTAGGTTCTGGAAAAAACCAGTAATCGGGTCTGACACATCGATGGGCTGAGAACCCAACAAACCCCATATCCCGTATAAACTGGAGTAATAAACCGCATAGCCGGCCGGCAAGAAGCTCCATTTATTGATCAGCCCCGCTTCATCGGTTAAGGTCGAGGTCTGAAACTGCAGAACCGCCGGTTGACCTGTATCGTAGAGACCTCCATAGATCCTGATCCAGTTGTATCCAGCTACATAGAGGTTGCCTCCATACGGCGCCAGCATCCGGATAGGCGGGGGGCAATCCATTTCGGTAATGAGAAAAGATCCGCCGTCACCGCCCAGGTTATTGTAAGTGCCGCCGGCCGTAAAAGTGATGGTGCTCTGGTTAGCCAGCCACAGTCTATTAGAGTAAACGGTGATAAAGGCAGCTGGCTGCGAACTGAAAACGGTTGAGAAGACGCTCCCGTTCCAGGCATAAACTTTCGCGGCATTGAGATCGCTGAAGATAATTTGCGTGCCTTGCCAGTTGGCGATGTCGCAGTTCGCACTCATGGTGCCGGGAGGTGTAACTGTAGTGACGCTACCGCCCAGACTGGTCTGGTAAATTGCCCCGTTGGTACAGAGACTGAACAAATAAAGCGCCTGATTTAAGACTTGCGCACTCATCCAGATCACGGGCGATGGGAGAGTGGCGATTACCGCACCAGGAGGTGGAACCTGCTGCAAGAGCGGTCCCAACGGCATCGCGTTGATCAGCTCGTCGTAAGCCGTATCGCTGATAAACCAGCGCGCTACTCCACTGGTTTTATCGATACCGCCATGCTGACCGCCGTCCTCGGGAAAGAAGACCGTGTCTATCTGCGGATCAAGCGGGCGACGAGTAGGCATAGCTCATGGTCTGCGAGGGTCTGCCCCGTATTGCGAAGGTACACGGTAAACGGGATAAACACCCAGTCTTCGCTCAACCTCAAAGGCGTACTTCTGGAAGAAACGTTCGCTTTCCCCGAATGCCTGTTGATTGTATTTGGCGTAAGACGCGGCTAACCAGGGAATAAGAGTGTAATCACTGAAAGCGGGCGGAATCACCGTTTCATTGTCGGTGACAGCCTGTAACAGGTTGGGCAGATAAGTGCAATCAACCTCCAGGGTGTAAACACCATTGGGGATCGGCTCAACGAAAAAGCTTTGTGTGTCGAACATGCCCCAGATAAACGGGATAAACGTGAACCCCCGGAAGGAGCGGTAGATAGCACTGAGCTCGTCCCATGCCATATAATCAAGCAATGGGACCAAGGTATTACTCCAGAAAACGGCCAGGCTATTGATTTGCAGGATTGCGGCCGCAGAGGTGCCGCCACTCTGTAGAGCACTCAGCACCGAGGTGAAAGTGTACTTGTCCTGGTTGGCAACCGTCTGGATAGAAACCAGGGCTCGGCAACAGAATGTATCGATGATCAGGTCTGCCCTGGCCTGATTAATTAAATCGATCAGGTCTTGCTGAGTAAACGCTGTCGACAGAGCGTCCCGCAGCATGAAGCGAGTCTTCTGGATATATGTTCCAAGATTCACTCACTGTTTCCTTGCCGCCAATCGATCGAAATCCGCTCCCGGCATGGTCTGGTTCATGTTCACGGTCACGAAGTCAAAAGCCTCAAAGCGCTTTTCCTTGTCCGGTTTATTCGCCCAGCCAAGAGACGCCAGCTTTTGTTTCCAGAGCGTGATCTGACTTCCGATACCGCTGTTGCCCATTGCGCCAGTGGTATGTTTGTCGCGGTAATTGCGCGGGCCTTGATCTACGTTGCGCGAGTTTATCTCACTGCGGGTATCCCACAGAAATATCCACCACGCTTGCTCCGGAGTGAGCAGCACGGCTTTACCGGGAGGAAAATCGAACAATTCCCCGTCCATCTGGAAGGTGCAATGACCGCTGAACTTGTCGTCACTGGAGGGTTCAGGCTGGTTATTGTTCTTGGCCCAGACTCTCAAGTGATTAGGAAAATTGCGCGTGTCCATCGATGTTTAACGCAACTGATAAACTGTCAGGGTTCCTGCGGTGGTTGGGCAATTGACTCTGATATTTGCCCCATCACTGATAAAAGGAAGGAGCGAAGTGACGCTTGCGGTGCCGCTCCCCAGCGTTACCCAACCCGGCGAACTAGTACCTTGGAAAGCCTGCAATTGCATTGCGGTAGTGCCGCTCGTCAATACGATAAAGCCGCTGCCGGGAGGCAAAACGTAGGTGCTGCCGGCTGCCATCGTCTGCAGGTTAGGGATCTCAAACAAACATCCAGGAACATCGTTTACGGGATTGGGAATTGAGTATCCCTGGAACCCGCCGGCGAATGAACCTGTGTTGAACGGACTCCAAAGCAGGAAACTCAAACTCACAGTGCCGGCGGCCGTAGCCGGCAATGAGATGTGAATCTGCGTGGCGCTGTCAATCGAGGTGATCACGCTTCCGGCGGGTACGCCCGTACCTGTCACCGGCTGACCAACGTTGAGGTTAGCGGTTGCCGTTAAAGCGGTGATGATCGCGGAGCCAGCGCTGGTGGTTCCGTTCTGAGTTACCGCAGTGATCCACGGCGACGGAGTAGGGATACTCGCCGCAATGGCGGGTGCGTTTAAAATTGCGACTCCAGGGATTCTTGGCATAAAAAACCTATGGTATACCTACCTCATTAGCATTGGTAAAAGCTGTCGCGCCACTGCCGCTGGTGCCGTTAGTGGTCTGGCTGGTGAGATACGCTCCCATGACTCCTGAGTTCTCGGTTCCGCACCGATCAGCGATATCATGCAGAGCCTCGCGCAAAGTGGCTCGAGCACTCGATTTACCCCAGGGAGCCACGGCGGTGAACGTTGCCGAGTTAATCGGGTTAGAAACCGATGCGCTTAAATTGACGTTAATCGCGAACTGGGACAGAGCGGCCATTTAAATTGTCACCGAGTTAAAGCCTGTCACTACCGCATTGGCTTTTGGTTTGGTGTTGATGAAAGCCAGAAGCAGCATGATCACGCCAGTGAACGAGAGAGAGTTACTCGGCAGATTGGCAACGAAATCAAAGAATTCCCATTCCGCATCCTCATGAATTCTGGCGCTGAGATAGTTGAAGTTTGCCAGGTACAGCGTGCCTTCCGGGCAATACGGATCGATGTAGATCGGAACTTGCATCACCTCAAGCGCCCGGAAAGCGCTCAAGTATTCGGTCGAGCGAAGCTGATTGGGTTGGTAACGTTCCAAGCCCAGGAAATCCTGCATTAACAAGGTCCAGGTGCCGGCATTCATAAAACCGGCATCGGGAATCTCGCCCTGAGCTTTCACCACCCCGTTGATGTACTGAGCGATCAAGGCGCGTGTAGGGTTGACACCTCCTGCGGCATACCGTTTGGCTTGCCACCAAGGATTGTTCGAGCGGTTAATGCCTCCGTAGGTCACC
>Ga0306926_10001909_pt1 | contig 20944 bp, 26 predicted proteins | sample flu12Cox44000178_FD_203759 | JGI IMG/M metagenome (GOLD analysis project Ga0306926, IMG submission 203759) | Lab enrichment of tropical soil microbial communities from Luquillo Experimental Forest, Puerto Rico - flux8day.12C.oxic.44.000.178 (v2)... | ecosystem: Environmental > Terrestrial >...
TGCGACCTCGTCGGGATACCATTGGATCGATCGCCAGGCATTGACGAGGAGACCATCCGCGTCACAAGCCGTTTCGCTGTAGTACGGCCGGTTGCACGGGTGCGGCCGCTCCAGCAGCACCGCCATCGTGCCGCAAAACGGCTCGACGTAGTGGTCGACATCGCCGAGCGCGGCCCAGACGTGTTCCGCCGCATGGCGCTTGCCACCGAACCAGGGGAACGGGGCCTTGCTGAATTCGAGCGGCGGTTTCATCGAACATCCCTAGCGCGGGGATTTATTGCTTTTAAGCACAAGACGCTAGACCTTGTGTTTCAAGCGCATTCCTCGCCGCGCCTGCCCAAGCCTTGAAGTAAGGATTGGAGAAACGCGGGTCGGCGGCCGCTCCCTGCGACCGTGGATGTCTCTCACAGAACTGGCGAACCAGAGCTGCAAGGACTGCACCCTTCGTCAGGAACTTGTCACCCAATCCGGCAGAACGTCTGCCTTTCACGGTGCAAGCCCCATTGACGTCGGCGTGCTTCTGCATTCCGCAAAAGCGGCACAGAAATTTGGATTGCGACCGGCGATTGCGCCGATCGACATAACCGCAGGATGAGCATTCCTGCGAGGTGTAGGGCGATGGCGCTTCAGACATGACGAGGCCGAAGCGTTCTTCGAAGTCTTTGAGCTTCGCCTGAAACACCGCGCGACCACAATTCTGAAGGATGCGGTTCATCCGTTTCGACAGGTCTGGCGACTGAAAATTGAGACGCTCGATGGTCAATTCGGCCGGCGCGCGGGTTTCAATGATGCGGTTGAAGGCGCGATTAATGCGCGTCCTAAGCATTCCTCGGACTCTGGCGACGAGTTGGCAATAGCGCTTACTGTCGCGAGGTTTGCCGCCCGTGCGTTGGCGATGCCGGGCGATGCCGGTGATCTCTCGATCGATCGGCTGGAGGTCTGCGAGCAGACCGCGCCCATGAAGATCACCTTCACTGGTTGCCAGCAATGTGACGAGCCCAAAATCGATGCCGAGATTGTCGATTTTGGGCGTATAGGCGGCGCGATTACCCTCGCACTTCTCGGTGATGTCAGAAATCAATCGGACGCCGACGGCACCATTGCGTTCCGTGCAAAGCTGGACGACGGGACACAACTCGCCGCCGCGCTTCTTAAAATATTTGGTCGGGTGAAGGGGAATTTCGATACGACCCCGACTCGGAAGCCGCAGGGTCGCCCAAAGGGCGGAATGTTTTGCCTTTCGCGACGGGGCGACCGAAAGCGCGATGCGATCGTCGAGGCGCGGCGAGAGACGTGAAAGGTCTGGCCGCCGGTGTTGTGCCATGACGTGGCGCATGATGCGGCGCGCCAGTACGCGCATTGCGTCATCGATGCCCTTCAGAGGCGCTGAAGAGAACCAGGCGCGGCTGCGATTGATGGCATAAAGCTGTTTTCGCAACTCAGGGGGTAGTTTACAGCCACGCACGATGTTGCCGAATTCGTTGGCGCGATTGCTAATCCAAGACTTAATCTGTTCAGCGACTTGACGGGTGGCCATCTGGACGGGCGCGGCGCCACAAACGTGGTTGAGGTCTGTGGCAGGCATGTTCTTATCGATTTGGCCCACCTCAAAGAACAGCCGCCAGTGCCTTGGTCCGATCTGGACGGCAACACGGCGATAGTCCCGAATGAACTGAAGAAGGCGTTGTTCCTTGCCGATATTCATCGATTGTTGCAGCCGGTCGGCGCGTAGGATGCGAGCGGATTTCATGGCAGCAACGCCTTGAGCGGCAGCGGACCATGGCGTGAACCGAAGACGGTGGCGAGCCTGCCCTCGAATGTTTCTCGTCGATTCCAATGAAACACCGTTTCGGCGAGATAACGGCCAAGGTGCTTGTCGCTGATCCAATGCCAGACGCCGATAATGGCGCGCTTTAACAGTGCGTGCAGGCTCTCGGCAGTGTTGACGTGAGCGCGCAACCCAGTGCGCTCGTCGTCGCGCGCGAATTCTTCCGCGGAATGATGTATACATTCAAAGCCATCTGCGCCTCGCACAGATCCCGGTCATCCCGAGAGATTGGCTTGGTTAGGTCGAACCATTGGTCTAAAGGGAAATCAGCCATTGTCGAGCTTCCTTCTCGATGGTGGTTAGGGCTAGGCCGGTGTTCTCAGCACCGGCCAGCCCGATCTATATCAGCGATCTTGTGTTAGAAAGCAATAGGTCCGCATTGCATGTAATGCAATGTTGCACGGTTTGCAATAGGAGAACAACGATGACAATCGCCCTGAGTTTCAACCCCACGACGACGACGGCGGCGACCGAAGCGCGGATGTTCTTGCCTCACGGGGGTTCGCTCTTTCTGGCGACCGGCCAGTGGGACGCCCCCACGACCGAAACCGGCCCCAAGATGCTGCGCCAGGATCATGCTAACGGGCCATGGCTCGTCGACTTCGCTTTCCCGATGAAGATGATGGTCTGCAATTGCGTGGCCGAACTGAATTTCCCGTCCAAGAAATTCAGCACGCTTGCAACCGGCTTTTGGGCAGGCCCCTCCGAGATCGCCATTCGCCAAGCCGCCGGCAATTGGCTCATGGTTCCGCTCGGAACGACCTGGGGCGGCACCCAAGTCCGTTCATTCCACAGCTACGTTCAACGCGACGGAACCGAGGTCGTCTTCGCCGGCTCGGATCAGGGCGTCTTCGCGGGCTATTACAACCACACGGTCGCAGGCAGCATCGCGTGGGACGCGCACCCCGAACTTGTCCCGACGGGCTACATGGGCCTGAAGCGCATCATGGGCTTCGCCGAGATCGCGGGCACGCTTTATTGCTCGATCGGCGAACAGGTCTTCGTGCGCAACAACCAGCATAAGACGTGGACCCTGTGGTGGACGAATCCCGATCCAGGGGCGACCAGCGACGCGCTCGGGGCGCTGCGCGGCATGACCGCGATCACAGCTCCGCACAATGGCACCAAGCTGCCGCCTGGTCTCGTCGCGGGCGCGACGACGCTCTGGATGGCGAACTGCTCGAGCAACAACGCCTATATCGTCAGCCTCGATCCGGTGACGAAGAAAGGAGTCGAACTGTGCTCGGTCAGCAAAGGCATCACGGCCTACAACAACTTTTGCGTCGTCCCGATGCCGGATCAGTCGCTATGCGTCATCGCCGGCCAGCATGGGGCCTCAGTCGCGACCCTCGTCATCCTACATGACGGCGTCTTCAAACCGTGGCGTAAGCTTCCTCAGACGAGCACACAGGCCCAAATGGCTTGTCGAACGGTTGCGCTGTCGCCCTTTGACAAGAACAGTCTCTACGTGGGCGGCTACGACTGCAATCAGTCTGGCATCCCCAAGAATCTGACGGCGTGGGCCGATGTCGGGCTGATCACGGACTATCTTGCCCTTTGAATCAACGGGGCCGGTCGTGCCGTTAGGGGACCGGCCCCGCCTCTAGGCGCGCTCTCGACGGACAGGTCACCTTCCGCCGCCGGGATAACCGGGTGAACGCCCAGACCCCCCGTCAGGCGTGAGTGATGGTGGTGTTCGCCAGTCCCGTATGCACCTGAATCCCCGGGACATAGCCAGCGAAGGTTTCCGCCTCGGTAATGCCCCCTCGCTCTAGATCCACGATGGTGTTGGTGCCATTGTAGAAATAGTTGGTCTCGGCCCACGCTCCTGTCACCTTGATCGTATCCCCGGCCTGGAAATTGTCGATCAGCGGATGAAAGTCGTACAGGTCTTTCGCGATTATCGTTTGGCCGAAGCTCGTGAAGTTGACCAGTCCTGAAGCTTCACGGTCGAACTGGAGTGTGCTCGCGTGGTTGAACAACTCCTCAGTCCCCCCGCCGGTTTCGTTGAAGCGAAACTCTAGCTTGCCGACGCCGACAAACACGTTGCCGTTGTTCTGGAAGGCGCCTGCGATGCGGCTATCGCCGCTACCGCCGGTCTTCTCGAACACGCCGTAGTTGACGATTGATGAAGCGCCTGTCTGGCCGATCCCGCCGTTGTCGAGGATGTCCCAGTACGCGCCAGAGGCGTTGTAGATTTCGCCGTTCGGACCCAGCGTCACCCGGGTGCCGTCCTGATAGACGGTGCCATAGTTGATGATCCGGCCGTCTGACGCGACGTACTGCGAGCCGCCGTAGAGATAGCTCAGGCCTTCGAGATACTCATAGCCCGAGTTGACCGAGTTGACCGCCCCGGCAGTCTGGTAAAGCTCGTTGTAGACGTAGAGGTTGGCGGGGGAGCTGGTAATGTCGAGCTTGGCGCGGGGATTCTCGACGAAAAGCTCGTAGGCGGCGTCTGTGTTAGTGACAAGCGCGGTGGTCGACGATGAGCCGAGAAGCTCCGCGATGTCGCTGGAACCCGGGAAGCTGCCGGTGTACGGCGTCCAGTCTCCCGGCGTGTCCCAGTTGCCCGAGAGCGGGTTATTCCATGTGTAATCAGTCATACCTAGTCCTCCGTGCAACAGTAGCGTTGCCTCTGAAAGAGCCCGTCGGCCCTAAACTTAGATGAACGTGTAGCCCGGCGTCGCCGCGACCCAGGCCTGAATCGCCGGAGCGAGGCGCGGATCGTTGGTTTGAACCTGAGTGAAGTTTGTCGGCATGCCGGTATTGTCGAGAGCGCTGACGTAGCCGTTCATCAGCGTGTTCACCGACTCATGCTGGCCCCCGGGCGAGCTATCGATGGCGCCGCGGGCTTGGCTGAGCCCCAGCAAATCCGCCGCGCTGCCGGTGGCGTAGCCCAGTGTCGACGGGTTCGCATCGTAGCCGAAGGCGAGGTTGGGCTGGATCTCGATAAAGTCGTTGTTCGCCGTCGCCCCGGTGAAGAAGTTGTTTTGGGCCGTGAGGTTGGGCGCGATCACCTTGAAGTCGCCGCGGATGTCGACCGCGTTGTTCACGAGCCATTCGTTGCCGGAGGTGCCGTAGGGCGCAATGATCGCCGTATCGAGCGGAAGTGTCGTGCCGTTCGTGCCGATCAGTTGCTCGCCGGGATGGATCGAGCCAGACGTCACGTTGTTGACCGTCAGGACGCCGTACGATTCGGTCATTGCCTCGGGCGCAGGATACCCTGGCGACTGCCCGATGCGGTTCGCGGTCGAGAAGTAGCCCACGTCGCCGGGTTGCGGCGTATGAGAGTTGATGATCTCGCGATTCACGTTGGTCGAGTGCACGACGCCTGGGCCATCGACGAGGCCGCCGACCTCCATCGTGCCAGACTGGACGCTCTCGACGTAAAGCTGCGCCCGCGTGAAGTGGCCCATGAAGTCGGTGATCTTCGACTGGATCGAGCCGGAGAGAGTGGCGAGCGTCTGACGGTGCGCGTTAATCGCCTTAAAGACCGCTTGAGCCGCCTGGGCGTCGCTGGTCACCGCCGAAAGATTCACGTTCCCATGGTAGTCCCAGCCGTTGAAGTTGATGTCGATCGGGCCGGTGCCGAATTGCTGCAACGTAGAGATCGGCACGGTGGAGATGTTCGCGCCGAGGAGGTGCGGGCGTTGGCCCAAGCCGTCGCGCACGATCCACAACGTCCCCTTTGGATAGGTGGCGAAATAGCTCCTCGCCATCGCAGTGCGGGCGTCGCTCAGACCGTAATAGTCCGAGACAGCCTGCCACGAGGTGAATTTCAGCGGCGTATCGCCGGGAGTGTCGTTCTCCCAGTCGATTAACAATCTTGTGGGAGGGGAGGTCGTCATCCTAGCGTCCTTTCATGCGTGGTTGAGGATTGGCGCGCTGGCCCCCGCTGGGCTGTGCGTTCCATACGGGTCGATTATCGGCCCGTTGATTCCTGCCGGCGTCGTTGCGATCGTTGAGGTCAGGAATTCATGCCCAAGCCCCTCGCTCGTCATCGCCCACGGCGCGAGCAGCGGCTCGAATTTCGGACTGTTCGTCTGGTAGGACCCGAAGTGCACCGGGTCCCCGAACTGGTCGCGAAAATGGGTGACCGCGTTCATGAAATTGTCGATGCTTTCGTGCTGCCCGCCCGGCGAAGACAGGATTGCGCCGTCCGGTCGATCGAGCCGCAGATCGGCCGCCAGCGAGCCGTGTGCGTAGGTCAGCGTCGAGGGATTCTGGTCGAACCCGAATGCCCCTTGCGGCGAGATGTCGAAGAAGTCGTGGTTGACCGTGTCGCCGTGGATCGCGCGGTCGAGCACGTAGAGCGGCGGCGCGATGATCTTCCAGTCGCCCGTGATGTCGATCGCGTTGTTCACCAACCACTGATTGCCGCTGGTGCCCCACGGCGACACGATCGCCGTGTCCGCCGGAATGCCCGGCCCCACCAATTCGTCGCCGGCTTCGACGGTCCCCGTCGTCGTCCCCAAGGTCAATATCCCGAACGTCTCGGTCATCGTCTCTGAACCCGACGAGCCTAGTTCGCCGAAGGTCGAATAGTGCCCGGGTCCGCCGGCCGTCCCGCCCTGGTTCAGGTGCTCGCTGATGATCTGGTTGTTGGAGTTGGAGATCGGCAGCATGTTCGCGCCGGTCACCTCGCCCCCAACATACAGCGCCTCCCCAGGCGTCACCGCTGTCACGTCCAGTTGAGCCCGGTTGAACGACGCCGTGAACGTCGTCGCCTCAGCCACAATCGAAGCGCCCGTCGTCGTCGCCAACAACGACCGGTTCGTGTTCAGCGAATGCATCAGCGCCACCGCCGCGTCCGCCAGATTCATGTGGTGCAGATCCAGGCTCGCCGTGTAGCGCCGCCCGTTGAAGTCGATCGACAGCGAGCCCTTGAGGTGGTTCGAATTGAGGTTGGCGAGATTGCCGCTGTAGAGGTGCGGCCGCTGCCCGAGGCCTTCGCGGACGATATAAAGCGTCGCGCCAGCGATGTCGTAGTTCTGACTGAAGAACTCCTGCGCGAGATGCGCCTCGCCGGAATTGATCCCGAAATAGTTCTCGACCGCTATCGCGTTGTGGAACGCGAGCGCCATCGTGCTTGGCGCGTCGTTGTCGTGGACGATGACCATCCGATTCAGCGCGGCGCCGCTCGAATAGGTCCCCTGCGGGTCCTCTGTGGGGTTCGATGCCCCCGCGGCCGAATAAGTCCCGCCTGGATCAATCGTGGGCGACGTGGCCCCCGCATGCGAGTAGGTCCCGGCCGGATCGAGGACGTAGTCGTGGGTGGCAGAGTCGTAGAAGTAGCCGGGCGGAGCCCGGTTTGGGTTCGTCATGGTGCTCTCCGTTGGGATCGCCCCCCGGCCCCCCGGCCGGCATGGATCTCCTAGTTCCACGGGCAAATTTATTGCATGAACTGCAATGAGGCGCAAGCCTCAAACTATGTTATGGCATACGGCGGCTCCGAGATAGGCGACGGCTGACTCGGGGCTCCGGCGGCGGCGCGGTCCTCATCCTCCCAGGTGACCAAGCGCCGTCGCTTTTTTGGGGGTAAACAGTGCGGGCAGGGGTGGCTCTTTTAGTCGCTCAACTCGGCGCGGCGCAGCCGGCTGACCCGCCGCCGGTATTCGTTTATCTGCACGCGCCCGATGGATACGCGATTGACGTGAACATCGCTGAGATTTCCAGTGTGCGCGATCCGCGCGAAGGCCACTGGCTTTCAACGGTCCATTGCGTGCTCGTGATGACAAACAAGTCCTTCATCACCACGAAGGAAGATTGCCAAGAGATCGAACAAATGATCAGCAAGGCGACCAGCAAATGACCGATCTTCTGAAGTGGGCCGCGAAACGCCGGCTGCGCAAAGGCCGCGAAAAGGACGAGACGGAGGAAGCGAACGCCGACGCGATCTCCGACTTTGGCGTCGAGGTCTTGGGTGATCGAGAGGGCTGTAAACTCGAAGCCTACCAAGACGACCAGGGCTACTGGACGATCGGCTATGGGCACTCGGAACTCGCGGGCTCGCCGCCGGTCCCGTGCGATGGCATGGTGATAACAGAGGAAACCGCCCTTGCGATTTTCGACGCTGATTTGGACACATTCGAGCAAGGCGTGCGCGACGCCGTGACGGCACCGATGCTTCAGCGTGAGTTCGATGCTTTCGTCTCGATCTGCTTCAATATCGGAATTTCCGGATTTTCCGGAAGCACGTTCGTTCAGCTATTCAACGATATGGCTGATCCGAATGACATCGCGGCCGCCATCGACATGTGGCACAAGCCCACGTCGATCATCAGCCGGCGCAACGGCGAGCACGTTCAGTTTCTCGGCTATGTGGCGCGGATCGACGCGATCTAATGATTATCAGGATCTGCGGCGTCACGGGCAAGCCGTGTGACGAGTGCCAGTTCTGGCAGAAGTGCAAAAAGGCCCAGGTAGCTCAGTCGGTAGAGCGGCCGGTTGAAGGCCGGCGCGTCGGTGGTTCGACTCCATCCCCGGGCACCACTTCCTCGTCGATCGGGCGGGTTGTCGTCTCCCTTATCCAGCACAATCGCCGCCCCACCCAAATCCCAACCGGGATAGAGATGACGAACCACGCGCCAAAGATGAAAAGTACCCACCACATCATGATTGCCTAATATTGAGCGATCGTAAGCCTTGAGGGGGCCGGGTCGTGATGAAACCGGCCCCCTCTCGTTCACCCCATCGCTTTCGATACCCGTGCAACGTCGGGACGCCGAAAGTTGGATTCTCCTTTCGGAACGCGGGGGTGATTAGTTCGCCGCGCGCACCGTCGCCGGTTCGCAAACGACATGGACGTACTGATCGTCGCGTCGGCCAACCCAGGTGATGGCGAGGATTTCCTCCGCGCCGCGATTGTAGAGGCATATGGCGGGGCTGGCCTGCCACATGTAGTTGATGACCTTGTCCGCCGTCTCACGGGCGCAGGCGCCGTAAGGCACGGTGCTGGAACAGATAAGGATGATCTGAAAAACTACATTCATTGTCGGCCTCCTAGTGCGGCGCGGAGCAGGATGCGTCCGCGCGTTTCATCGTCCGGCTCGTCGACCGGGACGAAGTCGAGCCCCGGCAGCGGAATGTCGTCATTTCGCTTGGGGGGAAATAGTAGAATAGGATGCGCTAGAGCGATTGATGAACAAGACTGTGGAAATTTGAATGCCCAATACCTATAATGATGACATCGCGCGCTAAGTGGCATGGTTGCAATCAACAGCATGCTTCCTGAGCAATAAGTAATCCTTGCGAATTTGCTTTTCCACGCCGCATTCGCAACGGCAAAGCACGTAACGTTCGGCTTTCTCCTCAACCACCAACCACCGCCCAAAGCGACGACCTGTAAGATCGGGTGAATCGACGCGACGTCGCCGATTCGCCGCTTGTTCTTTAGCAGTGGCCCAACGGCAATTGCTTGCCTCATAGTCGCCATCATTGTCCTCCCGGTCGATGCTGTGTCGTGGACTTGGGCGCGCACCCATGTCCGCAAAGAAATTGGCGAATGAACGCCACCGCTCGCAGACCTTGATCCCTCGCCCCCCATAACGCGCATACTCCAGATCGGTTGGGTTTGAACACCGATGAAGCATGGATCTCCAAACACCATACTCTGGCGTTCTCCCTGCACGTTTTGACTGACCATGCTTTATCGGAGCCATGGCAACCTCACCCGTTTTCACGGGCATTGATTTGCCCCACCATCCGGTCACGCCACTCGGCTTCGCTCTCCTGGCGAAGCTGAGGCTCACCAGGGATGCTCACGGCGACTGCGCCATCCGGCGGCACGCGAAAGCTCCCATAGTGCGCCATAACCCTCTGCTCGGCCTCGCGCGCCTGCCGCAGGAGCGGATCGACGAACGTCGCGTGCCGGCCGGGCACGCAAGTGCAGAACGAGCGCACAAGATCTTCGCCTCGGGGGCGCGCTTGCTGCAATTCCAAGATTTCCGCGGAAGGTGCCTGATAGGGGATTCCTTGAGCCGCCAGCATCGCCGGGGGATCACCTGGGTAGGGCCATATCTGGGGCGGCCATTGCGGCATCGGCATCGCGTTCCGGAGTTCGCGGATTTGAAAATCCGCGTGGGCGAGCAATTGAACCAGCCCGCCGTGGGCGCTCTCCCCCGCAATCCGGCGCTCCCGCTCGCCCGCGAGATCGCTGGCAAGCCGCGCAGAGCGGCGGTGCTCGTCCTTGAGGGTTGCCTTGAGCTCGTCGCGCTCATTCTTCAGCTTGGCGACGCGCTCCTTCAGCTTCGCGATCACCTTCATCTGCCGGGCGGCAACGCCGTCCTTCTTCTTCCTGATCACAGCGGGGACCGCTGCAACCAACGCCATCAGTCCAGTCATGCTCATCCTAGTCTCCCTTCGCTTTTTGAACCGGCACATCGATCATCATATGCAGGAGCCGGTTCTGCTCCTGCATCGCCAGTCACCGTATTCCCTCGATCCAGTCGATGACGTCTTTTTGCTTCCCGTCCATCGCGAGGAGCATGCCCTTGGTCGTATCGGCATGGTGCGTGCGCGTGTCTTCACGCCTCATCAGCCCGGCGGTCATGGCTTCGACGGCGAGTTTCAGTTCGCCGACGCGGGCCAAGTCGAGGGCGCCGACCTTGAGGTTGAAGATGTACATCTCACGGGTTAGCGCCATCTTGCACCTGTTTTGCGATGTTGCGCCACTCGGTCATTTGCGCGAGCGAGACGCGCGCCATGTCATCCGCCGGCATAGTCGCGATCCAGTCTTCGAGCGGCTTCGAGCCTTTGTTCGCGAGCGCAAGGCCGCGCTCACTCAGCGAGGGCGCGAGCAAGTCTGGTTCTTTGTCGCGCTTGCGCTTACCAGGGGAGCCGCCAGGGGCCTCGCTGGGGGGCTGAGGTTGGGTCCCTGGCGGCCTGTCGGACGCGCTAGGAGTCGCGTCCGCGTGGGACGAGACCTCCGCACCAGGGGACGACAATGGACCGCCCTGGTCGATCGTCTCGCCCGTTCCTCCGGAGGCGTGCTCGTCGCCGGAGGAATAGTCAGCCCCGTCATCGACGAGGGCGTCTAATCTGTCCGACAGGTCGCGTGGAGCTTCGACGCGCGGCACCTTCTCAGACATGACGTCGATTGTCGGCAATTCGTCGTCCGCGTATACACCCAACAAAACATCCGGGAAATAGCGCCGGCACAACGCGCGGCTGGTGTAATAGAATTGTTGCTGGTCCGGATCGGATTTCCACAAAGGCGAGTTCTTCGGCGTGATCTTCTCCCTAGGCGGCGAAGCGTGCTCGATCCGCTCGCCAACTTTTGGCTGCACCGAGACAATGCAAACTCGATGATCGCCCGCGCCTTCATATTTTACCTCGAACCGCCCCTTAATCGGCGCTCGGCTCAAGACCACGGCATTGATAAGCTGCGCCTCATAGGCGATCCGGTCGTTGACGTTGTATGACTTATTGGCCACGGAAAAGGGCGACATCCTCCATTCCAACGCTTGTGTGGCGATCGCCAAGCAAGCGCCTGGATTGCCGCGCAAGTACTTGGGCACGGCGACGTCGGAGATGGCCATCAGCTTGGCGAATTCCATCACTTGGGCCAGCGTCTCCATGGACAGGCCGGCGGCTTGGCTCTTGGTAACTGGAACGACGCTGGTGACTGATTTATCGATCCGCTGCGAAATGCGATCCTCTGCTTCAGTCATTCGTCACCTTTGGGGGCTTGAGCCGGATAAGGGGATAGTGCTGCGCTCGCACGGTGTAGGATTTCTTGTCGATCATCGCCACCATCACCTCAGCGCCGCCATCCACGATTGCGCGCGAGGAATTGCCCATGCGGCGAATCAACTGCGCGTCGACCTGTTTGCGCTGCTCGTTCGCCGTCCGCGCGTCGCGCTCGATCTTCATCAACCCCTCGCGCGCGAACACCAAGGACGTGAACTCGTCGTCGTGGCTGAGATCGACCGCAGGACCGGGCTCCCACAGATCCATCACCAACTGCCGATCACGCCCGGGCAGTTCCGGCTCGTAGGGGCGATTCTCCTTGATCCGGAGCCAGAACTCGTCGGCGAGTTCCTCGATTTTCCTGATCAAGGGCAGCTTCAGCGGGATGTCGACGTAGAGGACATCCAACCCCCCGTCGCCCAGGCGCAGCGCGGCTACGCCGGCTTCAGCTGCTCCGGTTAAGTAAGCCTCGACATTCGCTTGCACGGCCACCCAGAGCGGAACTGCAATTTCGCCTTCAGGTGTGTGCCAATGGCGGCGAAAGGCGAACTGCCCTACTGTTTTCACTTGAATGGTCAGCGGACCATATGCAAGAGGCCGGGTAGCCCAGAAATCGGGGGTAGCTCCTAACCGTTTTTCCTCATCCCAAAAATAGGATGTATGCTTTGTGATCGTCCAATCGGGGTAATCTTCGCGAAGAATATCAGCGACCACGGGCTCGAAATAACGACCACGTCTCTTTGTAGGACTATCACCTTCTTCCGTAAGAATGCCAGACTTTAGCGCAAACAGTTTTAGCGGCGTCAAAAATGGATGTACGCGCTGGCCGAATAAGGCGGCGACTTCTGAGGCGTTAATATTTTTCCCCCTACGCGCTAACCAAGTATCTCGATCGGTTATCTCCCATGAGTGTATCATAATTGATCACGCAGCGGCCGATGCCGTTGGAACCCACTTCCACATGCCGCCATCGTTCACTAGGCGGCCGGCGCGCCGGAGCGGGCCAAGCATGTTGTTGAGCGAGGCCTTTCGGAAGCCAGCCATCTCCAGCGCTTCTCCCATTTCGGCGAAGGTCTTAGGACCGGACTTCATATAGCTTTCGAGGACATCGATCCGCTTGAGCGAGTGCTCGCGAACGGTGGGGCTGCGCTTGACGGGGCCTTTCCTCGTCGGCTTGAGCGGCACCGCCGTTCGCACGTCATGGACTTGCGGATGGTGACCAAGGCGGCGCTCGGGGACGATCATGACCTCGGGGTCGAAGTCCACCTCTTGGTTGTAGAGGAGGGCGACCATCTGCCCCAGTTTCATAGGCTCGACGATGCACGAAAAACGAAACCGTACCATCTGGTAAAACCTCCTTTATCTGTCCGTCGGGGGCGGCCCCGAATGTGACCGCCCCCGCCTCCCTGGACCGGCTGGCCCCGACGCTCGCGATTTAGCCTACGCGAGAACCGCTCCCGAAAGCCGCTCTCGTCCGGCCCGGGGACAGCCGATTGCAGAATCGAAGATTGCAGTTGGTGCAATGGCGCGTCAAGAGGTTTTTGCATTGACTGCAATCGACCCCGGCCCATAATAGCGGGATGACGCTCACCGAATATCTAATTAAACACAACGAAAGCGGGGAGGAGTTCGCGAAACGAACCGGCTTGCACCCGACTACGATCTTCAGGATTTCCACCGGGAAAACGATCCCCAAAAAAGCGAATATGCTCATAATCATTGCCGCGACCAACGGACACGTCACGGCGAATGACCTCTATGGCGTCGCTCCAAAAACGCGAAACACAAGGGAAGCCCATGAACCCCCAGCCGCAGCTAGAAGCCGGGCATAACGGACCAACCGAAGCCCAAACTGAAAGTGTTGTCGCTGCTATCGAGGCCAAGATGGCGGACTTGCGCTCCGAAAGGGCGCTCTACATGTCGCGGTGCAGGCCTCACCACGACAGGATCAAGGAAATCATCGACGACGCCGTCGAGCGCATGAATTTCGAGCGGAAGGCGTTGAAAATCACGGTCAAACAGCGCGAGTTCATCCGCAAGGCGGAGGCGCTGGAAGACGAACTCGAAACCATCGTTCAGGACGCGCTCGATCTCCTCCAGCGCCAACTCGGCAGCTTCGCCGATACGCTCCTGGGCCGCGCCGCCGTTCAGGAGGCCAGGGAGGCGATCAAGAAGACGGCGGAGACGGGAAAGCGCAATCGCAAGCGCTCGGAACCGCCCCCCGATTTCATCGATGACACGCCCGATGTCCCGTTTGTGCGGGATGAGGAGCCGGAAGAGCCCCGCGACGCCGCCGCCGAATAGATGCGGCTATGATCATCAGCGATTCCTCTGAATGGCGAGCGATTCCGACTGCGCCGAACTATTATGTGTCGGGGCGGGGTGATGTGCGGACGCGAATCAACGCCACCCACCCTGAACGGTCTCAATGGTGCCGTATCAAACCGTATCGCCTAAAAAGCGGCCATTTAAGTTTATCTATTAAGAAACACCATTACCTCGTTCATCGGCTGGTTTATCAAGCGTTCTGCGGGCCTCTGATTAACGATATGGTTGTCTGTCACTTGGACGGAAATCCCGCTAACAATCACTACAGCAATCTTTTACAAACAACGCAATACGAGAATATGTCTCATAAGTATAAGCACGGTACGTCGCAAGAAGGCGAGCGTCACCCTCATGCACTTTATTCCAATGAAACGGTAGCGTGTGTATCACGAGCGATTGCGCTAGCTCCGCGTTCCGCAACTGGCCGCCTCAAAAAAGGCATACCCCAAGCTATCGCGGACGAATATGGCGTAACACGCCAATTAGTGTACGATATTTCCAATCACAACAGCTGGAAGTGCGTCTCTAGTAAAGGAGACCGTCAGTGATTTGTGGTATAGATATCGGCTCCACGGGGGCCGTTGCCCTATTGGACGACCACGGCGAACTCCTCGACGTGAGGGACATGCCCTGCCTCAACGATGGCCCGGCAGGGCGCCGGGCGGTCAATCCGCGCCTTCTCGCCGACGTCTTCCTCGACTTTTCCGTCCGCGATCCCCTCCATTGGAAGGGCCGCACGGCCTTCGTCGAGCATGTCGCCTCGCGCCCAGGCGAGGGGGTCGTGAGCGCCTTTGCCTTCGGCCGATCGCGCGGCGTGGTCGAGGGCGTGCTCGGGACGCTCCTGATCCCGTACACTCTGATCACCCCCAAAGTCTGGAAGGGAATCATTGGCATCCCTCCAGGCAAAGAGGGAGCCAAGGAGGCCGCGCGCTCGCTGGCGATCAGGCGGTGGCCGGACAAGGCGCAGCTTTTCCGCCGGGTGCTCGACCACAACCGGGCTGAGGCGGCGCTCATTGGTTTCGCAGGCCTGCGCATGACAGAGCGCGCTAAGGAGCCAGCATGAGCGACAGTTATCCACCGCCTCGCCAGCGTGAAACGTTGCTAAAGCTCGTTGAGGCGCTCGGATGCCGCGACAACGTCCTGCGCCGCGACGAATGCTCCGACTGGATGATCAAGGGCAAGCTCGGCCACATCTATGCCGTGCCCGGCACACTCGACCGGCCCAAGGCCGAAGGCTTCCAAATCTACTTCCGTGGGGCGCCAGAATTCGAGGAGCCTACCACCGGCAAGGCATGGACCTACGCCAAGCAGGCGTTGAAGCCGTTCTGCGCCGTGACGCAAGACGGCGACTGGGAAGGTCTGTTGTTTCTCGACCGCTTGCCGACCAAGGAAGAGGCCGAAATTGTCCGCAACAAGCTCGGCGTTCCCAAGAAGCGGGAGATCAGCGACGCGGAACGGGAGCGTCTCCGGGCCATGGGCTTTGCGCCGTCCCACGTTGTTGGCGACAATCAGACCAAAAAACCGCCATCGGGTGATGCGTCCGGGGGGCAGGAGCCAAACCGATGAGCGAGGCCGCGATTGCCGACGACAAGAAGGTCTCGGACTCGCTACGGCGGCGCAAATTAATGCTGGTGTATATCCGCGACACGTTGATCGCCCGCGCCGCCGACCGGCGTAGTTCCTATGCCTTTCTGGGCGGTGATCCAGAGTGGCAAGCCTCAGCGGACGGTAAGATCGAGCTAAGGCGCATCGTCGCGCTCGAAGCGGCTGCGGACATTTTCACCCATCTTCACGCCGAATGGTGCAAGGGCGAGGAATCCAAATCCGGCGAAATCCCTGAATGGTTGAGGAAAGTTGCCTCACAGGGGATGTCGACGTTCAAGCAAGGGCTAGACCGACAATAGTTTCGGAGCATGGCGCGGGCATCGGACGCGGAGTGGAATCACTGGATCGACACTGCCAGGGCCAGGGACATCAGAGACGTAGCCCTGCAATTTGGCGCGGTCCTCCGGAGGCAAGGTTCAGCGGAATGGGTTGGCCCCTGTCCCGCGTGCGGCGGACGCGACCGCTTCGCTGTCAATACTCAAAAGCGGGTCTTCAATTGCCGTGGTGCTGAGGACGGCAAGGGCGACTGCATCTCGCTCGTGATGCACGTCCGCGGCTGTCACTTCTTGGATGCCGTCGAGGCGCTCACAGGAACCCCCAGGCCTGATCGCAGCCGCGACGAGACGGCGGAAGCTCGGGCGAGCCGCGAGCGCTTCTACGCAGCCAGGGCCATCGAGTATGCCCGCCGGCAAGCCGAAGAGGCGCAGCGGATCGAGGAAGAGGCCCAGCGAAACGAGGCGGCGATCGGCGACATCCTACGGCGCGCGATGGACCTCGAAGATCCTCGTGCTCGACAGGGCAAGGCCTATGTCACCCAGACGCGCGGGCTCAACGTCCCCAGGCGGCTCTTAGGCGACATCCGCTTCGTCGAGAAGCTGGATTACTGGGGCGTCGGCGACAACGGCGCTGAGGAGCCGATCTGCCTCGCCACGCTGCCGGCAATCGTCGCCCTGATCCGCAACGTCGAAGGCGACATCATCGGCCTCGCGCAAACCTATCTCGACTTCGACAAGCCGGAGAAGTGGACGCCCACGGGTTCGCCGCGTAACTCAAACAAGAAGGTTCGCGGCAAGAAGCAAGGTGGGATGATCCGCCTGGGGCCGATCGCCGAGACCATTGGAATAGCGGAAGGCTGGGAAAACGCGCTCTCGTTTTGGGCAATGGGGCTCGGACCAGAGGATCTTATGCTCGCCGCCGCCGTAGACCTCGGCAACCTAGTCGGCCGCTCGACCGGACGGACCCAGCACAAGAATCTCTTCGACCCCGAAGGGCGCCCGCGCCGCCACGCAAACGGTCAGCCTAAGATGGATGAGCCCGGCGTCATCCTGCCCGCCGGCATCAAAGATGTGATCATCATTGCCGACAGCGACTCAGAATGGTTCGCGACCACCGCGCACCTCCACACGGCGACGCTGCGGTGGATGAACGAAGGCAAGCAAGTCAGCCTTGCGTTTCCGCCAAGCGGCTTGGACTACAACAAATTTCTGCTTGAAGAACTCAAGAAAGGGCAGGCGTGAAGCATCTGTGTGAACATCCCACCGGGATCGAGACCGGCGAGGATTTCCTTAAGCGTGTTTCCTGGATCTTCGAGGAGGGCGTCCGGTCGAAATTTGGGGCGATGAGGCTCGACGAACTCGACGAGCCGGGGCCCGAACATTCTTGGCTCGTCAATGAATGGTTCTCGGACAACGACATCAGCGTGCTCGCGGGTGTTTCCCAGTCGGGAAAGACCTTCATCGCCTTGGAGCTCGCGCTCGACATCGCCGAGAACAGGCCATTTTTCGGGATGCGGACCCGCTACGGCGGGGTGGTGTATCAGGCCGGCGAAGCACCGAAGGGGGTCAAAAAGAGGCTCCGTGCTTGGCGTCAGCACCACGAGCGCCATTGGAATTCTGATGTGCCGTTCGTGCTCTTGCAGAAGCCGATCGACATCTATCACTCGGACGAAGGCCTCGACGATTTGATCAAAGAGATCATCGAGCACTCGAAAACCTTCGACGTCCCGCTGCGCTTGGTGGTCATCGACACATTCGCCACCGCGACGATCGGGGCCGACGAGAACAGCGGCAAGGATATGTCGCTCGTCCTGCGCAACGTCGCCACGATCCGCGACCGCTGCCAGTGCCATGTCCTGCTCGTGCATCACCTCAATGCGAACGCCAGCAAACTGAGAGGGCACACGAGCGTCTACGCGAATTCCGATCAGGTGGTCCTGGCGAGCCGCGACGACGACACGAAGATTCATACGCTGGTCTTGGACAAAGCCAAGGAAGGCGAGCGGGGGAAGGAATTAAAGTTTGAGTTGCCGCAAATTTTCCTGGGCATCAATGAGGACGGCGACAAGGTCACCTCGTGCGTCGTCGCGCCCGTGGGCGAGAAAGAAGCCATCCGCCGCGAGGAGATGATGAAAGGCCTCCGCCTCACCTCGCAGCAAGAAATCTTCATGCGCTGCTTTTTCGAGGCGGACAGGAAATGGGGCGGCCCAGTCCCGCCAAACCTCATCGTGCCGACGCTCACGCGGAGCGTTGTTCCATGGGAAACAGTCAAGAACGTGTTCGCCGACAAGCAGCCGTCCGACGTCCTCACGCCCGATGCGCAAACCACGGCCGAAGCCGCGATCGCCGAGAAGAAGTACAGGAATATGGTCGCGAAGCGCATCCAACGCCTGCGCGACGATCTCCTGGCGCTCGAAATTATCGGGATCGGGCGTCACGAGAACGAGGCTGTCGCGTGGTGGACGGGAAAAGCTTTAAGAGCCTTCCCCCAGACGCAACCGAAGCCCCAAGAGCCGCTGGAGGAGACCCTGACAGAGGACATCGAGTTTTGACTTTCTACTGGGATAAATTGGCATGGACAGATCTAGGGTTGCAGCCGATTCAACCTATTATGAACAACGTACGTTCGATGACGTATAAACATTGCCATGCAACGTATTACCATTATTGATTGTTCACTATCTGTCCCCGATCGGACAAATTGAAAGACAGAGTGTGTTACGTGAATTTCATTATGAACATAATACAGGGGCATGGCGGCTTGGGACGATGTGGACATTGCAAATGGTGCAATGTAGGGTGGCCTCGTCTAGGAGGCGCGCTTATGTCCTACGAGAAGGAAGCCGACCTCGAAGCCGCTATGGCGGAATTGGAGTGGTGATATGGCTCGCAGCGAAGCAGGGAAAACTAAAGGATCACAGCTTCACGATGACGAGGGACGTCGCCAAGACGGAGCCCCGCCTGATCCTCAGCGTGGTGGTCCGGCCGGCAGTCATCCCGGCTTCCATCTTGAATTCGCAGACCCCGAAGTCGCGCTCGGACAGCCCCAGCGCCAAAAATACTTCCGTGCGACGGAAGCCTTCGAAGCGCTCTTAGCCCAGGCGAAAGCCGATCAGATCGCGGCGCACGCGACGCTATGGATTCGGCCCGATGGGCAGATCGGGTGGACCTTCCACTCGGGTGACCGGAGCAAAGCCGAATTCATCGGCGGGCTCGCATGCATGATGCACGCCATTACGAGCGGCGCCATCAATGGGGTGCCGGTGATTCCGATGCCGGAAAACGCGACGAGGAATTAGTTCCGCCAGACAGTTGAGCAATCAGGCGTGGCCGGGCAAATGCTCCCCTTCGTCGTGCCCCTCAATGATATGGCGCTCGACGCTGTGGAGGAATTCGGGCCACTCCTCGGCTTTGTAGCCGAATTTGGCGATCGGCTCGTCGTCGTCATCCATGAGGTAGCAGTAATAGATGCCGCACCCGCACGAGCACAACATCACTTCGACATAGGTCGCGCACGGGATGCGCGCCGGGCTCAGATTACGGCGCCGCTTCGTGGTCATCGGCTTTCTCCTTTTTCGCGCGCTCAGCGACATTTCGCTCGAATGCAGCTTTCGCCTCGGCCTCGGATCGATAGTGACCGAGAACGCAGCTATCGCCTACAACCCAGACCGTCTCCTGAAGGATGTTCCTGAAGCTGTAGATTTTGGGCGACCAGTCGGGCGGCGCGGGCTTTGGCTCGGCGGATTCGCCGGAGGGCGTTGGCCCTTTCGCGGTGCTCTTGCCGGTACGCTTTGGTGTAGGCTTGGCTTTTTTCGCCACGGCGATACTCCCTCATGTAGGCATTTCGATCCGGCGGGTCATCCTGGGACCGCCGACAGGCGAGATAGAGGGGATCATCAAAGGCCCGGATCATGCCTTCGATTCGTCGCGCCCTGATGACAGGATCTCGCCACGATCGCCGCGCGCCATCGCTACTTGAGCCCTTCGAGCGCATTGAGGAGTTCCTCCAGTTGGCGGATCGGCAGGAGATCATACGGCAGATTCATTCGGCTCCTCCAAGTTGCGCGTCGCACCGCTGGGAAAGCGTAGGATGTTGTCGGGGAAGGCTCGTCGAAGCGCATGGCCCACGCTCATGCGCTTGGTGCCGTTCGAACCGTCGAGAGGCAGCCATTCAGGGTGCCCCAGAGCGACGCACAAATTGTGGAGTTGATCCACGTAATCCTCACCGGAGAAGCCCAGGCAGAGCCGGCTGAGAAACCGATCGACAGGGTCTCCGGCATGTCGCGGGTACTCGCGCCGCCCCATTATTTGCAGGCCTCCTTGGTCAGTTTCATGCTCACTTCGATGATGTCGAGCGGAAGCCGCCCGCGTTGAAACTTCGCGGCCTTCTCGCTCGTGTGTCGGCTGAAGATTTCGCCCTTTGCCGGCCCCTCTCGCAGCACGAGAACGTGAGTCCAGCCATCCTCGCGCAGCCCCTGGCGCACGAGAGCGTTATTGATGTTCCCGTACTTGCGCGCCGCCATTGCTTCCCCCCAGTTCGCACCACGCCTCAGCGATTCTGATGATCGTATCGCTGATGTCCTCGCCCCGCCGACGATTGTCGAACAGCAAATTGCAGGCCTTGCGCGGCAGCCAGATGCGATAGCCGCTGATGGTGCGCTGCGGCTGGAAGAGACGCGCGCCGGCCGCCAGCGAGGCCAGGATCGCGTTGTAGGCGTCCTCTCGGATGGTGATGCCAATCATTGGATCTGCGCCGCCTCGCTCATTGCAGCGTCCCCTGCGCTAGAAGGTTGCGGACCATCGGTCCCTCGAACTTGTCCTGGGCGCCGTCCAGGCGCTTTAGCTCGGCGCAACGGCCTTTCTTGTCGCGCAGGATCTCGCACGTACGGATGCGCGACTCAGCCTTGTTGCAGGCCTGAAACACAATCCCTTCGCGGCGCTTAGGATCGTTGCGCGGCATTACCAGCGGCCGGAAATTCATCGGATCAATCTTCGACGTATAGGCGAACGGCATGTCGGTGAACCAGTACTCAATCGTGACCACGTAGGCAGTCGCGCCCATCTTCCGCATCTCCTCTTGCATGGCGGCCATGAGCACAATCTTCTCGTCATCGTTGTGCCAGGGCGTGCCGGCGATCGTGGCCTCATCCTCCTCGTTCAGGATGACCCAAACCGGCATCAGTTCCTCTCTGGTGCCGACGAGGATGCGCCGGGCGTT
>Ga0306926_10001911_pt1 | contig 20934 bp, 18 predicted proteins | sample flu12Cox44000178_FD_203759 | JGI IMG/M metagenome (GOLD analysis project Ga0306926, IMG submission 203759) | Lab enrichment of tropical soil microbial communities from Luquillo Experimental Forest, Puerto Rico - flux8day.12C.oxic.44.000.178 (v2)... | ecosystem: Environmental > Terrestrial >...
CTATCTCCCAGGTAAACGCGCCTCACATCGGAGTCGGCAACGATCGCCGCGGGCGCCCCTTCCATCAGCACCCGGCCTTCGTGCAAGATATACGCGCGGTCGACGATCTCGAGGGTTTCGCGCACGTTATGGTCGGTAATTAGGACGCCAATACCGCGATCCTTGAGATGCGCGACGAGCTCGCGGATGTCCGCAACTGCGATCGGATCGATGCCGGCGAGCGGCTCGTCCAAGAGGATGAAATGCGGTTGGGTCGCAAGCGCCCGCGCGATTTCACAGCGCCGCCGCTCGCCGCCCGACAGCGCCATCGCCGGCGCGCGCCGCAAATGGGTGATCGAGAATTCCGCAAGCAATCCGTCGAGCATAGCCTCCCGCAAATCTGCCGCCGGCTCGGCGATTTCGAGGATCGCGCGGATATTCTGTTCGACCGTGAGGCCCCGAAATATCGAGGCCTCCTGCGGCAGATAGCCGATGCCGAGTCGGGCCCGGCGGTACATCGGCAGTTCGGTGATGTCGCGCCCGTCAAGACTGACCGCCCCGGTATCGGCGGCGATCAGACCGGTAATGATGTAAAAGCAGGTGGTTTTTCCGGCGCCGTTCGGCCCAAGTAGTCCGACGACCTCACCGCGCTGCACAGAGACGTTCACGTCTCGCAGAACCGGGCGTCGCTTGAAGCTCTTGCCTAGACCCTGCCCGAGGAGACCTCGGTTGTCGGCAACCAGCCGCGGGCGGCGCTCGGGGGGCGCCTGTTCGGCGGGCGGCCGGTAGCGCTCGCCGCCGCGTCGGCTCACGGCTTTTGCGCGCTGCCGCGCCGCGCTCCCGCGAGGGCGGCGGCTTGATCTTGGCGGACGAACAACCCCTGGACCGGAGTAGGCGGTGTGCCTGCCGTCGCGGGCGCGGCCATCATGCGGCTGATGTTGTTGTTCAGATCCATGACAGCATACTGGCCTCTGATGGCGTTCGGTCCGCGCGTAACGGTGACGTTCCCGAGGAGGGTCGCTATCCCGCTGTCCGCGTTGTACACGCCGAAATCGCCTTGGCCGACGTCAGTCTCGGTGGAGACGAGAACATTGCCTTGCGCATCGACGCGGCTGATCTTGGAACCTTCGTCGGTATTTCCCAAAGGCGTCGCCGAATCCCGCGGCTTTGCCATTGCCGTCGCAGGTTTCTCCGGTTTCCGTGCGGCTGGCTGCGGTTTCTCTTTTGTCATGTGAGCGGTCAGCACATCGGCACGGATACGCTTTGTATCCCGCACCGCGACCGCATCGCCGCGGGCGACGGCGACCTGTTTCTGATCATACCATTCGAGACTGTCACGCGCGGTCACCACATCGGTCGCAGTGGTCATCTTCAGTGTCTTGCCGGTCACGATGCCGATCTGCTGGTCGACGTCGTAGACCGCCTGGTCGCCAACGACAGTTTGCCGCTCGCCTTTGATCGTGACGTGCCCATCGGCATTCAACCGATAGATTTCAGTCTCACCTCCCGTTCCCTTGCTCGGGCGGTAATGCGCGGTCAAGGTATCGGCATAAACTTCGGTTGTTCCGCGTTTCGCCTTAGCGTTGCCACGGGCGATGTAAACTTGCGCATCCTGCTGCCACTCAATGCCACCATCGGCCGAGATCTCGATCGGTCGATCCTCCGAGACGTTTCCGAGGCTAAGTCCTTGCGCCGTCGCGCCCGATGGGCCGTACCGCCCGCCGATACAAACGAGGGTGACTAAAGCAATGCGTAGCAAGTGGTCAGCCGGCATCGGGCTTCTTCCCGCCGCCAGCGGGGGGCCTTCCCGAGGGCGCGCCGGCATCGCGTTTGACCGCGCTGTGGGGCTTCTCTGCGAACTTAGGCTTCGCGGCCGGTATCGCGGCGGTCGAACCGGCAAGCTGATCAGCGGTGGCCGCGCGCCCCGGACTAGCCGGCTCCGGCATTGTCGCGGCCGCCTCGAGTGCCGCCGCTGTCTCGGCGATTTCCGCAGGAAGGCACGGCGGGGTGGCAGCCGGATGGGGGCTCGGCTTCGTCCCTTTTAGGAAGAGATCCGACCGCCCGATAAATACGATCGTGTTTCCTTGGTTGACGACGCGAAAACCCTGAGCAGCGATGTCTCCGGAGGGACCATGGCCGGTGACCGGGTCGTTTCCCACGGCAGTATCGGCGGCGACATCGACATGTGCGGTGTTCGTCACAAAGCGCGTGCCGTTTTCGTGGACCAAATTCACATCACCGAACAGATCGAGCAATTGCGCCTGCGACTGGTACATCGCCATCGTGGCAGTAACCACGACCAAAGCGCCGTTGTGCATGGTCATTTCCGCCCTGGGGCGTTCCAACGACATCAGATCTTCCCGGCTTGGCGCCTGCCGCCCGATCGCGGAAGTTACGACATAGGGACGGTTGAAACGGTCCACCCCCGCATAACGGGGATTGAGCATCCGCAGGTCGTGCGCCTCGCGCAAATCGATAACCGGGAACCCGAACCGTACGCTATCCAAAAACGGAACGACCCGAGGCCATATTGCAACAAGCGCCAACAGCGCGACACCAATGACCGGTAACAGGCCCTTCAACACCGCGACGCGGCGGCTGTACCGGTCACCGCGACGCAGCCGCCGACTTGGGGTGGGCACCGCCCGCGGGGGCGAAGCGGTCGACAGCGCGTGTCCGGCTTGCCCGTTCAGCGCGCTCATGGGGACCCCGGCTGCCAAATCATGCAATCCCGGCCCGCAGACAATCGTGCATATGCACAAACCCGATGGGGCGGCCCCCGTTGTCGACGACGAAGAGAGAGGTGATCGCAAACCGATTCATCGCGCCCAACGCGTCCGCTGCCAATGCCGCGGCCCCAATTGTCTTAGGGTTCTCGTGCATTACAGCGCGCACCGAATGGCGAAGGAGCGAATCTCCCATGTGCCGCCGTAGATCGCCGTCGGTGATCACCCCGATCAATTGCCCCACCGGCCCGCACACGCCGACACAGCCGAAGCTTTTCGCCGTCATGACCAGGATCGCATCGGACATTGGTGCGTCCGGCGAAACCAAAGGCACCTCATTATGTTGATGCATAATGTCGCGCACTCGCAACAACCTGCGTCCCAGCCGGCCGCCCGGATGAAACCGGCGGAAATCGGCGGAGTTGAAACCCTTGCGCTCGAGCAGTGCGAGAGCCAGTGCATCGCCGAGCCCCACCATCATCGTCGTCGAGGTCGTCGGCGCTAGGCCCATCGGACAAGCCTCGGCCGCTTGCGGGAGCAACAGCACAACGTCCGCGGCCGCTGCGAGGGTCGATCGCCTTCCTGCGGTAATCGCGATCAGCGGGATATTACATCGTCGCGAATAGGCGACAATGTCGGCGAACTCCGTGGTTTCACCGGAATTCGACAGCGCGAGGATCGCATCCTCGGAGCCGATCATGCCGAGGTCGCCATGGCTCGCCTCGACCGGATGGACGAATTGCGCCGGGGTGCCCGTAGAGGCGAGGGTCGCGGCAACTTTCCGCGCGATATGGCCGCTCTTACCCAGTCCCGTGACGACAATGCGCCCGCGCGCTGCAGCGCAGGTATCGACAGCGGCTTCGAATGCTCCGTCAAGGCTTTCGGCGAGGCTTTCGAGCCCGGCGATTTCAGCACGGATCACCCGCCTGGCGACGGCGAGATCGACGCTCTCCGTTGCCTCGAGAACAGGCTTCTCGGCCAGCAGAATGTCGCTCATAGTGTCCGGATGACGCGGTCGTTCGGCCGAATTGACACAACTCCCCCTCCCCAGGGCGTACGGCTAATGCGTGAAGATGTCTTGCTCCGCCCAGCCCTCAAGATCAAGCATGACGCGATGAGGCAGAAAATCGAAGCAGGCGCGAGCGAGCTGCTCGCGTCCCTCGCGCGCCAATATCGCGTCGAGTTTGCCGCGCAGCGCGTGCAGGTGGAGCACGTCCGAAGCGGCATAACGAAGTTGCTCTTCTGACAGGGTTTCTGCCCCCCAATCGGAACTTTGCTGCTGTTTCGAAAGGTCGGTATTCAGTAGGTCCTTGCAGAGGTCGCGCAGCCCGTGCCGGTCAGTGAAGGTCCGTGCTAGGCGCGACGCGATTTTCGTACAGTAGACCGGTAGCGCCATGACTCCGATATGATGGTAGATCATCGCGAGATCGAAACGCGCGAAGTGAAACAGCTTCGTCACCCCGGGGTCCCCCAGCAGATCGCGGAGCCGCGGCGCGGCATACCCGCCGGGCGCGAACTGCACTAGATGGGCGTTGCCATCCCCTGCCGAGAGCTGCACGAGGCACAGCCTGTCGCGATGCGGGTTGAGCCCCATTGCCTCGGTGTCGACCGCGACGACGCCACCGAGGTTTAGTCCTTCGGGGAGATCACCGCAGTAAAGCCGATTGCTCATCCCGGGCGGCGATCTACTGCACCCCGAGGTGGTGCCCAGGAGAAGACTCGAACTTCCACGAGCTTTCGCCCACTAGAACCTGAATCTAGCGCGTCTACCAATTCCGCCACCTGGGCGTCTCGGGACAGCGGAAATAAGCGCCACACCCCCCGATGTCAATCTGCGAGGCCTTACTGCGATCTGGGCGGTCGAGAATTGCCCAATGCGAACTGTAAAGTAATCATTTACAGCGTAAGCGGCAGGAACCTTGGGAAGAGTAAAAGACCGGCAACGCATTCAACCTGCAGGAGAATTTGCTGCAGATTCGCCGCAGATGCAGCGGCAGTTAACTATCGCTACAATGATTGGTTGCGGCGCTGCGGTATAGAATGTCTCAGGCGCGCCGGTGCTTGGGGGAGAGGATGAGAAGTCGTCGAACCGTGGTGCTCGGCGGATCCGGATTCATCGGGCGATATGTCGTGAAGCGGCTGGCTGCGCGCGGTGACGTCGTGCCGGTCGGCTGCCGCAACGCGGAAGGGGCGAAGTTCCTGCGACCGATGGGGGATGTCGGGCAGGTTGAGCCGCTTAATGTCGCGCTCGACGACGAAACTGTCCTGCCGGCCTTTCTCGCCGGGAGCGGCGCGTTGGTCAATTGCGTCGGCATCCTGCGGGAAAGCGGGTCTCAGACCTTCGAGCGGGTGCATCACAGCGGTCCTGCAGTGCTCGCCCGGATCGCACGAGACGCCGGAGTGGAGCGATTCGTCCACATCTCGGCGATCGGGGCGGAGCCGCGCTCCGCTTCCGCTTATGCCCGCACCAAGGTGGCAGGCGAGGTAGCAGTCCGCGACGCCTTCCCGACCGTGACAATCCTGCGACCCTCGGTGGTGTTCGGCCCGGAAGATCAGTTCTTTAACCGCTTTGCCGCGATGGCGATGCTCGTGCCGGCGTTGCCGCTGATCGGGGGCGGGGAAACCCGGTTTCAGCCGGTTTATGTCGGCGATGTCGCCGATGCCGTGATCAAATGTCTCGATGATCCGGCAACTGCCGGACGCACTTACGAGCTGGGGGGGGCCAGGACCTACACCTTCCGCGAGCTGCTGGATTTGCTTCTGCAGGAGGTCCGCCGCAAGCGCTGGTTTGTCGACCTGCCCTTCGGGGTCGTCGAGCTGCAGGCGCGGCTAATGTCGATTCTGCCGAACCCCCCACTGACGCCGGACCAGGTCGAACTCTTGAAGCGCGACAACGTCGTCTCGCCTGGCGCACTGACCCTGTCGAGCCTGGGCATTGCTCCGACGCCCGTGGAGACGATTCTGCCGACCTATCTCGATCGCTATCGCCGGGGTGGCTGGTACGAGCGGCGGCAGTCGACGTGACGCGTCTTTGACAACTGTACCCGTTTCGATAAGGTCGCCCCGCTTTTTTCGGTGGGGACGAGGTCATGGCAGCGCTGGGCAAAGTTGTGTGGCTCATCGCCGCGGTCATTTTTGGAGGCACGGCGATGGCTGCGGATCTAGAGAATACCCTCTACATGGATGTGCCCGCCGGGCGCGTTGTCATCGAGATGCGGCCCGATCTCGCGCCGGAAACGGTTGCGCAGATCAAGGCATTGGTGCGCCAGGGCTTCTATGACGGCATCGTTTTCCATCGCGTGATCGACGGGTTTATGGCGCAGACCGGCGACCCGAAGGGCGACGGTACCGGCGGCTCCGGCCACAAGCTGAAAGCCGAGTTCTCGAATGAGAAGCATGTGCGGGGTGTTGTCTCGATGGCCCGCGCCTCGGACCCGAACAGCGCCGACAGCCAGTTCTTCATCATGTTCGCGCCCGCGGCGTCGCTCGACGGCAAATACACGATCTGGGGCAAGGTCACCTCAGGCATGGAATACATCGACCAGATAAAGAAGGGCGACCCGGCCCGCAACGGCACGGTCACCAACCCGGACAAGATCATCAAGATGCAAGTCGCCGCCGACGCCGCCAAGAAGTCCTAAACCACCGCCGGTGGTAGTTCCTCAGCCTCCCGCAGCGCGGGTCCCCGCCTCTCCCCGTTCGCGGCGAGAGGTCCGGGATGAGGGGCTTTCTCAACAGCGAGGCATCTCGCGGCTGGCGGGCGAGGCCATACGCAGCTGGCTCGTCCCGCTTGCCGTTTACCGCGAGCCGCGGCTGGTCGCGGTGTTGATGATGGGGTTCGCCAGCGGGCTGCCGCTTCCGCTTACTTTCGGGACATTGTCCTTTTGGCTGTCCGAGGTCGGCGTTTCGCGCACCTCGGTCGGCCTTTTCGCTTTGGTCGGGATCTCCTACAGCCTCAAATTCCTGTGGTCGCCGGCGATCGATCGGCTGCCGCTCTCGATTCTGACCGCCCGACTCGGGCGACGGCGCGGCTGGGCATTGGCGGTCCAGCCGGTGCTTGCGCTCGCGATCCTGGCGCTCGGCCTCACCGATCCGCGAGCCGCTCCCGGCGCCACCGCGGTCGCCGCGGTCATCGTCGCTTTTCTCTCTGCGAGCCAAGACATCATTATTGATGCCTATCGGATCGAGCTGTTGCGCCCCGAGGAGCAGGGTGCAGGCGCCGCCGCAACGCAATGGGGTTATCGCTTCGGGATGCTCGCGGCCTCGGCCGGAGCACTCTATGCCGCGAGCTTTGGCGGTTGGAGCTTTGCCTATGCAGTAATGGCCGGGCTGATGTTCGTCGGAATGGCGGCGGTATGGTTTGCGCCTGAGCCGGGCGGGATCAAGCCGCTCGAGCCGCTGCCGGGTGACTCACCACTCGCACGGGTCGCCGCCTGGCTCGAGCGTGCCGTTGTCGCTCCCTTCGCCGATATGCTCGGCCGCCGCGGCGCCCTCGCGATCCTAGCGTTCGTCGTGCTTTACAAATTCGGAGACGCGCTCGCTGGAACGATGTCGAACCCGCTCTATGTGTCGCTCGGGTTCACCAAGGTCGAAGTCGCCAATATCGGCAAGGCCTACGGTTTTGTTGCCAACCTTGCCGGTCTCGCCGCCGGAGGCGTCGTCGTGCTGCGGCTCGGCATATTCCGGGCGCTGTTTGTCTGCGGCGTCCTGCAGATGCTGTCGAACCTGATGTACGTGCTGCAGGCGTGGGTCGGGCACGATGTGCCGACCCTCGCGCTGACCATCGGTGTCGAAAACCTCACGGGCGGCATGGGATCGGCCGCCTTCGTCGCCTACTTGTCCGGGTTGTGCAATATCGCGTTTACGGCGACCCAATATGCTCTACTCACGTCGCTCGCGGCAGTCGGCCGGACGACCTTGTCGGCCTCCGGCGGCGCGCTCGCCGACATCCTCGGGTGGACCCCGTTTTTCGTTCTCGCAACCGCGGCATGCCTACCCGGTCTGTTTCTGCTGGCCTGGATCATCCGGCTGGAGCGGGCAGCCGATCAACCATAGGAGAACAGCCGGCTACGATATCTCTTGAGCCAGGCGCGAGCGGCGGCACTATCGGCTGACAGGCTTTCCACCAAACGCCAAAAGCGGGCGCCATGGTTCATCTCGACGAGATGTGCCACCTCGTGCGCAACGACATAGTCGATGACCCATTCGGGCGCAAAGAGCAGTCGCCAGCTGAATGCGAGATTGCCCTTTCCGGAACAGCTGCCCCAGCGGCTCTTTGTGTCACGCACCGTAACCTGCGTCACGCTCCGGTTGATGCGAGTCGCAACCCTCCTTGCTCTTCTAGCGAAGTCCCGCCGCGCCATCCCAATCAGATGGTCGCGGACCCGGTGCCCGATATGCGCCCGATCTCCGCGCACCCGAATCTCGCCATCACGGATCGTCACCGGGGGTGCTGCGGGGTCAGTCTCGCGTCGAATGGGATGGGGAATGCCGAGCACGGGTATAACAACGCCCTCGTCGAAGGGTACCGGTTGTGGGAGGGCTGCCAGACGGGCAGAAACCCATTGCTGTTTGGTAGCGAGAAATCGCAGACCATGGGCGGTCGGCACGCCCGGCGGCAAAACGAGTTCAACTTTCCGCTTGGCCGCGTCCACGCGCAACGCGATCCGCCGCGCGCGCGGGCTAACGCGGATGGCTATGCTGCCGCCGAGGTCATCTGCCGCAGTAATCTGCCGCCGGTTATTCCGAAAACCCAACGCTTGATCCAACCTAGTGCCACCTGCGAGCCTAACGTCGCAGCACGAAATATAGAGATCCGTGCGAGAAACCCTTGTTCAGTGTTGGAAACGGGTCTTGTCGTGCCCGTTGCAGGGCGCACGCGCGCCGAATCGGGCAGGTCGACCTGCGTGCTACTGCGTGTCCTCGCGATCGAGGAGATGGATGAATGATCCGAAGACGGATCCTCGCCGCAAACCGTACGTGCCGAGATTTTCATCTGCCGGGCCAAGCGCCGAAAACAGTGGGTCGGCGGAGCGTTCCCGGACGACCGTCGCGTAGTGAAATTCATGACCTCGAAAGCGCGCACCGGCGGCGCCAAGGCGAGTACTGGCCCGCAGAACCGCCTGCCGGTAACCGAGGTGCAACCGCTGTTCTGCAAAGCTGCTTGCCAGCGGCAACAGTCCCGACATCCGGTGACCGCGCCCTTCACGGTCAATGAGGACCTCGCCGAGGACCATGTAGCCGCCGCATTCGCCATAGATCGTGGCTCCGTCAGCCGCGGCCCGGCGGAGGCCGGTCATGAATTCCTGCGCCGATGTGAGCCGGCCGGCCCAAAGCTCGGGGTAGCCACCTGGTAAGTATACGGCATCAACCGTGCCACTGGGCGGCTCGCCCGCAAGAGGCGAAAAGAACTCGAGTTCGGCGCCCCGACTGCGCCAGCCTCCAAGCAGAGCCGGATAAATGAAGCAGAAGGCCGCGTCCCGGGCTACGGCAATGCGTTGGCCCAGAGGCGGCAGCGGCACCGCCGTTCCCGCAGCCGCAAAGACCGAGCCGCGGGCGAGGCGCAATAATTCCTCGACATCAACAGAAGCGCCGACATGAACGGCACAGCGCTCGATCACCGCATCGGCATCGCGGCTTTCCCCCGCGGGCACGAGGCCGAGGTGCCGCGACGGGACAATCAGAGACGGATCGGCCGGCAAGACGCCGAGGCAGGCGAGGCTCGGCAGATGGCGTGCCGTCGCCTCTGCGAGGAGCTTTGCGTGGCGGTCGCTCGAAACGCGGTTGAAAATCACTCCGGCAACCGGCACCAACGACTGATGACCGACGAAGCCTTTCAACAATGCGGCGACTGAGGCCCCTTGTCCTCGCGCATCTACAACCAGGACAACCGGCCAGCCGGTAATGCGAGCGAGTTCAGCGGTCGAGCCGGTCTCGCCTTGGGGGCCGGTCCCGTCGAACAATCCCATGACACCTTCGCACAGGACGATATCGGCGCAGGCCTCGAGTTGGACAATGAGCGCCGCAAGGGTGGCTTCCCGCATCGCCCAGATATCGAGATTTACACAAGGTTTATCCGCCGCCACTGCGTGGAAAGTGGGATCGACGAAATCGGGTCCAGCCTTAGCGGTTGCGACGCGTAACCCGCGCCGGCAGAGCTGGCGCGCTAGGCCAGCGGTAACCATGGTTTTGCCGCTGCCCGAAGCGGGGGCGGCGAAGATCAGTCCGCGCCCAGTCACGACGGCTTGCAAAGATGTTGCTCGAGCGCGCCAACCCAATCGAGGTTCGAGCGCAACGCCACAACCCAACCGACGACGGCGATCGCGGGAACCGGGATATCAACCCTCTCCTTTACGATCCTCCCGAGGGTAGACACCAGCACCGACTGTTCGGGTGTCGTTGCCTTGCTGATGATCGCCGTCGGCTCGTCAGGACGCCTGCCCGCGGCCATCAGCCGCTCGGCAATCCGCACCAGATGACGCGAAGCCATGTAGAGGACGAGAACCGGCGCGCCCCGGGCGATGGCATTCCAGTCTAGCCCCCCGGGAACCTGGCCGTCGCTGTCGTGGCCGGTTAGGAAGGTCACGGCGGAATTGGTGTCGCGGTGGGTAACCGGAATCCCGGCATAGGCCAACCCGCCGATCCCGGCGGTGATCCCGGGAACGATACGGAACGGAATGTCGGCTTTGGCGAGGGCTAATGCCTCTTCTGCGCCTCGGCCGAAAACACAAGGATCGCCTCCCTTCAAGCGAAGCACACGTTTGCCTGCGCGAGCCAGGCGAATCAGCCGCGCCGAGATGTCTGGCTGGCTCGGCGAGGGTCGGCCGCCACGCTTGCCGGCGTTTTCCAGCGCAGCGCCGGGCCGGGCCAAACGTAGGATGCGCGGATCGACGAGCGCGTCGTAGGCGATTACGTCGGCGCGCGCTAACGCGTGCAGCGCTAGGGCGGTCAGAAGCCCAGGGTCGCCGGGACCGGCTCCCACAAGCCATACGGTCCCAGCTTCGAATGCTGGCAGACCGAGAAGGGCGCTGTCGATCACTCTGAAACCGCTTTCGAAGGGAACAGGCGGAGCGCTAACTCCACGCCTCCAAAGAGAAGAGCGGAGCAGGCCCCCGCACGTCGCAAGGTAGTCATCCTCGGCGGTTTTGCTAAGATCACCCCATGCTGTGGGAACAGGGCTCAGCGCTGCGCCGAGGTTGGACAACCGGCCGCGATTTCGGCACCGAACCCGCCATCGTGGACGCTGCGCATGTAGCCGCCGGAGCTGCCGAAATCCTCGGCTTAGCTGGCGAACTGCGGGAAAAGTTGGCCTGCGAGACAGCGGGGCAAGCGCGGAAGGTAGCTCTGACGATGCTCCGTGGGAGGGCTGCCGTCGAAGTCGCGATTGTGGACCGCCAGGGTGAGTTTTTGGCGCGGGTCGGTGAGTAATGGCGGAGCGGTTGCTAATTCTTGGAGGCACCGCTGAGGCGGCGGAACTCGCCGGCGCGGCCTCGACACGCTTCGGTGTCGTGTTGGACATCACGACATCGCTGGCCGGGCGGACCGAACGGCGCGGCCCTTTGGCGGGTCACGTCCGTGTTGGCGGTTTCGGCGGTCCAGCCGGTCTTTACACTTACTTGACCGAGCATGGCATTGGGCGGTTGGTCGACGCCACTCACCCCTTCGCCGCCCGGATCTCGACAGCGGCCCGCCTGGCTTGCGAGCAGGCAAAAATTCCGCGTTTGGTGTTGCAGCGCCCCCCTTGGCATCGTCACCCGTTCGACCGCTGGATCGATGTTGACAATGTTGCGGCCGCTGCTGCGATTCTCGGCCGCACCGGGCGTCGCGTTTGGCTTACGGTAGGCAGGAGCGAGATTGCCGCTTTCAGGGCCCTGCCCGCAGTCCATTTTTTGGTTCGCGTAATCGATCCACCCCGCCAACGCCTACCGCTGCAGTCGTACGAAGTGATCGTCGGACGCGGGCCGTTCTCGCTGCTGGATGAGCGCCGCCACATTGAGCGCCACGCAATTGACATGCTCGTTTGCAAGGCGAGTGGCGGCACGGCGACAGAGGCGAAGATCATTGCCGGCCGAGAGCGTGGTCTCCCCGTTGTCATGGTGCGGCGACCACCAGGCGAGCCCGGCGAAGCGGTCGATACCGTGGAGGCGGCGCTGACGTGGCTCGCCGGTTGAGGTGTTTCGTCGAGACAGTGAGAATGTCATGAAAACTCGGCTGACTGTTGTGATTGCGCTTACAGCTGGGCTCTGCGTCGGCGCGGTCGGCTCGACCCTACATGCCGAGATCAATATCTTCGGGGGATATTGGGAGAATGTGGCACGAGCAGCTCGCCAGAACGATGCCGCTTTGGTCCGCTCGCTCGTAGCCAACGACGGCAATCCGAACCAGACCGACGAGGAGGCGCGCACCGGCCTGCATTACGCAGCGATGAACGGCAATCTCACGATCATTGCGATCCTCATAAAGGCGAGCGCCAAACTCGATTCCAAAGACAAGCTCGGGAACACTCCGCTGCACCTAGCCGCTGATCGCAATCAGGCCGAGGCCGCGCGACTGCTCCTCGATGTCGGAGCTCCGGTGGACGCAGAGAACAGGAACGGGATGACAGCGCTGATGACGGCCGCCAATCGCGGCAACATCGAGATCGTACAGGCTCTGCTCGCGAAGGGCGCCAATGTCAACAAGACCGATTTTACCGGCCGCGACGCTGCAGGGTGGGCGGCAGAGAGCCACCGCCCGGCAGTTTTGCAGGCAATAAAGCGTGCGCAAACCGCCAAACGGTCATAAGCGTCCGATCCAAGTCATCGCTTTTCGAAAACCGCACATGTAATCCGATACTCGGCGCGCAGCCAGTAAAGCCGAGCCATGGACCGCTTCCATCTTTCGAAAGACAGAAACGGGACAGGAAAGCGGCATACGTGGCGCAGCAGAATCCATGGCCGCTCCCGCACCGCGTCGCGGTACGATTCGCCGGAGCCGAGGATTGTTCCGTCGAACAGACGCGCGCCGCCGAATAGCTCGGAGAGCTCGTCTAGGCTTGGCCGATACATCGTGTCGATCGGATCGCGGTGAAAGGGATAGCTGAAAGGCACCGTGACAAAAATGAGCCCACCAACACCCACTAGGTCGAGGCAGTGATTGGCCAACCGCGCGGGATCGAGCACATGCTCAAGGAGGTTGCAGCAGAGGAGCGCTCGTGGCGCAAGGGTACGCAGCCGAAGCACATCAGCGGAGCAGGTCAGATCCGCCCGGACATCGACCCCCGGCAACCCGCGCATATCAACATGGACAATCTCGACCCCGCGTTCGCGGAGCGGCCGAAACACCTGATCGTCAACCCAAGGCTGTATCGCTTCGCGCCTCGATGCGGAGCCGCTGCCAAGGTTGAGCAGAGGCGACAGCCGCTCGGGCGGAAACGGGTCCAGCGCACAACGGAGCCAGCGGGCCTCGGCTTTGAACATGGCGATATCGAGCGCGCCCGGCAAAAATAAAACCATGCCGAAACGCATACCGAAGCGAAAGAGCGACGCGCGCCCTGTGTCCCTATGGCGGCACCTTCAAATCCCGGCGACAAGCCGCGGCGATGGCCCCTTTCCGCCGCATAGACCGCCGTCCGTCGGCGCTTGCCCAGCCCGTTCATAGACGCGCGAAGCCGGGCAGTGTGCCGCAGGGCGCGTGCGGGGCAACCGGCTATTTTTTCGCTGTTTTCGCTGTTTTTACAGCGAATTATCAGCCAGCCTTGGCGGGTTTTCTGAGAAAACCTCGGCTCCGATGATGAAAGGCGGATAGAAGAACAGCGGTCCGCCCGCTCTTTCTGCCACTTGTATCTTTGGTATGTGCCGGAATCACAGTGCTATATCTTACGCGGGTTGCCTCTCGGCCCTAGGGTGTCGCAATTGCGATAATATCAAGAAATGATAATTTTGTCAAATGATTAAATTATCACCACCTTGGAAATGAGCGCGCTGGCACAACCAAGTGCAACTTCCGGGTCGAATCGACGCCGGTCTGTTGTCATTTCGAATTCCCCGCGGCCGGCGAGCGCACTCTGGATTTCCCCCCGGGCGCCAACCGGGTACGCCGTTCATGAGTCTCTTACTCTGTTACCACGGGTCGCGGCGCTTCATGCTTGACCCGTCGAAATAGCGTCGCTAAATCGTCGCGGCCAGGCTCAATCAGTCCGAGCATAGCGCCTGCGTTGCCTCATAGACCCCGCCGCGATACAACCCAGCGCGGGTACCCAAGACGATCGACGGGCGCGAAACTGAGATATCCCGCACCATGCGGCGAACTTTAACAGTGTTCTTAACCCCTTCGTCTCGGCCATCGACCATAGCTGCCGGATCGACCGGTGGTTTCCGTTGGCCATCTTTTTTGCCCCAGGTTTGGTCTACAGCTGGGCTGCTTGCAATTAATAGAGACATCGCACTGAGCCTAATCTGCTTGTCCTTTGGCCCGCTGATGTACGCCGCGTCGGTTGGATCGGTCACTGCAATGCTGTTGCTGGCCGGCGCCGCAGTCGCCTTGTGGCGCCCCAGCGGCGTACCGATTATCGCGAAGAGCATCCGCGGGCTCGCGGTGGTAGCGCCCCTGTTGGCGTGGATGCTCGCGTCGGCAACTTGGTCACTGAATGGCGAGGCGTCAGTGGTCCTGACGTTACGTTTAACAATATTGTTCTCGGCCGGAATGCTCCTCGTTGCGAGCTTCAGCTTGCTATCGCTCGAGCTGCTGCGTCGGCCACTGATCGCATTGGCGCTGGGCTTGTCAGCGGCGGCTGCGATAGTTGCGGTTGACCTCGCCTTGGGGGGGCATCTGGCGCGAATTCTCCACGGGCCCCGACCTGTGGGGTTTGACCCAGGCCTCGACTACGGCCGTGCGGCGACCTTCCACGCCGTTCTCCTGGTCCCTATCTTGGTCGGCTTGCTGCGGCTCGGCGCGTTGCGCTTGGCGGCGGGATACGCTGTCTTGGCTGCTATCGCCATCCTAGAGACCTCCAGCTTGTCGGCCAAGATGGCGTTGACCGCAGGCTTGGTGGGGCTCGCCGCGGTTTTTATCGTGCCGCAGCTGCGTTGGGCTGGGCTCATTGCGTTGGGTTTCGGGGCGGTCACTTTGCCACTGATGTTCCCGGCGCCGCTCAATCCTGAGGTGACTTGTTGGCTTGCCAACCACAAGCCTTCGGCCCTTCACCGACTAGAGATCTGGAATTTCGTCGCCGAACATATCGAGCAGCGACCGATTGCAGGCTGGGGACTCGACGCCGCGCGGCGGCTGCCAGGCGGCGGCGCGCCGGTGACCATCCGCCGTTGCGACGCAGCTCAGCAGCCGGATCGCATTGCCCTTTCCAGCGAGATCTTACCGCTCCATCCTCATAATGGTATTCTGCAGGTTTGGCTTGAGCTCGGCGGCGTTGGGATCCTGCTAAGCGTCGCTCCTCTGATCCTTGTGATTTGGCATGCGTTCCGTGTTTCAGTGTGGCGGTCCCGGCTGGTGCAGGCGATGATTGCCGGAACTGTAGCTGCAGCCGTTTCCGTTGCGTTTGTTAGCTTCGGTATCTGGCAGGAGTGGTTTGTCAGCGGCCTGTTCGTTGCTGCTGCCTGCGCCGTGTTTGCCGCACGACAGTCGACTGCAGCGGTTGAGGACGCCATCTCGCCCGATGCCGGGGGGAGGCCGGCTTGACCGAGGACGGGGTGTTGCTCGTCTATAGAGATCGGATCGTACCGCACTCAGAGGCTCATTTCCTGCGCCGCCAATACCTCGGCTTTCGGCACCTGGCGCCGATCTGGATCGGCCGGCGGACGGATGTTGGCCTAGGTGATCTTGGGGTTGAGCCGATATTGCTTGGGCGATGCGGCGCCCCTGGCGCGCTCGACCGATTGTTGTTCAAACAATTCGGCCGCATTCCCCCAAAGCCAGATCTTGCAATGTTGCGGCCGCGACTGATCCACGCACATTTCGGCAAAGGCGGCGCGCTCGCATTGCCGATCGCTCGCGCGCTCGGGGTTCCTTTGGTGGTCACTTTTCATGGAGGAGACGCGACCAAGGATAAGCATTATCGGAGACGACTCGTCCCGACCGTCTTCCAAAGGCGCTGCGCAGCGCTACAGGAGGAGGCGGCACTGATAATTTGTGCTGCAGAACACATCCGCAAGGCCCTGATCGGCAGGGGCTTCCCGGCAGCGAAGCTGAAAGTCATCTGCTACGGCGTCGAGCCTGACGCGGACAGCGGCCCAGTGCCATTGTCGGAGCGCCCCTATCTCCTATTCGTCGGCCGTTTCGTCGAGAAGAAGGGTATCGGATATCTTCTTGACGCAATGCGAGTGCTGGAAAGCGAAGGCGCGGCGGTCGACCTGGTCCTGATCGGCGACGGACCTCTGACCGAGGTCTTAAGCCGACAGTCTGACGGGTTGAGGGGTGCGCGATTTCTGGGCTGGTTGCCGAATCAGGAAGTGCGGCGTGCAATGCGTGGCGCCCTCGCGATCTGTGTTCCTAGCGTAACGGCGAGAGCCGGCGATTCGGAGGGGCTGCCAAATGTGGTAATCGAAGGGATGGCGGCTGCGGCGCCGGTGATCGCCTCGGACCATGGCGGGATCGGTGAGGCGGTGGAGCATGAACGCACGGGCTTTCTGGTGCCGCCAGCCGATCCGCAGGCGATTGCGACGGCCGTCCGCCGTCTGCTCAGCGACCCGGCTTTGCGGCGCCAGATGGGAATTGCCGCCCGGCTCGCGGCAACCGAGCATTTCAATGCAATCGCGCAGTCCCGCGTTCTGGAAGAGACCTTGCTCGCGGTCAGTCATCATCCGGCGGCATGACGCACAGCAACCGCGAGGTGTGGCTTGCATCGCTCCGTTCCCAAGATTTTCCGGCCGATACGCCGCTCCACGCATTCTTCCGATGGAACGAGACGCGGTGGACAAAGGATCGTCGCTACACGATCACCCGTGACCTCTACCATCTATACCGAAAGTTCTACGAGGATGGTGCTGGCGCGGTTGTCTGCGTATCCCATCTCGCGATTCAACCCGTTGTCCAGTGGCGGTTTCGGTCGAGGGTCTTCGTTTCACATGTCGGGCTCTCGATCGCACTGAGCGGGCCGCCCCGTCTTCCTGAGACCCCGGCCGTGGTGCGGGCGCACCGGCTTGTCGAAAGTCTTTTGGCTAGCGTAGGGGCGACCGAATTTGAGAAACACGCCGCAGTTTTCAAGGCCTTCGAGGATCTCGCCAACTTTGTCAATTTCAACGCTCTGGCGGCGCGCCGGCCGCGCCGGATCCCACCTCCGCCGCCGCCGGCCCGGCGCAAGGTCCTGGTCATCAAACTCAGTGCGCTCGGGGACTTTGTCCAGGCCCTTGGCCCCGCCGCGGCGATCCGTCGGCAGCATCACGGCGACGAGGTCACCTTGTTAACGACGCGTCCCTTCGCCGAACTCGCACAACAGAGCGGCCTTTTCGACAATATCGTTATCGATCACCGGCCTAAGATCTTCGATCTTGCCGGGTGGTTTGCGCTTCGTCGGGTCTTGCGGGCCGGCTGCTTCGACCGAGTCTATGATCTCCAGACCTCGAAGCGTTCAAGCCTTTATGCTTGGCTGTTCCTTCCCGGCCATCGGCCAGAATGGTCTGGGATTGCCTGGAATTGTTCGCATCCACATGCCAATCTCGGGCGCTATCCTCAACACACCATTGACAAGCAGGCGGAACAGCTTCTGATGGCTGGAATCTACCCGACGCCACTGCCGTATTGCCCTGCATCTTCCCGGCCATTACCTGCCCGGCTCGACCGGCGCCGTTTCTTTCTGCTGATTCCCGGCTCCTCGCCGCGCCACTCGGCAAAGCGTTGGCCTGCAAAGCGCTATGGCGAGTTGGCCCGAGGGCTGCTCGACGCAACCGATGCTCTCCCGATTATTATTGGCGCTCCGGGCGAGGAATCGCTCGCCCGCGAGATCTGTGCGGCTTGCCCCAGTGCGATCGATCTCGTCGGCCGCACGGCACTTACCAACTTGGTCGACCTTGCCGATGCGGCAGATTTCACGATCGGGAACGACACCGGCGCCACGCATATAGCTGCGGCCGCCGGGCATCCGGTTTTCGTTCTTTTTTCGGATGCGTCAGATCCGAGCCGGTGCGCGCCGCGCGGATGCGACATCCATGTGCTGGCCGAACCCGATCTCGCCGATCTCTCGGTGGACAAGGTATTCGCCGCTTGCATGGCAGTCGCTGTTGCGCCGGCGAAGCGATCTATCCAGTAGCATTGTGGACCCCTATCTCCCGCATTTGACGGATCTTTTCTCGCTATGTGTAACCTGGGCAATCGGCGGGGTGCTCGTTATCGCCGGAGCCGGCTTGACCGGCAATCGCATCGCGCCCGAACTCCAATTCGCCGCCGGTTGGGGCGCCTTATGCTTGGTGCTTACGATCTGGGGCGTTTTCGTGCCGTTCAGTCTGTGCATTCCTGCGGTCGTTTTCGGGATAGCGTCACTAGTCGTCCTCGTGCTCCCCAAAAGGCGGCCGGGCGGTGATGCCTGGCTTGCGCTGGGTCGGATGCTCGCGATCTCTCTGCCACTGTGGCTGATCATGGCGCCGATCCGGCCGTCACAGCCGGACACCTTTCTCAATCTTCTGCCCAATGCGCTTTATCTGGTCGACTATGGTCTATTGCCGACCGCCGACCGGCCCCCGAGTTTTTCGCTGTTGCCTGCTGCTCCCTACAATACCCAGTTCTTGAGCTTTCTGGGCTCTTTACTCGACGCCGATTACCCAGCCGGTGGCATGTCACTGGTCAATGTCCTGCTCCAGCTCATGGCGGCGGTGGCGATTGCCCGCGCACTAGGCCAGCCGGAGATTTCGCCCGGAAGATCGCCGGGATGGGGGCTTTCAGCGCTGGGCCTTTTGTTAGTGACACTACTCAATCCTGGTTTCGTGCCGCGGATTCACTTTGTCGCCTATGGAGAGCCGGCGCTCGCCGCAATGACGGTCCTCGCAGCATGGCTGTTCATATTGACGCAAGGTGAGCTGGCTCGCGGGAACCGGCCGGCGCCGCTGCTGCCGCTTGCCCTGGCCTTGGCGGCAATCGCCAACACGAAGCAGACCGGCATCGCCCTCGTGGTCGCGATCGCCGGCGCCGCCCTGATCGCCGCCTGGGCTGAACGTGGGGTCCGGCTCTCAGCGGCGTTGCGGCATGCAACGCTAGCGGTCTTGCCCGCGCTGTTCCTCTTCTTAGTTTGGCGGCTTCATGTCGCTCGGGCGGGGGTCGGCGAGCTAACGCCGCTGCCTCTTGCCAATTGGAATTGGACCAATATCTCCTACGCGACCGAGAGCATTCTGCGTGTCGTGTCCGAAAAACCACTTTATTTCGGCTCCGTCGCCGCTGCGATCCTAGCCTTGCCATTGACGTGGTCGCGGCAGGGTTGGACGCCTACCACCCGGCTTCTGACGTTCAATGTGGCCCTGTTCATCCTTCACAACGTGTTTATTTTGGCGACCTATATTGCCGTATTCCCGCCCGAAATGAGCAGCGCGGCGCACTCGTATTTCCGCTACAATACCCAGCTTTCACTGGTGTTGGTCTTGTCTCTGGCACTGACCGTCCGCGATCTTGGCGCACTGGCCTGGCTATCGCGGAAGCCATCCTGGATCGCCAGTACCGCCGTACTGGCATTAGCCTTCTTTGCGCCGGTCGCTTTTACAAAACGTCTGCGGTTCGATCTCGATATGCCGCAGCCTTTGGTGTGGGATCTCGCAAACAAGCTCAAGAACAATCTGAACGATGGCGACCGCCTGGCGTTGCTACTGCCGGGAGACAACGACAGCGTCGCGACGATGATCGCCGGGGTGCTCGCCGACGCGGTTCCGCGCCGCCACATGTTGGACCTGCTACGCCGCAATACCGCCGATCGCTCGACTCTTGATGAAGCAGCGCGCCTCGGCTATCCCCTCGCATTGATCTCGTGCACCCCGAGCGGATTGGGAGATCTGCCCGCCGGCCAGGCGGTCCTGCTCCGCCATCATCCGGACGGATGGCGTCTCGCCGCGGCGTGGCCTTACCCTCCGCGCGCCGCGGAGCGGCGATGGCAGCATCTCCTGTCCTGGGCCCCGCTCTGCCGCCAATAGCTCTTCAGACCCCGCAGGCTGGATTGTGAAGAACCGCGAGTATCTCGAAACTCGGCTGCTTGAAGAAGGACCGGAGACACCCGTTTGGCGGCGTATCTTGCGGTGTGCCTCCGACAATGGCGACAAAATCATAGTGCTGGAGCACCTGCTGCAGTTCTCCCCTATTAGGCGTGTCGCGGTTCATCAGAGCAAGTGACCACAAATCCTGCGGCGTTGCCGCATCGGCGAGCGCTGAATAGGGCGGCCGCAGTGCGACCGGCTGCTGTCCCTCATAGGCGAAGAGGGTCGGCACAAACGCTTCGCGCCGCACCACCGCCAGCGCCGCCAGATGCAGTTCTGGAATCGATGAAAAATTGACTGCGCCGGCGGAATAGGCGACGGCCAACTTGGCGCCTTGCGGAAACATGTCTATCCCGGTCAAATCGGCCGAGTAGACACGATCGGCTTGCAGCCAGACATATTCTATGAAGGCGACGCGTGCGGCCAGCAGCACTGCAGTAACAACGCCGATAGCAGTCGCCACGCGCCGATCGGGAAACTCTGGAGCGCTGGCTGCGATCAGCAGCAGGAATATTGCGGCCGGCAGACGATGGTCGGCGCCCGAACCGCCGTAGATCTGGCTTGGCAATAACAAATAAGCTGCAAAGACGACACCTACAGCCACGGCCAGTCGAGGCGCCGGCCGAAGCCGTCGCGTTGCGGCCAACCATCCTATGAGCCCGAGGAATAGTACAAAACAGACGATGTCGAAGGGGCGATTATAGTTGTCGAATGTAGAGAATAAAAGATCGGCTTTGCGCCAGAATGCCGCATAACTGACGCTGGCCGCGGTTCGGTGCCAATAACCGAGAAACAGCAGGGCGGGGATGACGAACTGCGCTCCCGCAATCGCCACCCTGCGGGCGAGCGCAGACGCGCCGCCGTCGCGCAATTCGGCCCAGACCGCCGATAGCTCGATCCCGACAATAACCAGTGCGTAAAATCCAAAGGCGGCGATATGGCTGAAGTAGCAAGCGAGGGCGACAAGCGAGGAGACCAGGGCCCTTAGCCACAAGCGCTCGCGTTCGAGAGCCAACCACAGTGCCGTACCGGCGAGGGCGATACCGATCCCGAATAGGTAATTCAGAAGG
>Ga0306926_10001913_pt1 | contig 20933 bp, 13 predicted proteins | sample flu12Cox44000178_FD_203759 | JGI IMG/M metagenome (GOLD analysis project Ga0306926, IMG submission 203759) | Lab enrichment of tropical soil microbial communities from Luquillo Experimental Forest, Puerto Rico - flux8day.12C.oxic.44.000.178 (v2)... | ecosystem: Environmental > Terrestrial >...
AAGTGCAAGACCAGTGCCATGCGTAAATCAATGATAGCAAGCACCTTGTTTTTGTATCAGGTCACGGTCTTCGTAAATTAACGAAAATCGTGATTTTGAAGTGACGGGTAAACAGGCTTTTAGATTCCCCTAAATCGGTGTTTGTTGATTCCGAGAACTTTGATCTTGGAGTCCAGCGTGGTAGGAGGAACACCCAGTTTAGCAGCGGCCCCTGCTGGGCCTGAAACCCGGCCCCGCGCTTCGGCCAGAGCTGCCTCGATCGCTTTCTTCTCCTGAGATGGCGGCATTCTGAGGAGTGGTCGAATAGCCTGCTCTGTTCCATCGAAGTCCCGAGAAAGCCAACTCTCATCGATTGTGATGGTTTCTTTTTCAGAGACAATGATGGATCTCTCGATCACATTTTGAAGCTCGCGGATATTACCCGGCCAGGCGTACGATTTGAGTCTGTCGAGCGTCGCTGTATTGATACCTCGTACTTTCTTTCCAGCCTTCTTGCTGTAACGAGCGATCAAGTACTCGACCAGGAGCGGGATGTCTTCTCTTCTCTGGCGCAGAGGCGGCATCTCAATGGGAAACACATTCAGCCTGTAGTAGAGGTCGCTCCGAAACGTCCCTGCGTCAATAGCGGCTTGCAAATTGCGATTGGTCGCAGCGATCACGCGCGCGTCTGCACGAATCACTTTGCTGCCACCCACGCGCTCAAACTCGGACTCTTGCAACACGCGCAGCAGTGCGATCTGGACGTCATGCGAAAGTTCCCCGATCTCGTCGAGGAAAATGGTGCCTCCTTCGGCCAACTCGAAACGGCCGAGGTGGCGTTGCGTCGCCCCTGTGAAAGCTCCTTTCTCGTGACCAAACAGTTCCGAGGCGATCAACGAAGGCGGGATCGCCGCACAATTCACGCTGACGAAGGCGCGCTCGGCACGTTGTGACCGTTTGTGGATCGCGCGTGCAATCAGCTCCTTGCCGGTACCTGTCTCTCCAGTTATGAGCACGGTAGAATCCGTCGGCGCGACCTTTCGCACAAGCGCAAGGATGGCGTGCAGCGCTGGCGATTCCCCTACGATCTCCTCGAACATCCAGGCCTTATCGACTTCTTCCCTGAGCGCAACGTTCTCTTCGTAAAGCTGATCCTTCAACTTTTTGATTTCGGCAAGAGCGTTTTGCAGGTTGTCCGCCGCCCGCTTGCGCTCGGTAATGTCTCGCACTGCTCCGGAGACTAGAGTACCGTCCTCCGTCTCTAAAGGACTGAGGCTGATCTCCACTGGAAACTCCGTCCCATCTTTCCGCAGTCCGAAGAGATTCAAACCCTCACCCATCGGCCGGACACGAGGCTGGGCAAAGAAACCAGCGCGGTGCCTGACATGTCGGCCCCGGGACCGCTCGGGCACAAGAATCTCGATCTCCTGCCCCAGGAGTTCCTCCCTCCTATACCCAAAAACTTTCTCCAACTGTGCGTTGACCAATACAATCTTGCCCTGAGGACTCATCACGACCATTGGATCCGGCGCTGATTCCAAAAGCTCCCGGAATTTCTGCTCTGCTCGCTTACGTTCAGTAATATCGGTCAAAATGCCGGTTACCCCGACCGGGTTACCCTTTTCGTCTCGCATCAGAACGCCGCCATCGAGCACCCATCGGATTTCACCGGTTGGCCTGATGATACGAAACTCAACATCTCGAAAGCTGGCTTCCTCACCAGCTATCCACCGCGAGTAAGCGCTAGCGACCCGGTCACGGTCCGCGGGATGGATAGCCTCAGTCCATAGCCGTGGGTTCCGGTAGAGTTCACTGACACTGCGCCCAAAGATCCGTTCGAAGCTGGGGCTTACATACAACACCTTCTCCGGCTCGAGCGCCGTGATCCAGATATTTTCCGGGACTGAGTCAGCCATTACCTGAAACCGCTCTTCAACCTCCCGAACAGCCTTCTCAGCGCGTTTGCGCTTAGTGATGTCAGTCACTGCTCCCACGAACTCCCGGCCACTTTCGCCTTCAGAGGGACGGCCAACGACATGCAGGTATTTAACGGACCCATTAGGCATCTGCAAGCGGTGCTCGAAATCGAACTTTGCCGTCTCGCGTGACGCGTGCTCGATGACTTGTTCCACATTTGATCGATCCTCTGGATGCGTTCGCTGAAGAATTCGCTCGATGGTAGGCTTCGCCTCTCGGTCATATTCGAATATCCGGAAGGTCTCGTCCGACCAGACGATTTCTCCACTCGCAACGCTCCAGCCGAAACTCCCCGTGTGGCTCAGTCTCTGCGCTTCTGCAAGGTAAGCTTGGTGGCGCTGCAACTCCTGAGTCAAAAGCTCCTGTTCAGTCACATCCATTGCGGTTCCGAGAAACCCCTTGAGAACTTCGTTTTCGAGAACAGGAATACCCACACACCGAATATAGCGAAGTTCGCCGTCGGGTCGAACGATTCGCTTCTTCACATCGCAGCCGCAACGTTGTGCGTGCATTCTTCTTATGGTCAGTGCCATGGACTCGCGGTCTTCCGGGTGAATGCTGGCGAGATACTGATCAAGTGTAGGGGGCCCCTTCTGTGGGTCGAGGCCGTAGATTTGAAATAGCTCCCGAGACCAGTGGTCAAAAAAACCCGAAGGGTTCAATGCCCAACTGCCCTTATGAGCAAGCCGCTCTCCCTCACTGAGATAAAACTGGCTTCGCCGGAGGGCCTCCTCGGCCCGTTTGCGCTCCGCTCTTTCTCGGGCTTCGCGCAAAGCCCTCTGGACCGCGGGCATGAGTCGCGACAGCCGTGTCTTCAGAACATAGTCCGTAGCGCCAACCTTGAGCGCCTCAATCGCGACTTCTTCTCCCAGCGTTCCGGAAACAAAGATGAAGGGGACCTCCGGGCAAACTTTCACAGCCAGCTTTAATGCGGAAAGCCCGTCGAAGGAAGGAAGGGTGTAATCTGCCAGAATCAGATCAATTCCGCCTCGCTCGAGGGAAGCCGACACTGCGGATTCAGTATCCACTCGTGTTATCTCGCAAACGATATGTTCCGACTCAAGCAGATCCCGGATCAGCTGGGTGTCCTTGGGGTCATCTTCAATCGACAGAATCCGCAATGGAGACCCCGTATTCACTTTTTCACGCTCCCGGGCGGCGGCTCATTGATGAGGGCCCAGAAAACGCCCAGTTCTCGGATAGCATTGACAAACTCATGAAAGTCAACCGGCTTTACGACGTACGCGTTCACGCCAAGCTTGTAGCTTGATACCATGTCCTTCTCCTCGCGCGACGAGGTAAGCACCACCACCGGAATTAATTTGAGTTTTTCATCAGACTTAACTTGCTTTAATACTTCTAATCCATCAACCTTCGGCAATTTGAGATCGAGCAGGAGGACGGCGGGATTGTGATTCGGCCGATTGGCGAACTTAGCCCGACAATAAAGATAATCCAGGGCCTCCTCGCCATCCCGAGCGACAACGACCTCGTTTGCGAGTTTATATTCTTTCAGGGCGAAGAGTGTCAGCTCGACATCTTTCGGGTCGTCTTCCACCATTAAGATACGTTCCATCAATCTGAACCCCCTTCTTTGGAAAGTGAGAAGTAGAACGTTGCCCCCTGATCCACCAGCCCCTCGGCCCAGACCTTGCCTCCATGGCGATGTATAATCCGCTGAACCGTGGCCAGCCCAATGCCCGTGCCTTCGAACGAATCGGACGGGTGCAGTCGCTGAAAGACGCCGAAAAGTTTGCTCACATACTTCATGTCAAAGCCAACTCCATTGTCCTTGACAAATACTGTTAATTCGCCGTTGTTCCCGTTGATGCATCCGATCTCGATTTCAGCCTGGGACCGCGGCCGGGTGAACTTAACTGCATTCGAAAGAAGATTCACCAGTACCAGCCGCAGCATAGAGCGGTCTGCGTAGAATTCGGGCAGCGCACCGATTTTCCACTCGATGTTACGGCCTTCTGCCTCTTGCCGGACTTCACTAACGGCTTCCGTCACCAGTTGCGAGAGGTTGACTAATGATCTTTGCGTTTCGGCTCGCCCGATTCTCGAAAAGGCCAGCAGATCGTCAATCAGGTTCCCCATACGCTTTGCCGACTCCATGATTATCGTTATGTATCGTCGGCACGTTTCATCCAATTGGATTGAAGGCGCTTTCTTTTGGAGCAGCTCGGAATAGCCGGACATATGGCGGAGCGGCGCGCGCAAGTCATGAGACACGGAATACGCAAAAGCCTCCAATTCCTTGTTCATGGCTGCAAGCTCCGAGGATCGTCGTGCAACTTCGCGCTCCACCCGCTCGCGCAATGCGATATTCTCTGTGTAAAGCTGGTCCTTTAGCGCCCTGATTTGCTCAAACGCGGTCTCCAGCGCTCGTTTGGCCTGCCTGGCAGCGGTTACGTCTGCAGAAATGCCGCTCACTTCCACTGGCCTGCCGTTTTCGTCGCGCGTCAGCACCCCGCGCTCGTGAATCCAGCGGATTTCACCGTCAGGCCTGACGATGCGGAATTCTATATCGTGGTAGTTGATTTCCGCACCCCCGATCCACTTTGAGAAGTTGGCCACCACGCGGTCGCGGTCTTCCGGGTGAATTGACCAGGTCCATAGACGTGGCTCACGGTATAAATCTTCCACCTTCAGGCCCCAGACAGTTTCGAAGCTTGGGCTACAATACAAAACCTTCTCCGAGTCTAATGCGGTTATCCAGATCACCTCAGGAAGCTTGTCGGCTAGTTCGCGAAGCCGTCTTTCGCTCTCTCGAAGAGCTGCCCCGGCGCGGATCCGCTCGATTTCGACTTGGGCGTCCTGTTCTGCCATGCGGCGGGCTTCCTGTAAGGCGATGGCGACCTGGTTTGTGGCCACCTGCAGCAGAAGCCTTTCGCTCTCCGTGGGAAACTCCGGTCGCTGGGAGCCCGCGACAAATACGCCGATACTCTCCTGGATCCCAAGATGGAATACTGAGATTGACGCTGTGCCCTCCGCTACAGGATTAGCGATATGCTGAGAAGCGGTCGTCGAGTCGTGTGCCAGATGCGGCGCCAGAGCACGACCAATATCTTCTGCCGCAGCTTCTCCTTGGGCCAGTCGAATCCATTCTTTTGGTGGTCCGCTGCCGAAGTCGCAAGCCCGTAGATAAGCGAAGTCGAGGTCCAACATTCGGACCAGCCCATCGAGCAAGACCGTCGCCACCCCCGAAAGGTCACGCCCAGTCCACATCGCGGGCAGTGAAAGGACGCTGACGAGGTCGTTCATGCAGCGCCGAAGCCGGCTGATTTCTCCCGGGGCGGATTCTTTGCCCACATTGACCTCTACGTCGGCCAGCGTTCTTTGGCCGGTTTTCAGTTCGTTTGAGTTCCCCGCCTGCGGAGTTCCCGCAAGAACTCCTCCGGGGGCACAAAGAACGGATTCTCTTGAAGAATTCCGCCGACGATCACTAGCGGGTGTGTCCTCATCACATCCACCACGATGTCTCCGCGAAACCTGCGGAGATCATAGGTACAAATAATCGGGTCGATTGGGCCAGTTGGCCGCAGCCACAACTCATTTGTCTTTGCCTCGTATTCGAGCAGTTCGTTGGGGTCCATCTTCGTTTCCAGAACCCATTCCATATGAGTGACAAAGCGAATGAGAGGAAAACCATTCTGCTTGGCATCTTTTACAACTTCTTCAAACAAATCAAGCGTCTTCTGTTGATCGAAACTGCCGCCCCGCAGATGCGTGTTAGCCCAGTCGCGGAGCTCAAGTTGGCCACACTTCTCCAATGCGGCAGTTTCAATGCCAGCCGAGGCTAGTCGCAGCCGGTGCTCGTCCAGTCCTCGCGGGTCAATGGTGTGGACAGCCTTCTCCCCTAGGTCGAGGCCCTCTTTGATGAAGGGCAGGAGCACACGGTATTCGTCGTCGGCGCTTTGGAAAAAAGCACAAATATGAGGCCGGCTTGCAAGTGCTGAGCCGGATAGCTTGACCGGGCCCCCGCCTTCTCTCGGGAGGCTACTCAACAGATTTCCTGGCTGCTTATTTAGGCTCATTTTGTTCCCCGATGGGGACCTCGCTCCGGCCCACCTGGCGCCGGAGACTTTCAAAATTCTCAAAACTCATATCTCAGTGCGAACTGCATTACGCGGGGCTGCGTGAGGAGCCCGGTGTAGTCGCCAAATTTGCCGGGGAGCTGCTGAAGAGAGGGAGCACCGTCGCCGAGGCCGGCCAAGACGTTGAAGCGCTTGAGGTTTGGAACGTTGAAGACCTCCCAGCGGAATTGCAAGCTGTGGGTTTCCTGATAAGGCATTTTCCAACGCTTGCTCAGACTCATGTCCCATCCGGCGAAGCCGTTTCCGCGTAAGGTGTTCCGGGAGCCGCTCTGTCCGGGAAATGGATGAACAAAGTCGTTGAATGCCGTGGCGGGGTTGGCAAATATGCTGACGGTTCCATCCGGCTGCTTGAAAGCGCCCGCCCGCGGGCGTGTAATCATCTGTGCACTACCCGTTACCCACCAGTCTGTAGGCCAAAATTGCCCATTGTCCACGGTGAAAGGTAAGCCCGTGGTCCAACGGGCCAAGCCAGAGACCTGCCATCCGCCAATGAAAGCGTTCAACGTGTGACCTGCGCCACGGCCGACCAATTTTCCAGTTCCCATAGGCAGCTCGATAATCCAATTGGCGTTGATCTGATGTGTCATGTCAAAGTCAGAGACTCCGCGTGCGCCTCTGGGATCAAACGCGTTTACTAGGCGGCTCCCGGGCGGGCCGATATTGTTATTAGAGCTGAAGCCCAGCCGCGCTGCACCGGAACTGATGTCGATGGACTTCGAAAAGGTATAGTTCAGGTCAAACTGCACACCCTGGCTGACCTGTTTTCTCAAATTAGCTTGCAACGCGTGATAGTTAGAAGTGCCAATAGAACTCCACGCATACATGCTGGTAAGTTGGCTGTTCAACATTTCCCCAGGCTTGCCGTTAAAGAAATAAGAATTCGCCCGCGGTCCATTGTCCGAGAGAAGGCCAAAGAGGTCGATGTTCGCCAGACCAACCGTCTCGTTGCCAGGATAGGTGGCTAGGCTGTAAAGGCCGTAGATGGCCTGAATGAGTGCATTTGGATTGGAGAACCAATCCACGCAAGTGGGTTGAGCTTGCGAGACCGTGCAGGCCGAGTGACCACCTTGAGCTGGAACGGAAAAGGGCACCACGTATCCGGTCGCACCCGGATTGTAAGGTTGCGCAGGTTCAATCAGGTCTTGCCAGAAAGCCACGGTCGGCCCGACCATCGCGTTGGTGACCGTATTGGCTGGGACACCTTGGCGGCCGAGTTGAGAAATGGCCTTTACGGCCGCGTAGTAATCGATCTCGGACTTGGGATCGACAAGGTCGAGAGGCTGGGCCAAGTCTCTCTGTGTCAGCAGACTGTGGCCAAAGCGCCCTACGTAGGAAAGCTGCAGCGAGAATCGATGCGGAAATTCGCGGCCGATGGAAAAGTCCGCGGCCCATGCATAAGGCGTGCGGAGTGATTGGTCGATTCCCCAGGTAATAGCCTCGCCGGTAGCCGAAGGGGTCTGCGGGAAACCATTGGGATAAGGAGGAGTAAAAAATACCACCGGGGCCTTGCCTGTGATGGGCGTCGTTATGCTGTTGTCGATGGGGATTTGGTTGATGCTAGTAAAGCGCGGCACGTCAGCCGCATCATCCACACCGGGAATACAACAGGGGTTTTCCAGCGTGGCGGACACTCCCGCCGGAGCATTTTGGTCAAAAGTGTTGATCAGTTCCATTCCGGCGCGGTCATACACTCTACCAAAACCCATGCGGATGACGCTCTTGTTCCCATCTCCGAAAAGCGTTTTGAGCAAGCCGCCATGCGGCCGCGGAGAATAAGCCAGAGAAACGCGAGGTGCGAAATCTGTTTTTTCAAAGTGATACAAGCCCGGCCCATTGTTCGCGGGTCCCCCGAGCACGAAAGAAATGAGCGGGCCATCGGCGTAACCTAGACCCTTGTTCATTCTCTGAGCATTCTCACCAAGGTATTGCCCGAGATTCAGATTGCTTGAGGAGCACAAACCTGATGGATTCGCTGTGTTGGAACACAGCGGTGTTGACTGTAAACCATTCACTTCCCAGGGTGGAGGGAAAAGGGACCAACGCAGACCGTAGGTCAGCGTAAGGTTCGGTTTGATGTGCCAGGAGTCCTGGCCATAGAATTCGTACCAATCCAGGCCATAGTCGAATTTGACGGGGGTTCCGGCCGGAATAAGGTTGCCATTTCGATCGTAATTGTAATTCGCCACAATATCCGAAACCATGCCAAGTAGTCCAACCATCGCGTAATCATAGGCGGTACTTGAAATGGGTTCGAGACACGGTTGGTTGCCGCAGCTGGGTGAGGTGAGATAGGCGGGATCCAGGGGGCTACCTGCGCTGGTGGTTGTAATCGTGTTGGAAAAGCCGGGAGGTGCCAGCCAGAAACTCACGCCCCTTCCCACGCTGAAAGAATGGAGCATGCTCACGCGAGGATTGCGCGCAAAACCTACGTTCGTGCCGAACTGAAGCGTGTGAGCGCCCTTTGTCCAGGAAAAATCATCCAACAGATTGTGAACAGGCAATTGGAAGCTGTGGCTGTAGTTGATGCCTTGGTCGAGCGTGTAGATGATGTTCCATGGTTGGTCTGTGTTGCCGATGAATCCCGTGCTTTCCCGAGTGTATCCCCAATGAAACGTGTTAGCGGTCGTCGGACTCAGGACTGCCGTGTAACCGACTGCAAATCCCTTGCTGTGATCTACAACGGTCTGCTCGGGCGGTGAACCCGGGAGAAAAGGAGCCTGAGGATTAGATAGATTTTGCATAGCGCCGCGCCAGAACAGCACTTGTTTACCGTCGTTCGTCAGGTGATAGTCAATTCGACCGATAAGCACGTTGTTGTCGAGGCTCACCGGCGCGGCGAATCGGAAGCCGGAAAAGTTGTAACCGTCGCCGACGCTCTTGTCATTCGTAACAAATTTCCCAGTGCAGAAGGTCGTATCAAAGTAACCTGGTTTTGAAGTCCGGCCGAGATTCAACACGGCATGATTAACCCCAAGATGGAGGGGATCGAGGTTTTGAATATCCGCCGGGGTCAGGGCAGTCACGCCGCCGTCTACATTCTGATAAGTAAGGTCTCCCCGGCATAGCGAAGGCGTCGGAACATTCCGAACGACGCTTTGGTCTTCCTCTTGGCGCGTTCCTTCATAGTTTACAAAGAAATATAAGCGGTCTTTATGAACGGGACCGCCGAGGGATCCGCCGAAGATGTTCCGAATCAATTTGAGAGGCTTGTTGGGTTGATTGCTGTTGAGCTCGGCAAGTTTGAGGAAGTAATCGTTGGCGCTGGTGAGAGTGTTTCGATTGTATTCGTAAAGAGATCCGTGAAAATTATTGGTCCCGCTCTTGGTCACCAAAGCGACCTGAGCACCGGAGCCTTCGCCCTCCTCCGTATTGTAATTCGAAGTGGTCACGCGGAACTCCTGGACCGAGTCAAGAGTCACCGGTAGGACCGAAGTGAAGGCGTATCCGTAGGCTTGGTCGTTGACATCCACTCCATCCAGGGTGACGTTGCTCTGATCGCTGCGGGCACCATTGACCGCCCCGCTGCGCGTATCCTGATCTTTGTTTATGTCCGGCCGATTCCCGGTATAAGCCACGCCCGCTTGTAGAGTCAACAGATCGGGAACGTTGCGGCCTTCGAGGGGGAGTTGCTTCACCTGGGATTCATCGAAAGAGGTGCCCAGCGAAGCATCCACGAGGTTCAACGCAGGCGCTTCTTCGAATACTCTAACTGTTTCGGTAGATTCTCCAAGTTTCAGTTGTATGGTGACGGTCGCCGGAGTGTTCACCAGCAATTGCAGTCCCTTCTGTTCGTAACGGGCAAATCCATTTGCGGTCACCATAACTGTGTAGGCGCCCGGCGAAAGGAGAAGGAAACTGTATCCTCCGTGGACATCTGTGTTAACCGTTCTCGCCGCCTTTGACTCCGCACTCTCGAGAACAACAGTTGCTCCCACTATTGCCCCGCCGCTGGGGTCTGTGACACTGCCTTGCAAAGACGTTGAGGATGTTTGCGAAATGGCGCAGTCAGATAAAGCCAAATAGAACAGCAGCAAAGGGAACGCGCGGCCCCGCAGAAGGTTCATAGCCTGCCTCCCGCCCAACGACATCCGCCGGAGAGTGCCACCTCTTATAAGCCAAAATCAGGACGAGCACCAGCTTGAGCTTTCCCCATACAGGGCCCGCCACTACTACTAATGCAGCTGCTACCTCGAGGTACTTGCTTGGGAGCAAGCTCAACACCCCGGCCTTTTTTGGCACTGATGGTAGAATAGATTTCCTTCACGAACAAACCCAAATGGGGACTTCCTCGGAGTACTCGAAAGGGGTGCTCCTGGTCCAACATCGGGTGCGACTTTAATATCTACGACCATCAATGCGCTTGCGACCAAACAGCCGGGCGTCGACGGACCACGCGCCGGGTCCAAGCATCACCAGGCTTACCGCGAGAGCTGCCAGCAAATAATGAAAGCTCGCCTCTCCCCGTTGACTGAAGATGATCCAAATCTCGACGATTGCTTGCAAAGCTCCCGCAATGGGCGTCCACAAACCAGCGAGTAGAAGAACTCCGACGCCGATCGCGACGAATTGAGCTCCATAGAGCCACGAATGAGGAATTCCTTGAAGGCCAGGTTTGCCACCAAGCATCAAAGGAATAGCTGCGGCTAGGCGCAGGATTAAGAGCGCGGCCCCAGGCCAACCGTCTGGGAACATCGAGAACAAACGTTGCAAATTTGCACCATTTTCAGCGTATTTGCAGACTCGTACGCAAATTAAAGGAAAGGGTAGCGGAATGGCTCAGAATGCGAATCCCCAAATATAGGGGAGGCAATCCGACTCTTTTGAGGGGCTTACAGGTTTATGAGGAACTATATTTCGATGATTCCGCGCTTGAGCGCAATAGTGACTGCGTGGGTTCGGTCGCTAGCGCCCAGCTTGGATAGGATACTCTTTACATGGCCTTTGACCGTTTCTTCCGTTATGGAAAGATCGCTCGCCACCAGTTTGTTGGCCTTCCCGGCGGCAATTAATCGCAGGACTTCTATCTCCCGTGAGGTCAATGAGTCGTCTGCAGTATGTTCGGCAAGCTGGGCGGCAACTTCAAGGGGAATTTGCCTCTGCCCCTTATGGACCGCACGGATGGTGTCCAGCAGTTCCCGGCGCAACATACTTTTTAACAGATACGCCTGGGCCCCAGCCTTAAGAGCTCGAACTATCTGTACATCACCCGTATATGTGGTCAGGACGACAATTCGGGCCTCGGGAAACTCGCCGCGAATGGCAAGGATCGCGTCAATGCCGTTCATCTCTGGCATCTGCAAGTCCATCAAAGTGACGTCCGGCCGGTGTTTACGGAATTGCTCGATGGCTTCACGACCGCTGCAAGCTTCGCCCACCAACTCCATGTCTGTTTGATCTGCCACCAACCCAGCGACTCCGTCTCGGAGCAATGGATGATCGTCAGCTAAGAGAATGCGGATTAGACTAGGATTCGTCGTAGCCATGTTCTCCTACTTGTCCTGGCCATCAGCTTTGTAGGCGACCCTGCCGGGAACTCGCAACTCAATTTCTGTGCCAGCTCCGTCTTCGCTCCACACTTCCAAATTAGCGCCGATGAGCTTGGCTCGCTCGCGCATGCCCCGCAAGCCATAGTGCCCGGCCCGGCCCGGCTCTCCAAGATGTGTCTCCTTGATGCCGATCCCATCATCGCGGATACGGACTCTCAATAGCTTTTCCTCATACGTGATTTCCGCTTCAATGGTTCGGGCGTGTGCGTGGTCATTCGCGTTTCGCAACGCCTCCCGCGCAATGCGATAGATTTCATCCCGCACGACTGGGCGAATGGCTTTAGGGCTCCCCTCCACTACCACGCGGAAGACAGATGCGTCGGAATGTTCGTTCTCAGATGCCAATTGTTTTCCTAAGGCGGATATTTCCTCTGCAAAATTGCCATTGGCGGTAGCGGAAGCTCGAATGTCATGGATCGCATCACGGCCTTCCATTATTGCGCGCTCCGCTCTGTCGAGCGCATTGTCTAGCGATTCAATCGCCTGATCTGGTCGTGCAGGCAGCAGATTGCGTGCTTTCTGAAAGTTAAGGATAAGACCCTGAAAGCTTTGTAAGAGCGTATCGTGCAATTCCCGTGCTATACGTGTCCGCTCATTCACGCGTGCCTCCAGCCCTGCGTTGAACTCCCGCGCAAGTTGCCTGAGGCGGAGGAGAAAGAGGGCCCAAAGTACAGCAATGGTGGTGATGGCACAGAGCGTTTTGAACCACCACGTGGCCCACCATGGCGGCAAGATCGTAATGGTCAATGCTAGGCCAGGTTCGCCCCAACCGCCTTGCCTTGTCGCGGCCTGTACATGAAATGTGTATTTGTCGGCTGGCAGAGTCGTGTAGGTCGTGACCCTCCGATCGCTGCCAACTTCAGTCCAATTGTGTTCCAGTCCCTCCAGTTTGTATCGATAGCGGTTGGCATCTGGATTGAAATAAGTAAGTGCCGCGAAAGTGAGTGAAAAAATGTTTTCGTCGTGAGTGAGTGTGACATCGCTGGCATAGCTGATGGACTTCTTGAGAGGAGAACGAGGTCCAACCTCTACCGAATGCCCCGCCAGCCGAAAATCGGTCAGAACAAGAGGCAGTGGATACGACGAATCCGTAACCTTGTTGGGAAAGAAGGCCACGCCGCCGCTAAACCCGCCAAAAAACATCTCCCCGCTTCGACTCTTAAAGCAGGCATCCCAACCGGTAAGGTCATTACCCGGTAGACCGTCAACCGTGGAGTAGTTCGTAAACTTGTTCGCGACGGGATTGAACCTGGATAGACCCCGGTTCGTGCTCATCCAGAGCACGCCGGACTGATCTTCGAGAACGCAGCTCACTTCGTTGCTGGGCAAACCATCTTTCACGAAGTAATGAGTGAACGTCCCGTTTTCGCGGTTGAACTTGTCCAATCCATTTTCAGTGCTCACCCAGACGGTCCCCGAATGATCTACGTAGACCGACGTAACGGTATCGTTGCTCAAAGAATTGGGATCACGCGCTTTGTGTGCGTAAACAGCAAATTGACCAGTTTTTGGGTCGAAACGGTTCACCCCCCCGAAGCTACCCATCCACAAGGATCCGGTCCGATCCTCCGTTATATTGAAGTACTGCTCATAGTCACTCTTTTTGTCCTGCTTGTAGGTAACAAAACTCTCATTCTCGGGGTCAAATCGATCAAGGCCGTTCCACGTGGTAATCCACATTTTGCCAGCATGATCGACGAGCAACCGGCTCACTGTGTTGTTGCTCAAACTGGACGGGTTGCCGGGCTCATGGAGGTAGGTTTTATAATGCCCCGTCCTGCGATCGAGTCGGCTTAGTCCCGCGTCGACGGTACCGACCCAGAGAGTTCCTGAAGCGTCTTCGTTGATCGCGATTACGTCATTGGACACTCCCAGGCCGGGTGGGGGGTAAGAGACGGTTTGTCCAGATCTTCGATCAATGCGGTTCAAAGCTCCTGTCGTCCCGGTCCACAACACACCCTCATGATCTTCGTAGACGGCGTTCACGAACGGCTCACCGAGACTGTTGAGATTGTTTTGGTTACGAGACAGAAGCATGAATGGCGAAATCTCAGTACGAAAAAAGTTTGGCTCCCTGGCATGCAAGCCCGCCCAAATATTCCCCTCGTGGTCCTCGCAGAGCGAAATCACTCGGTCCTCGGCGAGGCTCTCGAGATCGCCCGGATGATTCCGATAGCGAATGAACACATCATGCTCACGGTCAAACTTCAGCAACCCGGCGCCGAAGCTTGCGAACCACAGTGTCTTCTTCTGGTCTTCAAGCACTGCCGTGAACCCACCGTAGATTCCTTTGCCAGATTCCTTGTCATAAGGCGAATAACGAATCAGGTGATTCGCGGATCGATCCAAAGTGGCTAGGCCGCTTCCAGTCCCACCTCTGATCCAGGTGACCCAGAGGGCACCGAGGTGATCCTCAAAGAGCGACGCATCCCCGACACCCTTATCCAGCCGAATTCGCAAGAGGACCCTTCCACTGTTACGGTCAAACTCTTCAAGGTAGTCGCCGTCGGCTATCCAAAATCGGCCGGTGCTATCTTCCAGAGTCCACTTGACTTCGTTGTTGCCTAGGCTAAATGGATTTGACGAATCGCGGAGGTGATGAACGATCTGACCTGTGTCTGGATTTAACCCAAAGAGGCCCTTCCCTGTTGCCAGCCAAAGCACGCCAGTCCGATCCTGACTGATTTGGATGACAGCGCTCGCAACTTCACCTGGAGCCTCGGTTTCGATCTGATAGTGAGTGAATGTTTCCGTAACGCTGTCGAACCTGTCCAGAAAATGATCGCACCCGACCCAGAGTGTGCCAGAACGATCCTTGAATAGCGAATGAATGTAGACACAACTCAAGCTGTTCTCGCGAGTAGGATCTTGTGTGAATACTCTGAATTGATATCCGTCGTAACGGTCCAGACCATACTGCGTCCCGAGCCACATGAATCCCTGATTGTCCTGTACGATTTGAAGAACTCTGGTTTGGGACAAGCCTTGAGCGGTGGAGAGCCGCGAGAAGCGGATATCATTGCCGTCGATTACGGGAAATCGGACGCGAAGAGCCCCGCTGCGCGATTGTTGGGCCGTATTTGAGGGATCGGTCCGACCGTCTGCTTGCGCCGCAGACAACGACGCAGCAGATGACACACCAGACAGGGTGACTAGCAATAGAGGCGTAATAATTCGTGTGCAGGAGCGGGTCGGCTGAAAGCGCACTCGTCGCCATTGCCATATTAACTGGGTCACACGATGGCCTAAAGGAAGCAAGGAGTCTCCCTAGTGCTGTTTGGCTTCAAGTCTATCAGAAGAAACAACGCTTGCGGCCGTCGGGATCCAGGCGAGCCAAGTGACAACGACAAAAAAAAGAACCGCCTCCCGGTCCAAACCAGATCGCGATTCAGTGCTAAGAATTCGCTTGAACCGCGGCGCTTGAGTCGATTTGGCTTTTCTACTGAGCTCACCGGGAGACTCTACATCGCATTTCTTAGCAAACGAGATGCTTACAAGTCCGCAGCAAAGGAGCAGCTCCCCTCCCCTCCGTGCCGAATGAAAGAAATGAGCGAGATCGCTCCCACAAAACATCGAACCCCTCATGTAACAAACATCGATACAATGCCATATGAGCGTTGTCCGAAAGTCCACTTCAAGAATTACGATTTTCGTTAGCTTACGAATTTCGGGACCACCATAATCCAGAAGGTACCTTCTATCAATAACTTGCCTCTGGCATTAGTGTTGCTTTGAAACAAGCAAGATGTAAGAACTCGAGGATTCGCGGCGGGGAGGGCTTTCGAACTTCATTCTTAAACTGATCTGAGCGGATCCACCACGGATGCAAGGCATGGGGGCAGATTTCTTTTCATCTTTCCCCTTGCCATCCATGGCGCCTTCACATGTGCCCTTAGGAAACCAGCACAATCAGGGGGAAAATCATGCCGCCAACTGAGAGTCGTTATTGCCAGCTGCTTCATGTCGTTCTGGCCAAAGTGCCACTCGCCATAAGCCAGCGGACGCACAGAATCGCCGTAACCGCGGCGATGTCGGTCGCTGTTCTTGGGCTTGCCAGTTCGGTTTTTTCACAGACCACGGTTTCGACAGGAGGTATTCAAGGAACGGTTACCGACCCAAGCGGAGCTCTTGTCACCGGCGCCAAGGTGTCCCTCACGAATGTAGCGACTGGGCAGATTGCTTCGGTCGATACCAATTCAGCAGGCGCATACACGTTCGCTTTCCTAGAACCAGGCGAGTTCGTGATGAGAATCGAAGCCAAGGGCTTTAAGACCACGCGATTGCCCCTCACCGTGAAGGTGGACCAAACAGCGAATGGTAGCGCCAAGCTCATAGTCGGCGACTCTACAGAGTCAATCGAAGTTCTGGCTACCAACCTCCAAGTCAACACGGTCCAAGCTACCGTCCAGGGCGTGCTCACTTCCAGTCAAATCGCCAATCTGCCGGTAAACGGGCGGAACTTTCTCGATCTCGCCCAGCTTGAACCGGGCATCCAGATTCAGGACGGTCAAAATTTTGATCCTACAAAAGGCGGCTACTCTTCGATCTCTTTCGGAGGCCGCTTCGGCCGGACTGCACGTATCGAAGTGGATGGTGCGGATGTTTCGGACGAAACCGTAGGCTCCACGACAACCGACATTCCCTCCAGTGCCATACAAGAGTTCCAAATCAGTCAGTCGAGCCTCGATCTGTCCACCGAGCTGACCTCCTCTGGCTCGGTCAACGTAACCACTAAATCAGGAACCAACAACTTTCATGGCGAGGCTTTCGGTCAGTTCCGTGACAGTTCGCTGGGCGCTGCGCTACCGACTCCCCCTGGAATCAAGGCGCCTTATCAGCGCAACCAGTACGGAGCGGCATTGGGTGGCCCCGTCATAAAGGACAGGTTGTTCTTCTTTATGGACGGGGAGCGGAACATTCAACATACCAGTGTACCCGTGCCCGTCTCTGCTCCTTTCTCTCAATATTCCGGCACTTTTTCTGATCCATTCCATGAGGGCAACTTGTTGGGCAGAGTAGACTACCAGTTAGGCCACGGCGTTCGCTTCTTCTATCGCTTTTCGTACTTCAAGAACTTGCTTCTTGCGACCTCTGGCGCAGGCTACTCGCTATACGACACGAAGAACAATACGCGCGATCATGTACTGGGCGTGGACTTCAGGACCGGCAGTTTCATACACACGATCCGTTTCTCGTACTTGAAATTTGAGAACCAAATCGTGGACGCTACAGCGGGGAATAGTGCGCTGCCGCTGAACAATCTGGGAGCCCAAATCGTGATGGGCAGCACCGGCTTCGTGGCCGGGCCAAACTTCCTTGCGCCGCAGACCACCGCACAGAGTAATCACGAACTTAAATACGACGGGAGCAAGGTCGCTAGTTCGCACGTCCTCCGCTACGGGGTCTCATTCAACCACATTCAAGGCATGGTTTTCGCGCCATTACTAAACTACGGCCCGCAGATCGTGTCGACTGTCTCTGCTTCCGAAGTGGCGGCCGCCACAGGCGGTCCCTTCCCGGGTGGAGCATCGAATCCGTTGAACTACCCGGCGGATTCCATCACCATTACGAACGGTCTCGGCTATTTCACAAGGGCGCCTGCCTTGGGCTTTCCGGCTGGTGGCCTCGGACCGGACAACCGCCTACTCGCCTATCTGGGCGATAGCTGGAAAATCAAACCAAACTTAAACCTCACCTACGGGCTACGTTGGGTTCGCGACACGGGCCGCACGGACAGTCAATACGCTGGATTCCCCGAGCTCAATGCACTCCTCCCGGGACAGGGCCTTGGAAACCGGGTAGCGCAGCCCAACCTCAACTTTGCCCCGCAGATCGGACTCGCTTGGGACCCCTGGAAAAACGGAAAGACCGCTATCCGCGCCGGCATCGGCTTGTTCTACGAAAACGCAATCTTCAACAACGTCTTGTTTGATGCCCCGAACCGCCAGGTAACCGGTGCGTTTGAACTCTTCCCCAGCGCTTGCTCTGCTCCGGGAACGCCAGCCCAAATCCCGACTCCAGGTGGCTTTCTCACACCGAGCTCGGGCACTCCCACTTCGGTTTGTGGGACATCAACGGGCGCTTCTCTGATTGGCAACGCTCTGCCAGCAATCGTCGCACTGCAGAAGACCTATCAGGCTGACTCGCCACTCAATCTGCAAGCGCCAAATCCGTCCTATGTCGGACAATACCTCACCGATTGCAGCACGGGAGGACCGAATTGCTTTTTCCCCTCGGGAAGCTCCGGAGCTCCGGCATCCATGTTTGACCCTAACTACAAGTCCCCCCGCTCCGTGCAGATGAACATTGGGGTTCAAAGGCAACTCAAGCCTGGGGTCGTGTTGAGCGTCGATTATATCCGCAACGTTGGGACGCATTATTTGCTAGGCATCGATGAAAATCACGCTGGAGACATTCGCTACTTCAACAAAACCGGGGCTCTGGACGCCATCGCTGCAACGAACACAAAATTCGGATGTGCTCCCACTCCTGGAGCCGGCGTTGACTGCGCGATTTCAGGTATGAACCACGGCGGCGTTGGGGCAAGCATGTCCGACTATGCCAGCGCCGGTTTGGGGTCCTCGTCCGATATGGGTGGCAAGAGCTGCTTCGCTGCGCTCGGCTACCCGTGTGCCTTTGGAGGTGTAAACCCACAGGCACCCCCGCTCGGTTTTCTATCGTCGATCGGTCGATCGGTCTATGACGGGTTGGAAACCAAATTGGCGACGAACGTCAACCGTCCGTTCCGCGGTGCACGGGCTCTCAACGTTGAGGTGTCATACACTCTGTCGCGTTTTGAAAACACAGGCGGTGGTGTACCTCCTGGCGGTGCAATTGGCCCGGGCAAAGCGGACCAGGACTACATTATTGCCGCCTTGGACAACAGGAAGCCGAACCGGTACTTTGGACCCTCGACTTTGGATCGAACCCACCAATTCTCGTTTGGCGGCTATCTGGACTTGCCTGAACGATTTCAAATGGGGCTGATAGCCCACTTTTATAGCCCGCTTTCGACCACCCTCACCGTGCCGAATACAGCGGAAGGCGCGGGTGAGATATTCCGTACAGACTTTACTGGCGACGGTACGACACAAGATCCTGTCCCCGGAACGCACGTTGGCCAATTCGGTCGCGGGATCAACGCCGGCAATATCAACAGAGTCATCGACAATTACAACGCTACAGTTGCAGGGAGGCCCACTACGGCAGGCCAAGTCTTAATCCAAGAAGGCTTGATGACCTCTGCTCAGCTAACAGCCTTAGGCGCCGTGGCTCCAGCAGTGCCTAATGCACCCCCCAATCAGGTGAACCTGGGTTGGCTGCGGGCCTTCGACGCAACGATGTCGTGGACCTATTCCATCAAGGAACGAGTATCCGTGAAACCATCAGTCGGGTTCTACAACATCTTCAACTTTGCCAACTTCGATCTCCCGACGAGCATCATGTCCGGCCTTCTTGCCGGCACTGCGGGTACGATCAATGGCACGGACCCCGCGGCACATAACACCAATCGTGTCGGCGTCGGGACCGGCGTGTTCACGCTCGGATCGCCACGTGAAATTGAGTTTAGCCTCAAGATCAGCTTCTAGCAGTGCACCTTAGTCCTTAGTTTTTAGTCCGGGGTCCCGTGGAGAGAACGGCGGCTTCAGCCCACTTTGCCAGATTGGTGGCCCCCGCTCGATCCAGCTGGGCCCTCAAGCTTCAATTCTGAACAATAGAACCTGGGCGTTTCACAGGCACCAGTTACGGTTGTATCTCTCGATACGCGCATCACAATTGTTTTTGCATCGAGTCCAGCTCGATGCGGCACACGTCGCCGAACTCTCTTAGTGGATTCTCGCCTTGGACGGCACGAGATTGGATCTGCTCGGCTGTCAGGTTGGGTTGCTGGTACCTGGTTAAAATGAGCTTTATGACCTTCTCTGCGGCCTCCAATACGTGCAGGGACGAGCTGAGGCGAATGCGACTGAGTAGAGCATAGACCGGTATCAGTTTCTGGGGATTGGTCATGTTGTACTCTAAGGAATCGACCAACAGCCGCGCGCTCTCGCCGATAAAATCGGAATACAGCGCCTCCCGGCGAATGATTCTTTTCGCCAGCACGTCGCGCCGATCCTGATGCCTTTGCGTTATCCAAGTTCCCGCAACGGACCCCAAGGCGCCCACGAACGATCCAGTAATGGCGGCGCAGGCGGCGATCAAACCTGGGTTCATTGAAACCGCTCCGTCACGAAAATCAAGCCAAATAGCAAAGGAAGGTAGAGGATCGACGCTAGCAGTAAACGCCGCGCCGCCGCATTCGATTGACGAAGCGCCAGTTGCGCCGCAAAGTAAGCAAAAATCGAACTCACCAGAAAGGCTCCGACGATGTACGTGACACTTGAACGGCCGAGCAGTTGAGGGCTAAGGGTGACAGGGAGCAATACCAACGACGGTAGGACGCTCTGCCAAGCCATGAAACGGCCGCTTTTTTCCCCAAGTGGAAGAACCAGATACTTTGCCCGCGCATAGTCCTGACGATACATCCACGCAATCGCCATGAAGTGCGGGAATTGCCACAGAAACACAATCGCAAAAAGCACCCACGCGCCCGCTGTGATATGTCCCGTCGCCGCTGCGCAGCCAATCAACGGGGGCGCCGCTCCGGGTACAGCGCCACTCAGCGTACACCAAGGGGTTATTCGTTTGGCTGGGGTGTAGAGGAACAAATAGCTCAGGAGTGTCAATACGGCGAGGACGGCCGCGAGAGCACTTGTAGTGAAGACCAAGTACGCGACTCCAATCACGGACAGCCTGACTCCGAAGCATAGTGCGTGAGCGGGTTCGACTCTTCCCGAAGCGACAGGCCGCCGTGCCGTTCGCCTCATCTGCGCGTCGAAGCGCATCTCAATGAGCTGATTCAATACGGCGGCTCCGCTTGCGACAAGGAGAGTGCCGACGAGCGTGTGAAACAGCAGTATTCCGGAATGAGAAAAGGGGTTGGCCGAGCCGATCCAAAAACCAGCTGTCGTAGTGATTATGATCAGGAAATTGATTTCTGGTTTCGTCAGAGCCCAATAATCGGACAAGGTGCCCGCCTCAGAATGGCCGCGCGGCACAGCACTCACATCAAGGCCGGCAAGAATCGAGTTCGTCGCCATTTGTCAGACCTCGGCAGGAGCCGCCCGACTTGGCAGAGCTGCGGTCCGGGCTCCCACGAATGTGCTCATGGAGTACAGCGCTATTGGCCAGACGAGATTCGCGCCAATCACGCTCAAAATAAAGGCTACGTTCATGATGCCAAGAAGCGCAAAGACAACCAGCGCGTAAGGGAAAAAACAGCGACGCACCA
>Ga0306926_10001916_pt1 | contig 20916 bp, 30 predicted proteins | sample flu12Cox44000178_FD_203759 | JGI IMG/M metagenome (GOLD analysis project Ga0306926, IMG submission 203759) | Lab enrichment of tropical soil microbial communities from Luquillo Experimental Forest, Puerto Rico - flux8day.12C.oxic.44.000.178 (v2)... | ecosystem: Environmental > Terrestrial >...
GGCCTCCATCGATCGCGAGAAGATGCGCAAGCAACTCGGCAGCCAGATGGTCCGGCAATTGATTCTGAAATAGTTCAGACAGCGAGGTCACTCCCACGACGAGCGTGGGAGTGACCTCCTGAGCCTGTCTGGATGCTGGACGACGGCATGTGCCTAGATACGAAGTCACAGTTCAGGGCCAGGGCATCGCAGTGCCAGTCGGCAGCTCTTTGGCCGTGCGTTTCTTGCGGATCGTGCAGGTGCGTGCCAAGGATCCTGTCCAGGCCGAGGTCTCTGCGGTCGAGCGGGTGACGTCCGAGTGGCAGTCGAGTGCCTATGCGTTCAGAAACCGCAGTGGGCCGCCTTACCTGACCATCAACACCATTGGCCTGCTCTCCTGGTGGCACAGGCTGCTCGGTGCGCCCCAGGGATTTCTTTTCTTCTCAGACGACGGACTCCAACTGCCGTCCGACGACCGACTCACCCAACGACTACCTCGCTGATCTGAATCACCGGAGAAAGATCCGTGTACTCGGGGATGTCAGCCAGTATCTCCTGCGCGTGAGGCCCGAAGCCCGCTTGGAACGCTTCCACCGATTCACAGAAAATGTGGCACATCGCGACATACGTCGGCGGTGCACCCGGCGTGGCGCCCCCTAGCCCCTTGTCGACCGTGTAGTACTTGCAGCTGTCGGCCATGCGTGCCTTGACCAGGGGCATGTGCTTGTCGCGGTAGTAGGCGTGGTCGAATCGGGCCCCCGGCTTATTGGGATACATCACGCTCACTTTGATCATGTGCGACCTCCCGGTGCTACTCTTTCGGCTTACCGCGAGCCCGATGCTGCATCATCGACTGCAGCGGGCGCAAAGGTCTCAGGGCATATGCTGATCACGCTTAAGTTCATCGCCATCCTGACCGCGTCGGTGTTTGCGGGCGCCGCACTGTACGTCAACCTGGCCGAACACCCGGCGCGGATGACCCTTGATACGAAGGCGGCAGCGATGGAGTGGGCGCCGAGTTACGCGCGCGCAACGCTGATGCAGGCTCCACTTGCGCTGGCGAGCCTGGTCTGTGGCCTCCTGTCATGGCTGCGTGGTGCCGGCATCGGCTGGGCCGTGGCTGCGATACTGATCGGCGCCGTGGTTCCGTTCACCCTTCTTATCATCATGCCGACGAACAGGGCCTTACTCGCGCCGGGTCGTGACCTCGCATCGCTGGAAACCCGTGCCTTGTTGATGCGATGGGCGAGGCTTCACGCGGTAAGGACCGTGCTCGGACTTGCGTCAACGAGCTTGTATGTGTTTCTGGCCCTGGGAGCCGATCATCGGGCCTGAGTCGGAGGTTCAAAAGATGAAGTGGGCCTTTATCTATACGCTCGATGACCCATCCGAGCAGCAGCGCATCGACAGACTTGGCGCGCTCGTGTGCGTCGGGGTATCGAGCGTATCGGCTGCGCCTGCGATAGCGCGGCAGCTCGTGGCCGAGGGAGTGGAGCTGATTGAATTGTGCGGCGGGTTCGGAGGCGCTGGTCTCGCGTCGATCATCTCAGCCGTGGACAAACGCGTGCCGGTCGGCGCAGTGTTTTTTGGCGTTGAAGCCAGCACTGGCCTGAATCGCATCTTTCCACAGTAGCAGGTACGGCATGGTGCCAGGCTTGGCGGTGGAGTTGCCTCGATGAGCTGGTTCCCGGACCTGGGCACCACTACGCAGGTCGATAGCGGCGAACACGTGCGCGCTGTCGGCTGGCTCTCCGCGCAGCAACCATTTCCGGTGGGTGCGGTGCCGGCCGGGATCCTCGACCGGCTTTGGCAGTTCGCCGGGAAATCGGATGACAGCATCGATGCCCTCGGATGGGGCATCGCTATGGGTTTGCACGACTGCGAACTGTGCAATGGGTGCTCGGGGACGCGCAACTTCGGAGTTCCGTCCAGCGAGCTGTTGTTTGTCGCTCCTCAGATGCTTCCCCACTACGTCGAGGTACATCGCTATCTCCCGCCGGCTGAGTTCATGAGGGCACTGATGCAGTCTCCCTTGCCCGGGACTGACGAGTACCGGGTCCTGGTCGCGCCGTTTCGGCGCTTGCACGAGCGCTACCGGGAACGTTGTAAAGAAGAGCGACTCGAGCGCGCGGCTCGCTGGGTACGTGAACAAGGCGGCAGCGAGCAGGCGATCCGCGAGGCCAGCCTGCGTTTCTTCGGTGGGAGCTCGACGGAGACCGGCGAGCTCATTCGTCGCGCACTGACAAAAGCGTAACCGGACTGTTGGCGATGCAGCTATGACGCATGACTTCACGATTCAGTTCTGCGGGAACCTCGAGGCTTGCCGGACTGAGGCAAGGATCTCACGACCGGCGGCGCAATCCGCCGAAACGCTCCTCGCTACGGTATATGAGACCTCTGAGGGATTTGTCGTCGAGTACTTTGGGCTCGCCATGGCAAATCCCTCGCTGCCCGGGCTGGACGCTGCGCTTACCGAGGCCCGCGCGGAGCTGCTTCACTACATCAATCGCAGAGGCGAGAACCGCCCGAAGGGCATTACTCGCCCGGGGCTCTCGTTGTGGCTTACGGAAAGAGACGATGAAACGGTCATGGGGATACCGCTCGAGTGAGGTCGACTGGCCTCGCGGCAGGTCAATTCTTCATGACAGCTGCAATCGGGTCTGCAGCGTAACTGGAAGTTGGGATGTTCGCCGGTCACATCGGTGCGGCGCTGGCAATCGGTCGCGCGGAGCGGGGGCTAAACGTCGGCCTCTTCATCGCGGCGGCGTTGCTGCTCGACTTTCTGCTCTGGCTGTTCGTGCTCATGGGCTGGGAGTCAGTCGCCATCCCGGCGGACTTTGCCGCTACGCACCAAGCGGAATTCGTCTTTCCCTATTCCCACGGACTGTTGGCGAGCGTTATCTGGGCCGGGCTCGCCGGACTGATTGGGTACGCTTTCTGTTCGCAGCCGCGGACAAGATGGCGTATTGGAGCACTGCTTGCCCTTGCCGTTCTGTCGCATTGGGGGCTGGACGCGATGGTGCACAGGCGCGAGCTTCCGCTTGCCGGTCCAGCTTCGCCCGCCGTGGATCTTGGCTTGTGGAACAACCTGCCGCTCGCGCTGCTTCTTGAGGCCGCGATCGTCGTGGTTGGACTCTTCCTGTTCGTTTCCGGTGCCAACGTGGGGCGTCGCAAGTCGACTGCGCTCGTGCTGCTGACAGTCGTCGCGATGGTCTTCACCGCGTTGGGAATGACCGTGGCTCCTGCCCCGCCCTCCGCGATGGCGATGGCGGGCAGCTCCTTGGCCACGCTCGTTTTCGTTTGCGCACTCGCTGGCTGGTGCGGGACTCCCGGGAAGGCGAGCCGGCCGGAACAGTGACACTGTCCGGTGGACGCGGCCCTCGGCCCTGAAAGACAACGTGCACCTGCGGCGTTAATCTAGCGCTCCCCCCAAGGCATCGGCAGAGACTATGGCTAAGGCATATTGGATCTCCGCATACCGTGCCGTGCGCGACCCGGGGGCACTCGCCGCATATGCCAAGCTCGCCGGCCCTGCACTGCAGGCGGCGGGCGGGCGTTTCCTGGCGCGGGGGCTGCCGGCACAGGTCTACGAAGGCGGTCTCTCGCAGCGCATCGTCATCCTGGAGTTCGAGAGCGTCGCGCAGGCGATCGCGGCGCATGACAGCCCCGGCTATCAGCAGGCCCTCGGTGCGCTGGGAGACGGCGCGGAGCGGGATCTGCGCATCGTCGAGGGTGTCGATTGACGATGGGCCTGAGACTCCTCTGACAGGCGGTGACGCGTCACCGACGTGGCTTTCTGTGGCCCTCACCGAACTCGAGACGGCACGCGTGCGCAAGACGGTAGGAGCCTTCGTGGAGGCTCGCCGCCCGCCACCCCACCTTCGTGAGAAGGCCGATCTTTCATTTCGCGTCTCGGGTCAGAGCGTGGAGATTTTCGAGCTGCGGCAGGCCTTCGGCGGTGCGCCCGGCGAGCGGATCGAAATTCCCGTCGCGAAGGCTACCTACGTACGTGCAGTGCGCCGCTGGAGGGTCTTCTGGCTGCGTCAGGACATGAAATGGCACAGCTACCGGCCCGCTCCGGACGTTGCCACGATCGAGGAGTTCGTCGCCCTTGTCAGGGAGGACAGGAATTCCTGCTTCTTTGGATGAGGGTGCTCCGCGGAGACGTGGCCTTGATGCGCCGGTAACTTCCGCCGTCTGACCCCTGACAAGGAGAGCCCGTGCCGGCAGCCGAACTTGCGCAGTACCTGAGGGAGCACATTCCCCTCTCGAACGCCATGGGCGTCTCGGTGCTGCAGGTCGCTGAAGATTCCGTCACCCTGCTGGCGCCCCTCGCGCCAAACATCAATCACCGGCACACCGTGTTCGGCGGCAGCGCTTCGGCGCTGGCGATCCTCGCCGGTTGGGCGCTGCTGCATGTGCGGCTGCGCTCCGAGGGCATCACCGACCGCCTGGTGATTCAACGCAATGTGATGGAGTACGAGCATCCGATCACCGGGGCCTTCACGGCGCGGGCGGCGCTCGAGCATCCGCAGCGGTGGAAGCAGTTCACCTCGATGCTCATGCGCAAGGGCAAGGCCCGCATCACGGTGCTGGCCGTGCTCGAGCACATGGACCAGGTGGTGGGCAGGTTCAGCGGCCAGTTCGTCGCGTTTGGCAGGGCAGGCGAGCCCTCGTTGATCGCCCCAGCAGACCAGGCTGACACGTGACTGGATAACACCCTCATGACCGCACCCTATGCGACCGGGAATCGACTCGAGGAAATGAACGCCCCGCCGCGCTATACCGGCAGCTGCCTGTGCGGAGGTGTTGGCTATACGTTGAGCGCGGAACCCGGCCCGATTGAGGTCTGCTATTGTCAGATGTGCCGCAAGGCTTCAGGCGGACCGCTCGCGACCAACGCCCCGGTGGCGGCTGCAGCGTTTCAGGTGAGCGCGGGCCTCGAGCTGCTCGAGGGATATGAGTCGTCCCCAGGCGAGAGACGATTTTTCTGCCGGCGGTGCGGCTCACCGATCTACAGCCAGCAGGCGGCCAGACCGGAGGTGGTGAGGATACGAGTGGGGACGATCAACGAGCCCCTCAACGTTCGCCCCGCGGCGAGCTACTACACCGGATCCAGATGCAACTGGTGGGAAATCCACGATGCGCTCCCGCGCTTTGAGACCGAGTAAGCGTCAATGAACAGCCCCACACGCACCGCTTCCTGCAGCTGCGGACAACTGCGCGTTCAGGTGAAGGGCGAACCCGTGGTCGGCATCTGCCACTGCCTCGCCTGCCAGAAGAGAACCGGCAGTGTCTTTGCAACGCTGGCCAGGTTTTCGGCTCCCTTCGCGGTCTTCGGCGCCGCCACCGAATACCTGCGCGTCGGGGACCAGGGAGCAAAATTCACCTTCCGGTTCTGCCCGGTTTGTGGCACGACGGTATTCCACACCGAGGAGGGCGATGAGCAGTCGGTCAGCATTGCCGTCGGTGCATTGGCGGATTCGACCTTGCCTGCGCCGCGAGTCTCCGTCTACGACTGCCGCAGGCATCCCTGGGTTCAGCTGCCGCCGGGAATGGTGTCATTCGAGAGAGATCCGACCTGACTGGTGTTAGCCGCAGTGCGATGGTGGTGAGCGCGTTCGCTGCCGGAGCCGCGGCAGCGCTGCTGGTTTTGTATCTCATGTTCCGCACGGCACCCGGGGTCATCATGGCGGATGACATGGTGCGGGCACTGGCGGTCGCCGCCGATCGGCCGCTGGCGCAATTTCCGCGCGGTTCGGTCGTCTACGTGAAGAGCTCAGTCGGCCCGCTGCTCATCGAGACTCTCCGCCCGAGGCATCCCTCGCTCAACTTGCGGCCTTACTCCGAGCGGCCGGAAGACGCGTGTACCGAGCGTGGTTCCCCGGCTTCCCAGTGCGAGCGTAATGAGCGCAATGATTTCCTCAAGCTCGAGCTCCTGTCCTCCCCCACACGCGGCACGCTGCTGGTAGCCGTCGGTACCGCGACCGCGTTCGGCCAGGTGCTCCTCATCAGCGTTTTCGGCCAATGGCGCGTGCTCACCGAGCGCTCGTACGAAATCTGACATCGACCGATGCCGTGGGCTATCCTTTGCAGGGCGCAATCCGAGCGGCCCGAGGCCCGAGGTGATCCCATGATGTTGATCCCCCTGACGGATGCCTCACGACGTCCCACGCAGTTTCCGATCGTCACGGCGATCATCATCGGCATCAATGCCCTGATGTTCGTGCTCGAGCTCGCAGGTGGCGAGTCCTTCGTCACCCGCTGGTCGGTCATCCCCGCCAACATCGTCGCCGGTCACGACTGGATCACGATCCTTACTGCGATGTTCATGCACGGCGGCTGGTCGCACATCATCGGCAACATGGTGTTTTTGTGGGCCTTCGGACCTGCGGTTGAGGACACGATGGGCGCGCGGCGCTACGCAGCGTTCTACCTGCTCGGAGGCCTGGCCGCGGCCCTGGCGCAGATCGCGGCCGCACCGGCATCCACCGTTCCGAACCTTGGTGCGAGCGGCGCCATTGCCGCAGTCATGGGGGCTTTCCTGGTCACCTATCCCCGCGACCAGATCCGCTCCTTGCTGTTCATATTCGTGTTCGTGCGCGTTGCCTACATCCCCGCCGCGGTGCTGATCGGTGTATGGGCGCTCACGCAGTTCATCAACCTGGGCGCCCTCGCGCAGCAACCCGCTGGCGGCGGTGTGGCCTACGCCGCCCATGTTGGTGGTTTTATCTTCGGCGCGGTCACGGCGCGGCTGTTTGAGCCTCAGTACTGGATGGCCCGCCTCGGCCGGTGAGGATTCGCCTGTGCCTCCTGGCGCTGCTGCTTGGAAGCAGTCTCGGCGCGGCTCTCGCGCAGACCTCGGCCGCCTGGGCGCCGAACGACATCAGCGTGTCGCAGTCGGTACCCGAGCAGGCCGGGATCACCGGCAGCCGCTTCGAGGTCGGGGCTAACGGCGATGCCCGCATCGCGATCGAGCGGCGCGCGGGCAGCAGCCACACGGCCGGTACGATCCTGCTGGTCGCCGGGCGCTGGATGCTGACGCAGGGATTTTCCGGTGCCGCTGCCGAGGAGCTCACGGCGCTCGATGCGGCGGCAGTGAACTCGCAGCTCGTGATCGTGTTGCTCACCGCGGCGCTGCCCAACGGCGCCCCCGCTGCAGGGCCGCCGCAGCACCTGCGTGTCGCGGAGAAGGCGCAGCCGATAAGAATAACGACGGCCAGCTCATCCGCGGAGTACGGTGCCCCCTGGACGGTAGTCGGTGCGGTGACCGTGCAACATACCGATGGCCCCGCGAGCTATCAGCTCTCTTTCACCTATTCCGACCAGGGCGTCGCGCGCACCAAGGACCTCAGCGGGAATGTCGGCAACGAGAAGTCGCCCCTCTCCTTGCCGGACTCGATGAAGCTCGCAGGATGGAAGATCCGCAGACTCCCTCAGTCAGCCGAGTCCTCCAGCACGGCCGCTCAGGCGGACTCCGCCGCGCACAGTGAGATCCCGAGGGCAGCTACGCTGGGCGAGCTGCGGCAGCTCAGGTGAAAGGAACGCACGTGCCGGAACTCTGCGTCAGAAGCTTCGCCATCTCGATCGATGGTTACGGGGCCGGACCGGGGCAGGATCTGCAGAATCCCCTCGGCGTGCACGGTCCCGAGCTGATGGACTGGCTCTTCCAGACGCGGGCCTGGCGCAGCATGCACGGCGAGCAGGGCGGCGAGACCGGAGTCGACAACGCCATGGCCGAGCAGGGCTTCCAGGGTATCGGTGCCTGGATTCTCGGCCGCAACATGTTCGGTCCCGTACGCGGGCCATGGCCGGATGAGAGCTGGAAGGGCTGGTGGGGCGATGAGCCGCCGTATCACACCCCGGTATTCGTGCTCACCCATTACCCCCGCGCGCCGCTCAGGATGGCGGGCGGTACCGAGTTTCACTTCATAACCAGCGGCATCGACGCTGCGCTCGAGCAGGCCCGCGCGGCCGCGCGTGGCGGCGATGTGCGGCTCGGTGGTGGCGTGGCGGCGATCCGGCAGTATCTGCGGGCCGGCCTGATCGATGAGCTGCACCTGGTGGTGCGACCGGTGCTGCTGGGAAGCGGGGAGCACCTGCTGCACGACATCGATATGCGCGCCCTCGGCTATCGCTGCAGCCGCAGCGTCGCGGGCGAGCGCGCTACGCATGTGTTTCTGCGCCGTGAGCGGTGAGACGCGAGGCGGTGTGAGGCCCGGCGCAGACCATGCGACTCTGGACGCTGCATCCGCGCTACCTTGACGCGGCGGGGCTCGTCGCGCTCTGGCGCGAAGGCCTGCTCGCGCGGGCCGTGCTGCGCGGCAGGACCCGCGGCTATCGTCACCATCCGCAGCTCGAGCGATTCCGCTCGCATCCGGCCCCGTGTACCGCCATCAACCGCTATCTGTCCGCGGTGCTGGCCGAGGCCGCCGTGCGCGGGTACGCCTTCAATGGCCGCAGCATCGGTGCGGCGCGCGGTCGCATCATCATCACGGTGAGCAAGGGGCAGTTGACTCACGAGTGGCAGCACCTGTTGCGCAAGCTGAGACATCGCAGCCCGGCGCTCTACCGCAGGTGGCGTGAGGAGCGATCGCCGAAGCCTCATCCGCTCTTTCGCATCGTGGCCGGGGGAGTGGCTAGCTGGGAGCGCAGCAAACCTGCCGCGCAGTTGAAAGTTGCGGCGGCACTGCAGCGGCGGCGCCGTTCGGTCCGGCCGCGGGATGTAGCCGGTGCGCTGAAGCCACCGCGGCCGGGAGGCCGGCAGCGCGCGTGAACGGATCGTCGGCGGTGTTGAGTGGTTGTGTGTTGCTGCTGGGGTGTTTGCCGCTATGCTTGGGCGAGGCGCAGATGCCCGTGGGAACGGGCTCGACGCTTGAGCCTTGAGCATGAGCTGGAGGGCTCGCAACGTCCGCACCGCATGTGCGCACGGGGCAAGGGAGGCGCTCTCGTGAGTTACGCACTGACCATAGAGCCGAAGCCGGGCTACCTGCACATCGTCGTGACGGGCGACAACACGCGCGACACGGTGATCCGTTACATGGACGAGGTGGTGCGCGAGTGCACGTTGCGACAGTGCTTTCGCGTGCTGGTCGAGGAGCGGCTCGCTGGCCCGCGTCTCGGGACGCTCGATGTCTTCGAGCTGGTGGCGACGGGGAGCACGCGTTTCCTGAGGACGTTGAAGGCGATGGCCTACGTCGATGTCAATGCGCCCACTCAGGAGATGATGCAGTTTGCGGAGAACGTCGCGGTCAATCGCGCGTTTCCCGTGAGGGTCTTTCCCACGGTCATCGCCGCCGAACGCTGGCTGCAGGCAGAGCAGCAGCACAGCATCTCGCCGAGCGCCGCCGCGGCCGCGGCGCCCCGTGGCGGCCAGGACGCAGTCAAACCACGGCGCTAGCGAGATCCCGACGCATCCGCCCAGCCACGGCGCACCGGCCTATTCGGCTTCGGCCTTGATCGGCCGGCTCATGAGCGCCCGCACCGCATCGGGTGCGGGCAGTTTCTCGTACAGCACCCGGTACACCGTGGCACACAACGGCATCTCCACGCCGGCACGCACCGCTACCCTGTCGATGGCGCGCGCCGCGGCATAGCCTTCTACCGCCTGGCCGATTTCCGCGAGCGCCGCCTCGGGGCTGCGGCCCGCGGCGAGCAGCAGCCCGAAGCGACGGTTGCGCGACTGATCGTCGGTACAGGTGAGCACCAGATCCCCGAGACCTGCAAGTCCCATGAAGGTCTCGACGCGCGCCCCGAGCGCAACACCGAGACGCGTCATTTCCTTCAGCCCGCGCGTGATGAGAGCAACGCGCGTGTTGGCGCCGAACCCGAGCCCGTCCGAAAGCCCAGCGCCCACCGCGAGTGCGTTTTTCACGGCGCCGCCGATCTCGACCCCGAGGATGTCGCTGGAACTGTAAGCACGAAAGCTCTCCGAGGACAGCTCGCGGGCGAGGGTCTGCGCGTAGGCGGCATCGGCCGAAGCGATGGTCATCGCCGTCGGCAGCCCCGCGCCGACTTCCCGCGCGAAGGTCGGTCCGGAGAGCACGGCGGTGCGCCGCCCGGCGCCCAGCACCTCGCGTGCGACCTGGTGCGGGAGCTTCCCGCTGTCCTGCTCGAACCCCTTGGTTGCCCACGCGACATGCATCGACGGTGCGAGGTGCGGAGCGAGCTGTGTGAGGAGTTGCCGCAGTGCAGGGCTCGGGACCGCCACCAGCACGTCGCGGGCACCGGCGAGCGCCGCGGAGAGATCGGGCTCGACCACGAGCGATGGCGGGAATGGAGCACTCGGCAGGTAGCGCTCGTTGCGCCCGCTCGCGGTCATGGCGGAGAGCTGCGCGCGATCCCGACCCCAGAGCTTCACGGGGCGACCGCTGCGCGCAAACTGAATGGCGAGCGCGGTGCCCCAGGAACCTGCGCCGAGTACCGCGAGCGGGATGTGTGCGGGGCGCTCGCTCATCTGCGCTTCACCGCGATGCCTGCGCGCAGCGGCCGGGGTCAGTTGGTGACGGCGGGCTGCGCCTGGTTGGCGGCGTACAGCGCCTCGAAATTCACCGGCGGCAGCAGGAACTGCGGAAAGCCGCCCTGGCTCACCAGCTGCGAGACCGCCGCGCGCGCATACGGGAACAGCACTCCCGGGCACACGGTGCTGATCGCACGCTTGAGATCGGGCTCCGGCAGATTGCGCACCACGAAAAGCCCCGCCTGTTTCACCTCGACGAGGAAGATGGTCGCCTCGCCGTGCTTGGCGGATACCGTGACGGTGAGCACCACCTCGCGCACCTCGGGGCCGAGCGAGGTGGAGCTGGTCTGCAGGTCGAGGTTGATCTGCGGATTCCAGTTGCCATCGAGGCGCGGTCCGTTGGGCGACTCGTACGAGCAGTCCTTCAGGTAGACGTTCTGCAGTGCGAGTATTGCGCCGGTATCCGCGGGGCTGGAAAGCGGCATGCCGCCGACTGTCTCATTCATGGTCTCAGGGCTCCGGTTACTTCAACAGGGCATCCAGGCGCCCATCCGCATCGAGCGCCTGCAGGTCATCGGATCCGCCGACGTGGCGCTCGCCGATGAAGATCTGCGGTACGGTATCTCGACCGCTGCGCGTACGCATCTCCTCCCGGGCGCCGGCCACCGCATCGACATCGATTTCCTCGACGGCGATACCCTTGGAGGCGAGCAGGCTCCGGGCGCTTGAGCAATACGGGCACCAGTCCGTCACGTACATGACGACCTTCGGCGCGCTCATCGGGCCCGAGACACCTTCAAGCACGCGACAGCGGCAGGTTGTCCGCGCGCCAGGCGGCGAGGCCGCCGCGCAGCGCAAACACCCGCGTGAACCCCTGGGCGGCGAGCTGGCGGACGGCGGCACCGCCGAGGGAGCCGCTGTCATCGTACACGACGACCGTCTTTTCCTTATGCTTCTTCAGCGTGTCACCGGCGCTCACGATCTGCTCGCTGCTCATCTGCCGGGCGCCGTTCAGGTGACCGGCCTGGTACTGCTCGGCGGGACGCAGGTCGAGCACCAGCGCCCCCTGGTTCATCAGCCGGATGAGCTCCTGGGGCGACACCGACTGCAGGCCTTCCGAGCGCATGCGCATTTCGTATACAACGACCAGCGCCGCCAGCACGGCGGTCGCAGTGGCAAGCCAGGGGTGATGGCTGGCGAAGTCGAGGACACGATCCATGGGTGAGCTGGGCAGGCCACGGGCGAAAAAGGGCGCGCATTATAGCGTCCCGCTGCGCTACGGCACGGCCAACGGCGCGGGCGTCGCCGCCCTGGCAACGATAGTCCTTGCAGCGTTCGTTCTTGCACCCGTTGGCGCGGCACCCGCCGGCGCCGCCCGCTCCGAGACCGAGGCCCGCAAGGCGGAGGAGCAACTGCAGGCCGTGAAAACGGAGATCGAGCGCATCACGCGGGAGGTGAGCGGCGAGCAGGTGGAGCGCGACCGGCTGACGCGCGAGCTGCGCGGGGCGGAGCTGCAGGTGGCGCGGGCACGCGATGCGCTCGCGGAAGTGCGCCACCAGCGGGCCGAGGACGCGGCACGGCGCGCGGCGCTCGCTGCCGAAAAACGAACCCGTGAGACGCAGTTGGAACAGAACCGCACCGCGCTCGCCGGGCAGATGCGCGCCGCTTACCTCATCGGCCGACAGGAGCCCTTCAAGCTCCTTCTCAATCAGAAGGATCCCGCGCTCGCCGGTCGCATGTTCGCCTATTACAGCTACTTCGGGCGGGCGCGCGCCGGTCAGATCCACCTCATCGAGGACGATGTGCGGCGGCTCGGCGAGCTCGACGCGGAACTCGAGGCCGAGGACGCCAAGCTCGCGGAGCTCGAGAAGGAGCAGCGTGCGCAACTGACTGAGCTCGAGCAGGCGCGCGAGCGGCGCGGCCATGTGCTTGTGAGTCTCGAAGCCCAGTCTCGCAGCCGTGCGCAGAATCTCGAGCGGCTGCGTGCCCAGCAATCGGGTCTCGAGAAGCTCGTGCGCGAGCTGCGTGCCGCCATGGAGCGGTTTCCGGTAGAAGGAAACGATGCTTTCACGCGCCTGCGCGGCAAGTTGGCGTGGCCGGTGAATGGGCGCCTGGTGGCGCGGTTCGGCGATGCCCGCGCCGGCGGGGTGCGCTGGGACGGGGTGCTGGTGGCGACCGAGCGCGGGGCACCGGTGAAGGCCGTCTGCCAGGGCCGGGTGATCTACGCCGACTGGCTGCCGGGCCTGGGGCTCCTCGCCATCGTCGATCACGGCGACGGATACCTGAGCCTCTACGGGCACAACGAGCGGCTCTATAAGGCGGTCGGCGAGCAGGTGGCGGCCGGAGATACCATCGCCGCGGCCGGGGATAGCGGGGGAAGTCCCCGGCCCGAGCTCTATTTCGAGATCCGCAAGGGCGGCAAGCCCGTCGATCCGCGCCCCTGGTTCAAGGCCCCGGACCCCTAAAAAGGCACCCCACGAAATCTCGCTCCCCGCGCTCGGCGGGACCCCCGGCGACCGGTAAGAAGGCGAGATCTCGTGGGACCCAGGCCAGGAAGCCCGGTTTCCGGGGCACCCCTTACCGGGTGTGATTGGGATCAACCTTTTGCGGGGTCTTCCCGGCGCGAGTGTGCGGATTCGCCAACTTGCGCAAGGACCGCTGGCCCCGGACGCGCAATGGTGTTCACTGCCATGAGTGCGCTTCCGGTCAGCGATTACGTTCCTGGACAACCCGGTGACCGGTTCGATCCCTACATCCGCCTGGTCCGCTCGCTGCTGCCACGCACCTCCTGCATCGCCATGTTCGGACCGGCGGGAGAGCTGCTCTGGACCACCGAAGCCGTGGCCGGTCCGGATCTGGTCAATATCGTCGACGACGCGCTGCTCTCCTCGCGCGCCAATCCCGAAAGCGCCGGGCAGATGCGTCTGCTCGAGGGGAGCACCCCGGTGTACCTGTGGGCGCTGCGCGATGACGAGCAGCAGCTCCTGTCGCTCCTGACCGTGGTCGTGCGGGCGAACGATTCGCTCGACAAGCGCACCCCTGATTTCTCTTTCGTGTGCCAGCTCCTCGCTCCCGCGGTCGAGTGTCTGCGACGCGAGCTGATAGCGCATGCGAGGATCGAGGAGCTCACCCACACCGTGGGCGGGCTCGATAAGGACCTGAACCTGCTCCTCACCCAGGACAGTGCCGGGTTGCCGGCCGCTGAGGCGGGCGCCGGCGATCTGCAGCAGCTGCTGCAGCAGACCATCGAGCATCTGCGCGCGAGCACCGGTGCACTGCTGGTGCCCGAGAAGAATGTGATGCTGGTGCGCTCGGCCGACGCCCGGCCGCCGGATACGCAGTTCTGGATGCGCGCGCACCGCCGGCTCATGCCGCTCGCACAGGCACAACGCGAGCCGCTGATACTGAACGAGACACAGTCGATCGAGGCGCCCGAGGCGTTTCCGTTCCGGGTGCTGTGCTGCTCGCTGCGCTCGCGCACCGGTCGCGTCATCGGGGTGCTGGCGCTGCTGCGCGAGCCATTCGCCGAGCCTTTTGGCGCGCGCGATGCGCACGTGGGAGAGATCCTCGCGCGCAAGGCCATCGCCGCGGTGGAGAGCAACTACGACCCGTTGAGCGGTCTGTACGCCCGGCCAGCCTTCGAGCGGCGCGTAAAGTCGGTGGTCGCCGATGCGAAATCCGCCTCCTGGAGCGCCCTCTACATCGATGTCGATCAGCTGCATGCCATCAACGAGAACTCCGGCATGCACGTCGGGGACGCCATCCTCGGGCAACTCGGCGAGTTGATCCGCCAGCGCCTGCCGCCCGGGGCGTTCGGGGCCCGTATCTCGGGCGATCGCTTCGCGCTCATGCTCCCGGCACGGGTCCAGGATGCAGAAGCGTTTGCCGAGGCGCTGCGCGAAGGCACCGAGCGGCTCGCGCTGGTGAACGGCGAGTCGCGGCTGCCGGTGTCGATCAGCGCCGGTGTCGCCCCCGTCGAGTCACAGGCGAGTGAGCTCGCGCAGGTGCTCGCACCCGCCGAGACCGCCTGCAAGGCGGCCAAGGACCGCGGCCGCAACCGTGTCGAGGTCTATCAGCCGACCGATGCCAGCATCGTGCGCCGCCACGCCGATATCGGCATGGCGGGGCAGGTCCGTGAAGCCATTGACGCCGGCCGCCTGCATCTCGATGCGCAGCTCATCCTGCCTTTCGCCGCCGCCGAGAGCGCGCGGCCGCACTACGAGCTGCTGCTGCGCATGCGCGATGAGAGCGGGCGCACGGTGGGCCCGGACAATTTCCTTTCCGCAGCGACCCGCTACCAGCTGATGCCGGTCATCGACCGCTGGGTGATCACTCATGTCATCGAGGCGCTCCAGCCGCGCGCCGGGATCCTCGAGGGCAAAGCGCTCGGGTTCGCCATCAACTTCTCAGGCCAGTCGCTGAACGATGACGCCTTTGCCGACTACCTGATCAAGATCATCGGCACGAGTGGGCTGGATCCGGAGCTCTTCTGCTTCGAGCTCACCGAAAATGCCACGGTCGCCAATCTCGCCCGCACCGAGACACTCATGCGGCGCCTTCGGCAGCTCGGGTGCGGTGTCGCGCTCGATGACTTCGGCACCGGGCTCTCCTCGCTTTCCTGCCTGCGGCAGCTCCCCGTCACCATGCTGAAGATCGACGGCAGCTTCGTGCGCGATGTGCTCAAGGACGCGCGCGCCGAATCCATGGTGCGCGCGATTGCACAGCTGGCGCGCAGCATGTCGATCACCACGGTGGCCGAGTACATCGAGACCGAGGCGATCAGTGCCCGCATCGCGGAGCTGGGAGTCGACTACGGGCAGGGCTTTGCGATCGGTAAGCCCATTCCGCTCGCGGACCTGCTCACGGAGCTCCCCCTGCCGAGCGCGCCCGGCACAGAGGACCCCGACGCAACCGGGGAACGTGAACAGATGACCTGGTTCGCGGGCGCGGCGCGCTGAGGCGCCGCGCGGCGGGAACCACGGTCGACATCGCCGATCCGAACAACGCCGAGGGTGCGAATCGAGGTCTCCGCATCATGTCCACGCGCTCACGCACACTCATCGCGGTCACTGCAGGGACGTTCTTTGGTTTCTGCCTTGCGATAACCAGCGGCGTCCGCGCCGACCGGCCGAGTGCCGTGCCGGCGGAGACCGCACCTCACGGCGCTCTCCCCTGGCAGGACGCGAGCCTGTTTGCCGAGGTCTACGAGCGCATCAAGCGCGACTACGTCGATGAGGTCGATGACCACGCCCTGATGGAGAAGGCGATTCGCGGCATGGTGGCCGCGCTCGATCCGCACTCCGCTTACCTCGACAGCCAGGAATTCGACGAGATCCGCCTCTCCACCATGGGTTCCTACCCCGGGGTCGGCATCGAAGTGGTGGCGAGCGAGGGCGTGGTGAAGGTCCTGCGGCCAATCGATGGTTCGCCGGCGCAGCGCGCCGGGCTGCGTGCCGGAGACCAGATCGTGCGGATCGATGGCACCGATGTGGGTGCCGATCTCGCCGGTGCCATCGCCCGTATGCGGGGTATCTCGGGGAGCCTCGTCAGCCTGTCGGTCCGACGCGAAGGGAACCCTGAGATCCTCGACTTCGCGCTGCGCCGCGCGCAGGTGGAAGTGCACAGCGTCCTCGAGCAGAGCCTCGAGCCGGGTTTCGGCTACCTGCGCATCACGACCTTCAGCGAGACCACCTCACAGGATGTGGCGAAGGCCATTTCGCGGCTCAGACGCGACAATCCAACCGGAATTATCGGACTAGTGCTCGACCTGAGAAACAATCCGGGCGGTGTTCTCGAAGCCGGTGTTGCGGTTGCCGATGACTTCCTGAGCACCGGAGTCATCGTGAGCGCCGACGGCCGCACCCCCGAAGCCCGCTTCCGGATGGAAGCCTCGCACGGCGACCTCATCAACGGCGCACCGCTCGTAGTACTGGTGAACGGCGGCTCGGCGTCCGCTTCCGAGATTGTCGCCGGTGCCCTCAAGGACCACGGCCGTGCGCTCCTGGTCGGACGCAAGACCTACGGCAAGGGCTCGGTGCAGACGGTGCTCCCGCTCACGCGGGGAGGTGCGGTGAAGCTCACCACCTCGCGCTACTTCACTCCTTCCGGGGCCTCGATCCACGGCAAGGGCATCGTCCCAGATATCGTCGAGGAGGGCCCCGGCGATCCGCCGGCGGAGCTCAGCCCGGGCAAGGTTGAAGGGCCGCTCACCGAGCGCGACGCGGACGTGCGCCTCGCGCTCGCCGTGCTGAAGGAAAGGGCCGCCGAGCCGCGGCTCGTCCCGCTCGTCAGCCGCGCGTTCGTGCCCTGATATCCTCCCACGCCATGCTGGCGTGGCTTATCGATCTGGTGCTGCATCTCGACCGGCATCTGGTCGAGCTGCTCGCCCGTTATGACCTCTGGATCTACCCGATCCTTTTCGCGGTGATCTTCGCCGAGACTGGCCTCGTGGTGACGCCGTTTCTGCCGGGCGACTCGCTGCTCTTTGCGGTGGGCGCCCTCGCAGCGGTCGACACGAGCGGCACGCTCCGTGCGCCGGTGGCGAGCGTGGCGCTCGGCACTGCGGCGGTGCTCGGCAACATCGTGAACTACAGCATCGGACGCGCCATCGGACCGCGCGCCTTCTCCGGGCGCTACCGCTGGCTGAAAGTCGATTACCTGCGGCGCACCGAGGAGTTCTTCCGCCGCCACGGACCCATGGCGATCACCTTGTCGCGCTTCGTACCCATTGTGCGCACCTGCGCACCCTTCGTCGCGGGGATCGGCCGCATGCCGGTCGGGCGCTTTCTTGCCTACAACGTCGCCGGGGGCTTCGCCTGGGTGCTGCTGTTTGTCTGGGGCGGCTACCTCTTCGGCAACATCCCCTTCGTCAGGCAGCACTTCGGGCTGGTGACACTCGTCATCATCGCAGCCTCGCTGATCCCGCTCATGCTGACGCTGCGCCGGGGCCGCGCGCCCTCCAACTGACGGCACGGGCGGACCGCGGGAACACGCCCGCGCCTGAGGTACCTCCGGTAAGGACGATGGCGCGGATCACGCCGATGAGTGCGCCGATGAGCAGCGCCACATTCGGGATGGCGGAGAGGGTGAACCCGGCGTGCCGCGCCGCGGCCGACTGCACGTAGCCCCGAAAATACAATCCGCGTCCGATGATGAACAGCGCGCCGAGCGTCACCGCGATCCAGGCGTTGATGTAATGCGCAAACAGCCAGATCGATGGCAGGAACACCACGAGCTGCTCGAGCGTGTTCATGTGCGCGCGGAAGTAGCGCTCGAACACCTCGTGGCCACCGGTCGCGGGAGCGGGAACCTTGTAGCGGGTGCGGGCACGGCCGACCGCTAAGCCGAACAGCAGGAACTCGAGCAACGCCAGCAGGATCACCAGTTGAACGTACGTCATGAGCCCTCCGGCTTCGCACCGAGGATGGCACAATGCCGGCATGGGTGACAGGGAGCGGGGTTACGCGCATCGCGTGGACATTCTGGCGGACGCGAGCGAGGTGTGGCGCGCGCTCACGGATCAGACCCAACTCACGCACTGGTGCTCACCCACGGCCGTGATCAGCCCGCGGAAGGGCGGGCTGTTCCGCGCCAGCGTCGACCGGGTTACCGAGTTCGAGGCGCGCATCGATGTGTTCGAGCCGGAGCGACGCCTGCGGCTGTTGTACCTGCCCTCGAGTACGCTGCCGCCCGCCGACACGGTGATGATGGATGATTTCATTCTCGACCGCGCGCCGGGCGGCACTATCGTGCGGTTGCTCGGCTCGGGTGTGTCGGGGGCCCCGGAGTGGGATACTCAGTACCGCCGGCTGCGCACGAGCTGGCAGCAGGCCATGACGCGCCTGAAGGTCTTCGTTGAGAAACAGGCGAGAACGGGAGCGCCCTCATGATGGGATTTCTGCTGCGCGCGGTGATCACCGCCATCGGTCTGTGGCTTGCGACCCAGTGGGTTCAGGGCGTGCGGGTCGACAGCGTCGGCACGCTGATACTGGCGGGGGTGCTGCTCGGGGTGGTTAACGCTATCATCCGGCCGCTCGCCTTCATTCTCACGCTGCCGATCACCATCCTGACGCTCGGGTTGTTCCTTTTCGTGTTGAACGCGGCGATGGTGTGGCTCGTCGCAGCGATCCTGCCGGGTTTCCACGCGCCCTGGTTCATGCCGGCTTTCCTCACCTCGATCATCGTCTGGCTCACCGGTTGGGTCGGCTCCTGGTTCATCGGGCACCGCGGCTTCGAGCGCTACGCCCGGCGCTGAGCGCAACACTGCGACGCAGCGCGCTCGAGCCCCCGCACGCGCCAGGCGGCGCGCCATGAGCGGGGAAGCGGCCTACGACTACATCATCGTGGGTGCCGGCTCCGCCGGCTGTGTGCTCGCCAACCGGCTCTCGGTGCAGCCTGCGCTGCGGGTGCTTCTCCTCGAGGCGGGCGGCCCTGACCGTCATCCGATGATCCACATGCCCGCGGGCATCGCGCTCCTTGCCGGCAACCGCCGCATCAACTGGCGCTATCGCACGGAAAGCGAGCCGGAGCTGGCCGGGCGGCGGCTCTACTGGCCGCGGGGCAAGGTGCTCGGCGGCAGCAGCTCCATCAACGCCATGTGCTACACACGCGGCCATCCGCGCGATTACGAGGAGTGGGCGGCGGTCACGACGCCTTCCTGGAGCTACGCGGGCGTACTGCCGTACTTCCTGCGTTGCGAGGATCACCACGGGAGCGGTGAAGCGGGCTACCACGGTCACGGTGGCCCGCTTGCGGTGGAGGATCTGAAGTTCCGCAACCCCCTTACTGCGGTGTTCGTCGATGCCGGAATCGCCTGCGGTCTGCCGCGCAACGTCGACTTCAACGGCTCGCACCAGGAGGGTGTCGGCTACTACCAGGTCACGCAACGCAACGGCCGCCGCTGCAGCTCGGCCACCGCGTACCTCTCGCCCGCGCGCGGCCGGCGCAACCTCACGATTCGCACCGGCTGCCTGGCGACGCGCATCCTCTTTACCGGCAGCACGGCACGCGGTGTGGAATTCCAGCACGCCGGCAGGCTCGAGCGCGCCCAGGCAACGCGCGAGGTGCTGCTGTGCGCAGGCACGATCGGCTCACCGCAGCTGCTGTTGCTTTCGGGCGTCGGGCCGCCCGTGGAGCTCGAGGCGCTCGGCATCACCGTGACCGCCGCCAGCGGCGAGGTCGGTCACAACCTGCAGGATCATCTGGACTTCTGCACCCTGAACCAGTGCCCGCTGCCGATCACTTACGACTTTACGCGCCGGCAGGCATTCGCCGTCGGGTTGTGTTACTTCCTCACTCGGTCCGGTCCCGGCGTGAGCAACGTCGCGGAGGCGGGCGCATTCGTGCGCAGCCCGCTGGCTGCCGATGAGCGGCCGGACGTGCAGCTGCACTTCGTGCCGGCGCAGCTCGATGAGCACGGCCGCAACCGCCTGCCGGGGCACGGCTTCACCGTGCACGGCTGCGTACTGCGGCCCGCGAGCCGCGGCGTTCTCACACTGCGCTCGGCGCTCGCCGCGGATCCGCCGCGCATCCAGCCGCGCTACCTGAGTGAGCCTCGCGACCTCGAGGTGCTGCTCGAGGCAATCCGCATCTCGCGCGCGATCATTGCCGCCGCGCCGTTCGCGCGCTTTCGCGGCCGCGAGCTCTTCCCGGGCGAGAGCCTCGCAACCCGCGCCGAGCTCGAAGCAGTCGTGAGGCGCAAGGCCGAGACCATCTACCACCCCGCCGGGACCTGTCGCATGGGACGGGATGCCGCTGCGGTGGTCGACAGCGAGCTGCGCGTGCAGGGTGTCGAGAGGCTGCGCGTCGTCGACGCCTCGATCATGCCGCGGCTGATCGGCGGCAACACCAATGCGCCGGTGCTGATGATCGCCGAGAAGGCAGCGGACCTGATCCTTGGAGTGGAGGCTGCGCTCAGCTCGTCGGCACCCCGCGACCCGCGGGCGGAGGCTGCTCGGTGACGAGCGCGCGGCCTATGTAACGGTAGAGCAGGTAGCTCACTCCCGCGAAGACGATGCCCCCGAGCCAGACGGCTCCGTTGTTGGCGAAGGCGTCGCCGACCAGCGAGAGCGGATAGTCCTGCCCCGAGAACGCGACCAGTGCGGCGACGGCCACCCCGACCAGCCCCTCGCCGACGATCATGCCGGAAGCGAGCAGCACGCCGAGCTGCTTGGTGGCCTCGGCGCGGGGGCGAGTGTCTGCACGCCGCTCGAACATCCAGCCCGCCACCGCGCCCACGACGACCATCAGCGTGCTCTGCGTCGGCAGGTAGATACCGAGCCCCACCGCGAGCGGCGAGAGATGGGCCGTGGGCCTCAGGCGCCGCAACAGCGCATCCGCGGCGATCACCGCCACCCCGATCAGGCCTCCGGTCTCGATGAGGCTCCAGTCGACGTTGTGCTGAATGACCCCCTGCGCGAGCGCCGAGATCAGCCCGGCCTGTGGGGCGGGCAAGGGATGCTCGTGATGGGGACCCGCTG
>Ga0306926_10001917_pt1 | contig 20916 bp, 20 predicted proteins | sample flu12Cox44000178_FD_203759 | JGI IMG/M metagenome (GOLD analysis project Ga0306926, IMG submission 203759) | Lab enrichment of tropical soil microbial communities from Luquillo Experimental Forest, Puerto Rico - flux8day.12C.oxic.44.000.178 (v2)... | ecosystem: Environmental > Terrestrial >...
GCAGGGCGGGAATTTCACCGTGAAAAGCGGGATTTTCGCGCTCCCATTAGGCAGAACGGCTGGGATTGGGAGAGCCCGGCTTGGCCCCGGAGTATTCGTCATAGGCTTTGATAATGCGCTGAACAAGGCTGTGGCGGACCACGTCGCGCTCGTCAAAGTAGATCAGCTTGATGCCTTCAATCTTGCCCACCACCTCGATGGCTTCGAGGAGACCGGACCGGCGGGCGTCCGGCAGATCAATTTGCGTCACATCTCCGGTGATTACGGCCTTCGAATTAAAGCCGAGACGCGTGAGGAACATCTTCATCTGTTCGCTGGTGGTGTTCTGGGCCTCATCGAGAATCACGAATGAGTCATTAAGTGTGCGGCCGCGCATGAAAGCTAGCGGAGCGACCTCGATGATGTCTTTTTCGAGGAAACGCTCGAGTTTATCCGCTTCCAGGAGATCGTGCAGCGCGTCGTAAAGCGGCCGCATATAAGGGTCAACTTTCTCCTGCAACGTACCGGGAAGGAAGCCCAGCCGTTCGCCAGCTTCCACGGCAGGCCGCGCCAGAATGATGCGATTCACCTGCTTGGCCAGAAGCGCCGAGACAGCCACCGCCACGGCCAGATACGTCTTTCCTGTGCCGCCAGGGCCGATGGCAAAGACCATGTCGAAGTTTTCGAGCGCCTCAATGTAAGTCTTCTGGTTCGCGCTCTTGGGAGCGATGCTCTTGCGGCCAGCCAGCCGCGTGCGGGCGGGAGAAAAGGCGCCGTGAAGGGAGGATGTCGGTTCTTCTGAGGCGACGCGCAGAAGCGCTTTGACCTCGCGGCTATCGGGAATGCGTCCGTCGCGAACGCGCTCGTTATACGCACCAAAGATGCGTGCGGCTCGCTCGACTTGCCCGGGCTCGCCCTCAATTTCGATATCGTTGTCGCGCAGATGGGTGCGGACCTGTAAGGCGGATTCCAGAAATTTCAGGTTTTCATCCAGGGGGCCGAAGAGCTCGCTGATGCCTCCGGCGATTCGCACGGTTTGCTTCATTAAGTAGTCGCAAAGGTAGCCTAACCCGGCCGAACGGGCCCGGTCAAGAAGGGCTCCTTTGCCTAGTGAGTTACCGGAGCTGGGAACTGAACCTTGGGTACCTCACGAGCAGCTTCGGGCGCGTTGAAATAGGCGTCGTTGCGCTTGAAGCCGGCCCAACCGGCGAAGAGGTTGTTGGGGAACTGGCCGAGGAACGTGTTGTAGTCCTGAATGGCATCGTCGTAGCGCTTGCGCTCGACGGCGATTCGATTCTCCGTGCCGGCCAATTCATCCTGCAAACGCAAAAAATTCTCATTGGACTTAAGTTGCGGATAATTCTCGGCCAGGGCCAAAACCTTCAGTTCCATACCGTAGAGCTGATTACTTGCCGCGATTTTGTCCGAAGGTGTCTGCGCCTGCATATATTGCGTGCGCGCCTTGGCGACGTCGTCGAATACGCTTCGCTCTTGGGCTGCATAACCTTTTACGGTTTCGACAAGGTTGGGAATCAAGTCGGAGCGACGCTGGAGGACAACGTCCACCTGCGCCCAGTTGGATTTGACGGTTTCGTTCTTGGTGACCATTTGGTTGCGCGCTGAGACGTAGTAAAAGCCGATACCGAGCGCCAGGATCACAATCACGGCTATGACCGCGACAAATCCCTTCATCACAATCCTCCCGCCGGACGAATCCGGCCCATTCTATCTAGCGTGCATCGAGACGCCGGTCCACTTCCCCTGTAGCCAGTTCGACAAATTCCAGATACGCATGAAGAGTCGCTTCGATATCAATGTTGCTCTCTTTCCGCTTCCCTTCCCGAAATTCGAGCATCGCGCGGAAGGCCGAGGGATCCGCGCCGGTGAGCGCGGCAATGCCGTCAACCGCCGCGCGTTTGCCAGGGGGCGCCTCGTGGCCGAGCGCGATGAGCGCGTGACGAAACAGTGCACCGAACACGGGAAGTGAGCTAGACATTATGTCCAAGTGCGCTTTCTTTCTGGGCGGCGCGGCCAGTACCGCCTGGCGCAGGCGCAGCCAGTTCACCCGCAGTTCGTGTTCAACCTGAGCACGGTGCAGCTGCATGGGAACTGGAAATTGATCGAGGAAGTCTTCGCCGAACAGCATGCGGTGATGCCGCTTCATGTCCAGCAGTTCGATGGCGAAGACGTCGGCCGAACGGGTCAGCTCGTCGAAGGTGAACACGACCGGAGCAGCATTGCCCTGCTTCATCCACCAGACGGCAACATCGTGAAGCCGTTCCAAGTCGGCGGTACTGGCGCGTTCGACCAGGCAAAGGATGTTGATGTCGGAATGCTTTTCGGCGAATTCGCCGGTAACCGCCGAGCCGTAGAGAACGACGGCTTTCAGGTTTTCCCCGGCAGACGATTTCAGTCGCTTGACAAGCTCGGTTAGTTTCGTTTCCACGCTCAAGGGCCCCCAGATTAGCGCAGATTTTCAGGACGCGATCAAGAATTGCCATTGCGCGCCGCTGGGACTCCCAGACTCCTCACCAGCCGCCGCTTGCTCCCCCGCCTCCGAAGGACCCTCCACCAAAACCGCCAAATCCCCCGCCCCCGCCACCCGAGCCTCCGCCAAAACCTCCGCCACCCCACCCACCGCCCCATCCCCCGATGGGCGGACCGCCGAGCCACCGGCCGCGCCTACCCGAGTTGCGCGAGCCGAAGATGGCCCAAAGGATCGGCCCGAAGAAACCGCCAAAAATGAGAATGAAAATGATAAGCCCGAGAAGCGAGCCCAAAGGGAGTCCCGCGTCACCGTTGGGCGCCCGGGGAGCCGCTGGGGGAGTGCCTGAAAGCGTTATCCCGCGATCCGCAGCAATGACGTCAGCCACGCGGCGCGTCATCAGCAGGATCGCCGCGTCGTAGTTGTTCTGACGGAAATAGGGGATCGCCTCTCGCCCAAACCCACCAACCTTGCCGTCGGGCAGAATCGGTTCAAGACCGTAGCCAACCTGGGTCGAGTACTTATGCTCGCTTGGCGCGACGAGAATCAGAACGCCGCGGTCTGACGATTTTGGACCGATTCCGAGCCGTGAGGCGAGGTTGAAGGCGTAGTCGCTAATGGAGTCCCCCTCGAGCGACTTAACGGTTACCACCGCGATTTGAGCTTGCCCTTTTTGGTTGACTTCTATGGACAGCGCCGTGAGTTGGTCTTTGGCCGATTGGCTGAGAACCGCTGCTAAATCGCTTACATAGCCGTTCTTCGCCTGCTTGGCGACTTCATCGACAGATTGCGAGCGGGCCAGGCTAGCGAACCCAAGGAGAGCGAAAAGGATGGCCAGTGGGCGCATACTTCCTACTACGGCTCGGGCTCTTTTAAACTTACGGGCCTGCCTCCAGGCGCCAGGCAAAGCACTTAAAGAACTCAGCAGGATTGAACGGGTCACCGAGGGCGATAGTACGGGCCTGGTGAGCCCAGTGTCAAACGCGCGGCCGTCGCTGGGATGGACTCGCACGGCGAATTGTCACGCTGTAGGCTGAATGCTACACTCGACCTGCATTGCATTTCAGGGGTGCGTCCCGCTGGGGAGCCACGTTTCTGGGATGCGCCGACTCCCATTCGGCTCGGAACCAGCCGAACACGTCTGTTCGAGCGATCATCACCGGACGGTCGTTTCTGAAACAAATTCACGGTTCCGCGCGTTTCAAATGAGTAGATTTTTCAGCCCCGGATAGATTGCTGCTTTGAGAGGAAAAAAGACGATGAGTCGAAGTCTACCACACGCAGCGCTGGCGCTTTTTATGGCGGCTTCGCTGGCCGCCTCGCCGCTCTTGGCCCAAGATCAGCAAGCGCCCGCTCCGGATGCGCAATCGCAGGCACCCCCGCAGGTACAAGCGCCTCCGATTTATCAGCCGCCGACGCCTACGCCCACACCGCCGACGGCGCCTCCCCGCAATCTGAACTTTGGTTCGAACTATTCAAACGGCAATCCGTGGTTTCCCAACATTACTCTACCGTACCGCCAAATGCATGTGCCGCAGCCAGAGCTGGTGAACACTCCACGAATCGAACAATTGGTTTCAAACGGAAAGCTCATGCTCAGCTTGGAGGATGCTATTTCGCTGGCCCTGGAAAACAATCTCAGCGTGGCGGTGGCCCGCTATTCACCGTGGCTTGACGAGGCGAATTTGTTGCTGGCCAAATCGGGCGCGAATGGGCTGGTAAAATTCGACCCCACGCTGACAAGCAATTTCAATCTCCAGCAGTCCACAACTCCGGTTAACAACCCGTTCTTTGCAGGAACGGGTACGGGCGCAATCACCACGACCCCGACCAAAACTCCGCCTCCCGCGGTATTTGGCCACACCTTCAACGCGAACTTTCAATACACACAAGCATGGGCTAGTGGCACTCAAGCGCAGGTCACGTTTGACAATTCGCGCTCGAGCAGCAGCATTCTCATCAACCTGTTTAACCCAGCCGTGCAGTCCACTTTGACCGTCCAGCTCACGCAGCCGCTGCTGAACGGCTTTGGCAAAATTGCCAATACGCGCTACATCATCGAAGCGAAAAATACGGTCAAGGTCGGCGAATCGCAGTTCGAGCAGCAGGTAATGACCATCATCACCCAGGTGGCTACGGACTATTGGGAACTCGTGTATGCGGGCGAATCGGTGAAAGTCGAACAGGTCGCAGTGGCGGCCGACCAGCAGCTCTATGAAAACAACAAGAAACAGTTGGAAATTGGGACCATGGCGCCTCTCGATGTGATCACGGCACAATCACAGCTGGCCAGTGACCAACAGGCGCTGGTCCAGGCGCAAACTACGCAATTGCTCGATGAGACCACTCTGCTCGTCGCCATCACCAAAAATCCGCTGGCCATGCAGCTCAGGGGCGTTGAGATTCTACCTACGACAAAACTGTATACTCCCAGTGTAGAAGAGATTTCGCTTGACGACGCGGTCCAGGAGGCCTGGCAGAAGCGACCGGAACTCCAACAGGCGGCGTTGAACCTGAAGAACGCGGGAGTTGAAGTGAAAGCAACACAGAATGCCTTGTTGCCCCAGCTGAACATGTTTGGCCAGTATGAGGCGGTCGGCCTTGGTGGCATTCAGCGCAAAACGACTACCTCGAACGCCGTGAACGGAGCGGATTTGGCGGCCCCGATCGTGGACAGCACGGGGACACCGATCCCCAATGCCTTCGAACCGAATTTCCTGACAACGCTAACCCCTTTCAGTTTCCCCGGTGGACTGGGTGACGATTTGTATCGCATGATCACGGCGCGGTATCCGTCCTTTGAAGGCGGCCTGAACTTGACGTTGCCCATTCGCAATCGAGCGGCACAAGCGGCCAACGCAACCGCGCAGCTCACCCAGCGCCAACAGCAGGTTCAGTATCTGCAGACGCAGAGCACGATCGTGCTCAACGTGCGTCAGGCCCTGATTACGCTTACCCAGGATAAGGCCGCAATCGCGGCGGCTGAACAGGCTCGCATCCTAGCGCAACAGAGCTATGATGATGAGGTCAAGAGGCTGCAATTGGGCAGTTCGACTGCGTTCACCGTAATTCAGAAGCAACAGCTGCTCACCACAGCCGAAGGGACCGAGCTGCGCGACCGCATCAACCTGATTGAGGCTTCGCTCAATTTCGATCAGGCCATGGGTCGGACGCTGGAAGTTCACAACATCAGCTTGGCTGACGCAATCGCGGGTTCGGTCAGCAAGAATCTCAATATACCTGGGACGCCGGATACGACTCAACCGACCGGTCAGAAATGAAGGTAGGTAGAGCATGAACGACGCGGAGGTCAGCAAGCGCACCTCGCTTTCAGCTTCTGAACCCTCGCGCAAGAGGTCACCGGCAGAAGCCGAATGGGAAGACAAGACGCTTCGACCACTACTCGCCAAGTCGCCTGAGCGTGCCAGGGAGTTCACGACCGTCTCCAGTTATCCGGTTCGGCGGCTCTATACGCAGGCCGACCTGGCCGAATGGAGGGCTCAGCGCGATCTTGGTTTTCCCGGTTCACCTCCTTACACGCGGGGCATTCATCCCGCCATGTACCGTGGCCGCCTGTGGACCATGCGTCAGTTTGCTGGCTACGGCACCGCCCAAGACACCAACCGTCGTTTCCGCTATCTACTCTCGCAAGGCCAAACCGGGCTTTCCGTTGCCTTCGACCTTCCCACCCTGATGGGCTATGACTCCGATCATTCGCTGTCGGAAGGCGAGGTCGGCAAATGCGGCGTAGCCATCAGTTCGCTCGCGGATATGGAAACACTCTTCGAGGCGATTCCGCTGGCGAACGTGACAACCTCGATGACCATCAATTCTCCCGCTGCGCCGATCTGGGCGATGTATCTTGCCGTTGCCGAAAAGCAAGGAGCGAGCTGGGGGAAGATTTCTGGCACGCTGCAAAACGACATTCTGAAAGAGTATATCGCCCAGAAGGAGTATATCTTCCCGCCAGCGCCGTCGATGCGCTTGGTGGCCGACACGATTGAATTTGCCGCTGAGCACACGCCGAGGTTCAATCCGGTTTCGATCAGCGGGTATCACATTCGCGAGGCGGGTTCGACCGCGATTCAAGAATTGGCATTCACGCTGCGCGACGGCATTGAATACGCGGAGAGCTGCTTGGCTCGTGGGATGGAGATCGACAAATTCGCTCCGCGCCTGTCCTTTTTCTTTAATGCGCACAACGATTTCTTCGAGGAGATCGCAAAATACCGGGCGGCGCGTCGGCTGTGGGACAAGGTAATGCGCGAGCGATTCGGAGCAAAAAATCCGCGCTCCTGGGCCCTGCGGTTTCACGCCCAGACTGCTGGTTGCTCGCTCACCGCGCAACAACCGTACAACAACGTCGTCCGCACGGCGATCCAGGCGTTGGCGGCGGTGTTGGGCGGCACCCAATCCCTGCACACCAATTCCTTGGATGAAGCTTGGGCCCTGCCGACCGAATCGGCCGCAACGATTGCTCTGCGCACCCAACAGATTCTCGCCTACGAGAGCGGCGTCACCAACACCGCCGACCCGTTCGGCGGATCGTACTGGGTCGAATCGCTCACCAATGAGGTGGAGAGAGGCGCAGTCGATTACATCACCCGGATCGATGGACTAGGGGGCATGGTCGCCGCCATCGAACGCGGCTTTCCTCAGCGAGAGATTGCCGACGCGGCGTATCGCTATCAGATGGCTCTCGATCGAAAGGAGAAAATTGTTGTCGGTGTGAATGATTACCTTACTGAGGAAGAGCCGATTGAGATTCTGCAAATCGATGAAACGGTGGCCAAACGTCAAAATGAACGACTACGTCGACTGCGGGCGGAGCGTTCGAGCCGGGAAGTCGAGCGACATCTGGACGCGCTCTGCCGAGCCGCAGAGAGCCAGGAGAACACCATGCCTCACCTGTTCAGAGCCGTGAAGGCCTATGCCACGCTGGGAGAAATCTGCGATGCCCTTCGCACGGTTTTCGGAACCTACGAGGAGTCGGCCATCACCTGATGTGTCGCCAGCAGCCATCAAACTGTTTCCCCGCATCGATTTACAAACGATTTGAAGTATCCTTCTAGCCACATGTCGGACAGGAAAATACGAGTGCTGATTGCGAAACCGGGCTTGGACGGCCATGACCGCGGCGCGAAAGTCATTGCCAGAGCTTTGCGCGATGCGGGCATGGAAGTTATCTACACGGGCTTGCGCCAAACACCGGAGATGATTGCCTCGGCGGCATTGCAGGAAGACGTTGACGTCATCGGGCTATCGATTCTATCGGGCGCGCACAACACGCTCTGCCCTCGGCTGATGGAGCTGCTGCGAGCGAAGGGCATGAATGATGTGACCGTAGTGATCGGAGGAATTATTCCCGAAGCCGATATTCCCGCGCTCAAGCAGGCGGGAATCGCCGAGATCTTCTTGCCCGGAACACCAACCCAGGCGATCGTAGACTCTATTCGGCAAAGATTCGCTGCCGTGCGTCAGGGAGTCTGACTTGGCCACCAGGGCAAAATCTGAAGAAACTCGCGGCGTGCCGGGAACCGTCATCGTCTCCCGTATCGATCCAAACTCGGCTACATTTCAGAAGAACGCCCGAGATATGGTCAGCCGCGTGACGGAGATCAAAAACGAGGAAGAGCGGATCCAACAAGGAGGCGGCGTCAAAGCCGTCGAGGCACAACACAAAAAAGGCCGCCTCACTGCTCGGGAGCGTGTTTCCAGACTCATCGATCCGAAATCCGATTTCTTCGAGCTGGGGATTTATGCCGCTCACGAAATGTATCAGGATTGGGGTGGCGCGCCCTCCGCGAGCGTAGTCACCGGTCTCGGGCGCGTGGGGGGCCGGCGCGTGATGATCATAGCCAACGACGCGACCGTCAAGGCCGGCGCGTTCTTCCCCATGACCGCGAAGAAAGTGATCCGCGCGCAGAACATCGCGATCGACAATCATGTCCCGACAATTTATCTGGTCGATTCAGGCGGCGTCTTTCTGCCCCTGCAGGACGAAGTCTTTCCAGACACCGACGATTTTGGACGAGTGTTTCGCAACAACGCGGTCATGAGTGCAATGGGCATCCCGCAGATTGCGGCCATCATGGGCTTATGCGTCGCAGGCGGCGCCTACCTGCCGGTCATGTGCGACCACATCCTGATGACGGAAGGCAGCGGACTTTTTCTGGCCGGCCCCGCACTCGTTCAGGCCGCCATCGGCCAGCAGGCATCCGCGGAGGAACTCGGCGGCGCACGGATGCATGCTCAAATCAGCGGCACCGTGGATTTCCGCGAGCCTAATGACGAAGCTTGCATTGACCGCATACGCGCTCTGGTCGACAAGATCGGCCATCGGCCAACGGCTCCTTTCGACTACAAACCGCCCGAACTACCCGCCTATCCGGCCGAGGAAATCTACGGCATCTATTCCCCGGAACCGTCGAAGCAATACGACGTACGCGACGTCATCGCCCGGATCGTCGACCGCAGCCAATTCGAGGAGTATCGCGCTGAATTCGGACAAACCGTGGTGTGTGGCTATGCACGCATCGGTGGTTGGGCGGTCGGCATGGTGGCCAACCAGAAAAAGCATGTCACAGTGTCTGCTCCGGGAACGGGAGAAAAGCGGATTGAATTCGGCAGCGTGATTTATACGGAGTCTGCGGATAAAGCGGCGCGTTTCATTCTGGACTGCAACCAGAACCTCGTACCGCTGATTTTCATGCACGACGTGAATGGCTTCATGGTCGGCAAGGAAGCGGAATGGACCGGCATCATCGCCGCGGGGGCCAAGATGGTGAATGCCGTCGCCAATAGTGTCGTCCCCAAGATTGTGGTGATCTGCGGGGGGAGCTTCGGGGCCGGGCACTATGCCATGTGTGGCAAGGCCTACGACCCGCGGTTTGTTTTCGCATGGCCGACGGCACGATACGCGGTGATGAGCGGCGATTCGGCCGCGGGAACTCTGGTCGAACTCAGAATTCGCCAGCTCGAACGAGAAGGCAAGAAATTGAGCGACGCCGACACCAAGGAACTCAAACGCTCGATTCGCGCCAGCTACGAGCATCAGACCGATCCCCGGTATGCTGCCGCGCGCCTGTGGGTAGATGCGATTATTGATCCGGCACGGACGCGCGAGGCTTTGATTGAAGCGCTCGAAAGCGCGGCCCTGAACCCAGAAATCGAGGAATTTAGAACGGGAGTTCTGCAAACCTGAATGGCTTCTATTGTCCCAGTGCGCAGGTTTGAGCGGTACGGCGCTGTTGGCGATCTCGCAGCCATCGACGGCGGGGTCTCGGCTGACCCTTCCCGGTTGTATGGCCCACGAAAGGAAGCGTCCCGCATCGGCCTTCCCTTTCACCTAGTGATAACCGGGAAGGGCAGACGTTTTCATCGTTCCCGCAAGGATTTTCGGTGTGGTGCTCCGCCGCAGGGTTTCCCTTATTTTTGTCTGACTGGTAGCGAGCGGGCCCCTCGCCGCGATCGTATTGGTGTGGCACGGCTGGCATTTGTACTAGAGTACGTGGTCGTCCCGGAGAGGTCCAAGAGCGAGGCATGAAGCCGTCGGTCAGCATCATCGAGTGCCCCCGCGATGCGTGGCAGGGCCTGGCTGAAAACATTCCCACCCGGGAAAAGATCAAGTATCTTTCCACCTTGGTCTCGCTCGGCTTCCGCCGTCTTGACGCCGTGAGTTTTGTCTCGCCGAAACATGTGCCCCAAATGGCTGACAGCGAAGCGGTGATGCGCGAGCTCGGTCAGGTCAAGCTGCCGTCCGGTGAGGCGCCCGAAATCATTGGGATCATTGTCAATGCACCAGGACTTGAACGTGCCCTGGCCACGCCCGGCGTTACGACGATTGGCTACCCCTACTCGATTTCGGCCTACTTCCGGCGCGCCAATGCCAACATGTCTCGTGCGGAATCGCGCCAGCTGGTCGAAAGGATTCAGCGCGAGACCAAGGCCGCCAAACGCCATCTGGTCGTTTACATCTCCATGGCCTTCGGCAATCCGTACGACGAACCTTGGGGAGTGGAAATCGTCGAAGAGACGCTCATCTGGCTGAAAGACACAGGCGTGCGCACCGTTTCGCTTGCCGATACGGTGGGCACAGCTTCGGCGGAGGATGTTGCCGACCTCTACAAGGCAGCGAAGGATTGTGTCGCGGGAATCGAAATGGGTGTTCATTTGCACAGCCGTCGGGAGGGCGCCGCGGAAAAAGTTCTCGCGGCGTACCAAGCGGGCTGCAGGCGATTCGACGGTGCTTTGACGGGGCTAGGCGGTTGTCCGTTTGCCGGCGACGAGCTGGTGGGCAACCTTCCGACCGAGGTGATCCTGACAACCCTCGCCGCACGGGGCGTGGCCACGGGAATCGACGCAAAGTCACTGGCTATCGCCTGCACGATCACCGGCGAGCTGCGCGAAAAGTACGCCCACACTGCCGCGCTGACAAAACCCAATTAGACGCTACGATTAAAAATCATGGGTTATCACACGCTGACCTATCAGCAAGATGAGGCGGGAATCGTCACGGTGGCCCTGACCGTGCCCGAAAAACGCAACGCCATCTCCGCGCAAATGATTGGCGACTTGCTCGGCGCCCTCGACCAAGCTGAGCAAAGCTCGGCACGCGTGGTCATACTGACCGGAGCGGGCAAAGCATTCTGCGCCGGGATGGACCTCGACGAACTGCAAAATGTAGCCAAGCAAGCGCTGCCGAAGAATCTCGAGGATGCGCGCCGCATCACGAAACTATTCTCGCGGCTTTACGGTTTCCCTAAACCTCTCATCGCTGCGGTGAATGGTCCGGCGATTGCCGGCGGATGCGGGATCGCCACCCTCACGGACTTCACGATCTCCGTTCCGGAGGCCAAATTCGGCTACACGGAGGTAAAACTCGGTTTCATTCCAGCAATCGTGGCCGTTTTTTTGCGCCGTCGCCTGGGCGACAAGCAGGTACGCGACCTGCTCCTGAGCGGTCGTATCATTGATGCTTCCGAGGCCTATCGTATCGGCCTAATTAGTGAAATTGTTCCGTCGGAGGCTCTGATGACGCGGGCTCGCGAGATTGCCGCAGTCCTGTTGGACGCCAGTCCGACTGCCCTTAGAGAGACAAAGAAGCTGCTACTGAGTTTTGATCGTGCCGCGGTTCGAGCGGAACTGGAAGCTGCCATCGAGGCCAACGCCGACATTCGCTCTACTCCCGATTTCCGCGAGGGAGTCGCTGCATTTCTCGAAAAACGCCGGCCAAAATGGAGCGGAGCCTAGCTCCCAGATGAATTCGCTACCCGATTACGCAGAAGCTGCCATTCGCGTCCGCTATGCGGAGACCGACCAGATGGGCATCGTCTACCATTCGAACTATTTTGTCTGGTTCGAAATTGGACGCGTCGAGCTATGCCGCCAGCTCGGCTTCGAGTACAGGATAATGGAAACAGAAGATGACAGCTACATTGTGGTCGCGGAAGCCTCCTGCCGCTACAAACGCCCCGCAAAGTTTGACGATCTGCTCACCATCCGAACGCGTGTCGCCGATGGGCAGCGTCGCCTGATCCGATTTGCCTATGAAATCTTCAACCAAGGCTCGGGCCAACTGGTTGCCACCGGCCACACGCTGCATGTAATTTGCGACCGCTTGGGGCGGCCCAAATCATTGCCTGAAAAATATCGGAAGTACTTCCCTGCTGCAGCCCGGCGGAGATCTCAGTCTGGGGGTTCCGGCCCGGCCACAAACCTGGAGACCGCCAGTGAGCGCAGTTGACACTGTCATCGAGCGATATCGCCTGGAGGCCGTAGGCTTCGTTCCAGTTCAACAGGACAGCCGTACTGTTTTTGGCCGCTGGCTCGGCCCGCCGGAGCCAGACTGCCAACCATGCAGCGAAGTCGCCGCAGCGGAAATTTCGGCCGAGCGGGGACGGTTCTACCCTGGCTCTCAGACCACCATGAAGCTTGCAATCGTCGCCGGCATGGGAATTCGGGCGTGAGCGCGGTCCAAATTGACGGCGAACACCTAACGCTCGAAGAAGTTTTCCGCATCGTCTTCGAAGACGCAGTGGCCGAGCTGGCGCCCGCCGCGCGCGAGCGCATGAACGCCTCCCGGGCGGTGATCGACCGCATCGTCGAGACAAAGACGCGCGTCTACGGTGTCAACACCGGCTTCGGCAAACTGGCCTCGGCTCAAATTTCACCTGACGAAATTCGCCACCTGCAGCTCAATTTGGTGCGCAGCCACGCTTGCGGGGTGGGTCCTCCGTTGAGCGAATTTGCTACGCGCGCCACGCTGGCCCTTCGCGCCAACGCCCTGGCCAAAGGATTCTCCGGCGTTCGGCCGGTCGTGGCAGAAACGCTTCTCGCCATGTTGAATCGCGGCGTGCATCCGGTTATTCCCTCCCAAGGAAGTGTCGGTGCATCGGGCGACCTGGCGCCTCTCGCACACTTGGCGCAGGTCGCCATCGGCGAAGGTATCGCCACTTTCCGAGGACGCCGAATGCCTGCTCGGGCGGCGCTCGGCGAAGCAGGAGTCGCACCGCTTGTGCTGGGCGCCAAGGAAGGCCTCGCGCTGCTCAATGGTACTCAGGCGATGCTCGCTCTTCTCACGCTCGCTCTGCGCGAAGCGGAAATCGCCCTGGATACTGCCGACGTAGCCGCCGCGCTTTCTCTCGACGCGCTACGCGGCAGCCCCGTGGCTTTCGACGCGAGGATCGCAAAAGTGCGCCCGCATGCAGGTCAAGCCATCAGCGCACGCAATGTGGAGCATCTCAATGAAGGCAGCGAAATCCGCGAGTCGCATCGGTCGCCAACCAAAGATCCGCGGGTGCAAGACCCCTACAGCCTGCGCTGCGCTTCTCAAGTCCACGGCGCCGTGCGCGACTCGATCGGTCACATTCGCGCCACCCTCACCATCGAACTGAACAGCGCGACGGACAACCCGCTGGTTTTCGCCAATGGGGAAGGCGACTTTGGAGAAGTAATCAGCGGCGGGAATTTCCACGGCCAACCGCTGGCCATGGCCGCCGACCACCTGGCAATCGCCCTGGCTATACTCGCGGGAATTTCCGAGCGTCGCATCGAGCAAATGACAAATCCTCAAACCAGTCAGCTTCCGGCCTTTCTTGTTCGCCAAGCGGGGCTGAACTCTGGTTTTATGATTCTGCAGGTCGCCGCGGCAGCCCTCGCCAGCGAACTGAAGGCACTCGCCGCGCCGCACTCGGTCGATTCGATTCCTACTTCGGCGAATCAGGAAGACTACGTCTCCATGGGGATGGGCGCCTCCCGCCGGCTCGAACCGATGCTTCAAAACCTGCGAAATATCCTGGCCATCGAGCTGCTTGCGGCCTGCCAGGGCCTTGACTTTCTAGCACCTTTGAAATCAGGAATCGAAGCGCTCAAAGCCTATGAGATCGTACGATCGCTGTCGCTACCGGTCGATTCGGACCGGTCTCTCGCGCCAGATATCGAAGCCGTCGCGCGCCTGATCGGCGAAGGCCGATTGGCTGCCCTGGTGCGCTGAGGGCCTACCACCGTTCGCCGCCCGTCTTGAGCGCCCTCTGTAGAAACTTTCCGAATCGGTACCCTGCAATATGACTAAACGGCCAAACGCCCATCGAATAATGGCCACAGGGCAGCGCGAGATGTTCGAATTCCACCCGCTCGCGCCTCAGTTTGGCCAGCAACTGCTCGGTCAATTCCGGTTGAAATGTAGGATCGTATTTTCCGGTGATCAGGAGGATTTTCTTTTTCGTTTCGCGCAGCTTCGAGATGTAGGGGAAGGGGCTGATCGGCGACCAAAAAAAACGCAGCTGCTCAGCTGTGATCCCCGCTCCGGCCACGGGCGTCCACACGGTCGTCGTTGTCAGACCGCTGGCGACCACCTGGCCAAAGTAAGTCGACGCGTGTACGAACGCCCCTGCGCAAATGGCGGGTTCGTGACACATGGTGACGAAGCCGATCGCCGAGCCGATGCTGGTGCCGAGTACTCCCAGGGGCCCATATCCCTCCCTCTCCAGCCAGCGCAATGTGCGCCGCACATCCAGGACCGCCTGCCGTGCTGCCTGCATGGTCAACCCGATATTGGGACCCACGAGATGATCGGCGCGCGGGTGTCCAGCGATGGCACGCCGGTCGTGGTAGGGTAGGCTCATCTTGACCGCGGCGATGCCCAAACGCTGGAGCCATCGGCAGACGTTTTGCTGCTCTTCCCAACGCGCGTTCCACTGGGCCAGGACAATCACGGCCGGCCCCTTACCGGTTAGGGGAAATAGCTGGGCATAGACGCGATTGTTTTCAAGCCACGGCGAGGCGATAGCGCTCGTAAAGGTGAGGATATTATCTGTGAGGGCGTAATCATCGGCGGGCGCTGCAGCGTACCATTCATCGCTGCAGGCAATCGTTCTCTCCACATACTGGTCAAGAAATGCGCCATCACCTTCACGGCTTAGGCTGGCATCCAGATATTCCAAACCCCAGACGAACGGCAGCGTGCGTCGATGGGGCTCTTGTTCGAAGCGCACCCGCTCGTAGCGATGAACCTGCTTTCTTATCCAGGAGGCCATTCAGCCAGATCAGTGTACCGCGTTCGGCGATCGTCTTTGGGCCTCTGACCGCAAACGGGCCAGGAGGCGAAGGCGCTCTCCGCTCAGCCGGGTGAGCACCCAGGTTTTGTCCAAACGCGCGCCCAGGCGTTCGTAGAACTGAATCGAGGGCCTATTCCAGTTGAGAACGATCCACTCCATCTGCTGGCAGCCCTGTTTTACAGCGGCACGCGCTAGCGCAACCATCAGCGCCTTGCCTGCCCCCCGACCGCGCTCCTCGGGCCGGACAAATAGGTCTTCAATGAACAGCACAGGTCGGCAGGTGAAGCTCGAATACGCGAAATAATAGATCGCGTAACCCAGCACCTGTTTGCCTCGCTCGCACAGGAGTGCGTCGAAATACTTCCGGCGGCCAAAACCGTGCGTGCGCAAGCGTTTCACGCTGACGCGCAAATCGGGCGTCAAGCGTTCGTACTTCGCCAAACCACGAATCAACGACACAAGGAGCCTAACATCGCGCGCTCGACCGCGACGAATTCGTAGAATGTGAGATTTCTCTCGTCGCTTCATCCAGCAACTCCGATGGTTTCCTCGCGCAGGTCTCGGTGCCGAGTATAACCGCATAAGAAAAACGCCAGAACACAAACCAGCCTTTAATGTTCCGCTCCTGACCGCCATTTCAGGAGTAAATCAGAATACACGCGTTAGCACTCGGGCACCTCAGCGCGCTCGCGCCTTGAGGGCAGTTTCCGGATGTGGCAGATTCAAGAAGTGATCCCTGCGCTGGCCGTCGATATCGCGGTTTTCTTGTTCGGACTCCTTCTGGGAAGCTTTTTGAACGTCTGCATCGTGCGCATTCCAGAGGGGAAATCCATCGTTCTGCCCCCCTCTGCCTGCCCCCATTGCGGCGCGAAAATTCGACCATACGACAACATACCGGTGGCCAGCTGGCTCGTTTTGGGCGGTCGCTGCCGCCATTGCAAAGCAACGATCTCGCCCATGTATCCCATCGTAGAGCTCCTGACGGGATTGGTTTACTGGGGTTGCTATCGCGCTTTTGGCCTGAGTCTCGAATCGCTCAAGTGGGCCATCTTTGCAGCCATCCTGATCGTACTGGCGTTCACCGACCTGCGGCAGCGAATCCTGCCCGACGTTGTGAATTACAGCGGATTCGCCGTCGCTCTGGTGCTGAGTCTTGCCATCCATCCGGCCGACGGCACTCTCGAATGGCTCCTCGCTCGCGCGTTTCGTTTCTCGCCGCCGGCGCCCCTTCTCCGGCTCGGAGACGCCCTTCTGGGAGCGGCCATCGGCAGCGGCCTGCTATGGATCGTTGGAGAACTGTATTTCCGAATTCGCGGCCGCGAGGGCATGGGCTTGGGAGACGTCAAAATGATGCTCATGGCCGGAGCGTTTTTGGGTCCCAAGAATACCTTCCTCATGATTTTGATAGGCTCGCTATTGGGAAGCATCATGGGAGCATTTGTGATCGTTTTTCTGTACTTGGGCGGTTGGAAGAAAAGTGTTGCCATGCGCGGCAATCGAATGGGCCTAGGTGCGGTTCGCGCACTGCGCTGCGCGCTCGTCCGCCGATATCAACTGCCGTTCGGGACCTACTTGGGAGTCGGCGGACTCGCCGTGATCTTTTTGGGGAGTCCCGCCGTGGCCTGGTACGAGTCGCTTCTCAGGGTGCGCTGATGCCTCAACCGCGAATCCAGCAGCCCTCCAAGACCTGCCGATGACTCCGCGCGTGCCCATGCCTCACCATCCAGCGATTCCGATGCACCTGCTGCTCGGTTGGGGAGTTGCTCTGCTCGTCTTGCTGGCCGGAGCTATCCTGCTGGTGATGATGGCAAGGAGAGTGATCCGCGGCCAGTCGTCCCAATTCCGCGAAGAGTGGTCCAAGCCGAAAACCGACGTGAACGACGCGCCGGCGTTTGCCGCTGCGTCCATGCAAGGCGTGATCGAAAGGCTTCGAACACAGGAAAAAGAGCTGGCGCGGCTGCACATGCTCGCGCAAGAGCGGGCCCAGCAGTCTGAGCGGCTCACCGAAGAAGTGACGCGCAACATGCCTACCGCTCTGCTACTGATCAGTGCGGCCGGCACCATCAGCTCGACAAATCCCGCGGCGGAAGAAGCCCTGGGCATCAAATTTCTCCGTTACCGGGCCTATCAGGAAATCCTGGGGCCTGATTCCGGTCTTACGAAAATGCTGCGCGAGTGCTTGCACGCCGGGCAAACCTTCGAGCGCAACGAAGTGGAACATATCACCCCTGCAGGCGAGTCTCGCAGGCTGGGCGTGACCATCTCCCCCATTTACCAGCCGACTCGGCCTGCGCTCCACAGGAGGGCCACGACTCCTCCCAGACGAGAAGAGCAGAAAATCAGTGGCGCGCTCTGCCTGATGAGTGACTTAACGGAGTTGACCGCACTGCAGAAGCAGATTCGCTGGAAGGAAAATCTGGCGGCTCTGGGAGAAATGTCCGCCGGAATTGCGCACGAGTTTAAGAACGCACTGGCAACCATTTCCGGATACGCACAGATGATTCGGAATGAATCGGGGCCCGGCGACACGCGCGAATCGGCAGAAAAAATCCTCGATCAGACACGCGCCCTAACGCATGTGGTGACCGAGTTTTTGCGGTTTGCGAAGCCACTCGAGATCAGCTATGAAACCGTGTCGATCGAACCTCTTGTCGAACGGGTCGCCGAGGAATTGCGTGAAACGGCGCCGCGATGCCAGGTGGTCTGCGAGGGCATTTTTCCGCAGTTGCCGGGCGATGAGGCTCTGTTGCGACAAGCACTCGTCAACCTGGCTCGAAATGCGGCCGAGGCGGCCGCGAGTCGCCAGGTCCCGCGAGTAACGATCTCTGGCACGATCGAGGATCTGGGCGGACGAACCTGGCAGCGAATCTGTATTTCCGATAATGGCCCCGGGGTTCCAGAACAGGACCTGCCGAAAATCTTCCTGCCCTTTTACACGACGAAAACCGAGGGCACCGGGCTGGGCCTCGCCGTGGTGCAGAAAATCGCCTTGCAGCACGGCGGTAGCATTGAAGCTCGCAACCGCCCGGGCGGCGGAGCCGAGTTCTTGCTGTGGTTACCTTTGCGGCAGGAGCGTTCGCCCTCGCTATTCCCTTCCCAAGCGGCCAGCATCTAAACTAGCGTATCGCCTGTATCAAGTCACGGTTTTGGAGGGGTTCGTCTATGCGCACATTCCTCTGGTTAAGTGCTTTCACGGCGGCCGTGCTACTGCTCTCACCGGCAAGGACGTGGACGCAGCAGAACGACCAGCCCTCCCCGCAATCCCAGACGCCGAGTCAGACCGAGGAAAGGCCATTAGCACAACAGGAGTCCGTGGCCGACGCCGCCCGTCGGGCCCGCGAGCGAAAGAAAGAAGCTCCTCGGAACGTCAAGACATTCACTAACGACAATTTACCCACCGCAGGCGGTATCTCAACAGTGGGGGGGACTGCCGGCGCCCCCTCCGCTAGCGCTTCGACTGCTGACGCTACGGGAAAGGGCGCTGCGGGGCCGACGCCGAATGACGAAAAGGCGTGGCGGGGGCGATTTCAGGCCCTGCACCGCAAGCTCGAACAAGATCAAGCCAATCTCGACGTCATGCAGCGCGAGCTGGCTCAATTGAACGTGCAGTATTACGACGACCCCAACAAAGCCATGCAGCAGGGATACACTCGCGGCGACATCAATGACAAAACCGCCGACATCGACAAAATGCAGGCCCAAGTCGACGCCGACAGGCGGGCCATTGCCGACGCCGAGGACGAGCTCCGCAAGTCCGGTGGCGATCCCGGTTGGGCGCGCTGAATGGTCTCTGAAAGTCGCCTGCCATGGAACCCGTCCTACTAGTCGAGGACAAAGTCGAGCTGCGGGCGATGCTCCGCAAAGCGCTGGAACGCTCGCACTACCTCGTAGAGGAAGCCCCCGATGGCCGCGCCGCAATCGATAAGGTTCGGAGCCGTCGCTACCTTTTGGTCCTCTCCGATCTGAAGCTTCCCGGGAATTCTGGAATCGAAGTGTTGCGCGAGGCAAGGCGCGCCGAACCGACTCTTCCGGTCATCATCATGACCGCCTATGGTTCGGTCGACGAGGCGGTCACGGCCATGAAGGAAGGCGCCTTCGACTTCATCCAAAAGCCCGTTGACCTCGACCATTTGCAGCTCCTGCTCGAACGTGCGGCGCGGCAGCAAGAGCTGCTGCGCGAAAACCTGCTGTTACGAGAGCAATATGCCGCCCGCTATGGCTTTCCGCGGATCGTCGGCGAACATCCGGCCATGAAGGAGGCCAGCCAGATGGCCCAGAAAGTCGCCGGCACCGATTCGGCTGTCCTCCTGCTGGGAGAAAGCGGCACCGGCAAGGAGGTTTTCGCGCGAGCCATTCATCATTTGAGCCCGCGAGCGAATCAAACCTTTGTGGCTCTTAACTGCGCCGCAATTCCCGAAGGGTTGATTGAGAACGAGCTGTTCGGCCACGAGCGCGGCGCTTACACAGGCGCGGGCGCCCGGAAAATGGGCAAGCTCGAACTCGCGCATCGCGGTACGCTGTTTCTCGATGAAATCGGCGAACTGCCTCTGGGGATGCAGACGAAACTCTTGCGCGTGCTTGAAGAGCAGCGCTTCGAACGCGTCGGGGGCACACTATCGATCGAAGTGAGCGTTCGGCTTGTCACCGCGACGAACAAGGACTTGCAGGGCGCCGTCACAGCCAAGACATTTCGCGAAGACTTGTATTTTCGCATCTCGGCCGTGCCCATCACGATTCCCCCGCTCCGCGAGAGGGGTGAAGACGTGCTACTGCTCGCCGACCATTTCCTCGAGCGATTCAAACGCGAGTTCCACAAGCCGTCATTGAAGCTGGCCAAAGAGGCACGCATGCTGTTGCTAACCTACTCTTGGCCTGGCAACGTCCGCGAGTTGCAGAACGCCATCGAGCGCGCGGCGATTCTAGCGGTTGGGACGGAAATCGGCCCCCAGGCCTTGCAGCTTCCAGCGGCAAAGCCGACCGCAGCGGAATTGCCCGAAGGCATGATCGAAGAACGCTTTGCCTGGGATGGCTCGCTCGAAGAAGTTTCCCAGCGCGCCGTTGCTCATGTGGAGCGCTTCAAAATTCAAAACGCCCTGCGCGAAACCAAGTGGAACAAAACGCGCGCCGCGGAAAAGCTAGGCGTCTCTTACAAGACATTGCTCACCAAAATCCGCGCCCTGGGAATTGAAAACTAATCCGCGAGGCTTTTCTCGTCAGTGGTTCAGGAAAGCAACTGAATCAGGATTTCGTTTGAAACGGTCAGGCGATCGGGGGCCAGGCGGATGCGCGGGCCTTTGCGCTCGATGAAGCCGAGCGACTCGAGATAGGCGATCCGCTCCCGCATCTTTGCCATGCGGGCGGGCAATTCAGTCCTGAAATCGCGCTCAAGGGCGGCGAGATCGATTCCCTCCAACAGGCGCAATCCGAGGAAAAATTCCTCGTCGAGCACCTGCATCGGTGTCAGTCCTTCGAACTGCTCTCCCGGCGAGCTTCCCTGCTCGATGCAGGCGACGTAACGCGTCGGATCGTGCGCATTTGCCCAGCGCATCATTCCATCGAAGGAATGGGCCCCGGCACCAAAGCCCTGGTACGGCTCGCGGCGCCAATATTTCAGATTGTGACGCGATGAATGGCCCGGCAATGCCCAATTCGAGATTTCGTAGTGCTCGTAGGCTTCCGCCGCGAGTCGCTGGCGCGCCGTTTCGTAGAGGTCGGCGATCGTGTCGTCATCCGGAATTGCTTGGGCAGAGTAACGGCCGCCGCCTGCGAGCGCTTCCCTGCCGAGGCGGCTGCCTGCGTCAATTTCCAACATATAGACAGAGACGTGCTGGGGCCGGAGATACAGCAGCTCGCGGAGTGATTTGTCCCATGATACCGGGGTTTGGTGCGGCAGGC